>ERZ842401.7835-NODE-7835-length-10757-cov-5.934872_pt1 | contig 10757 bp, 15 predicted proteins | sample MGYA00521270_ERZ842401 | MGnify/ENA primary metagenome ERZ842401 (study PRJEB31892, sample SAMEA3878208) | bioreactor metagenome | biome: Moose rumen | place: Sweden | collected 2011-10 | study: EMG produced TPA metagenomics assembly of the PRJEB12797 data set... | reverse complement strand
ACAAATACCTCGCATTACTAAACCTGTAGATGTGCTCGACTTACGCACTCGGACGCGGGTTCAATTCCCGCCACTTCCAAACGGTAATTACTTATATTGTAAGTAATTACCGTTTTTTTTTACATCAGTAACTTTTTAGGCACCGCACAGTACGAAATTGCATAGTTGCAGACTTAGCCGGCCTACTCCGTCGCGTCCTCGTATTGCTCTGTAAACAAAAAGTAGTAATTCCCGTCGGGGATGTGCTTAACGTACACCCAGCCGTTTTCGTCAGTCTTTCCGCGAATTTCACCCCAGTGTTCGCCGTCGTAGTACACAAAAATGATGAACGTGCGATTTGCAATCGGCTCCCGCCGGTCGTTATCGCCCGTATAGACATAGAACATCTGCGACGTAATGGAGTTCTCGCCGTCCAGCGTCACATTCTTCAAGCTCAGGATTTGCGACTCCGATGGCTTCTGCTCCTCATGCGCGGTAGGCTCCGTCGTCGCGCACGCAGCAAAAAGCACGCCGAGCATAGCGGCACACAACACCGCAGCGCCCACACTGCTGCCTATATGTTTCATTATCCGCATAGCCTGCATAAAAACCGCTCCCGCACACACCCGTAAAGCGCCGCTCGGTCAACAACGCGCGCTACCGCCCCGCTACCGCGCGCGCACGTACTCGCTCACGCGCTTAACCGCGCCGTCCGCGTAGAACGAATACTCATACCAGCTTTCGTCGCCGTCGTTTCCCTTGCGGTGCGTCATATTGCCCGCGCCGTCGTATTCATACCACCATTCGCCGCCGCGCGAGCTTTTTGCATGAATGATGTTGCCTCTCTCGTCGTAATCGTGCCAGCTTTCAGTCACGGCGCCGTCGGAAGCAACGCGCTTCACATAGACGTCTTTTCCCTGCGCGTTGTAGGTGCAAAACTGCTCCTCGCGCGTCTTGGAATTCTTTGCGTGCAGGACATTGCCGCTTTCGTCATACTCGTAGTCAATCCAGTATTCCTCAAAGCCGCCCGAGTTGGCAAAAATATGAACGATATGCGCCTCGTTTCCGTGCCTATCGTAGTCAGTGAAAAAATCATACGCCGCGCACCTCTCGCGCGTTCTGTTGCCCCGCTCGTCATACTCATACCAAAGCTCCATGCCCCAGCTTTCCTTGCGGTGAATGACGTTGCCGCGCTCATCATATTCCAGCTCCGTCCGCCGCTCCGTGCCGTCCGTGACGCTGCGGATTTCGTTTTCATGCTCGTCGTACCACGCTTCCGCCGTCTGATTGAAGCCGACGCGCGGATTTGCGGTGACGGACTTTCGGTATTTCATTTTGCCGTCGCTCGCGTATTCTATCCAAATCTCGTTACTCAGCGCCGTGTCCTTGCTGTAAACGACGTTGCCGCGCTCGTCGTACTTCCGCCAGCGCTCCGCGCCGTCACGGGCTTTATAGTGGACTTCGTTCCCGTTCCCGTCATAGTCGGTAACGCTGTGCATGACCGCGCCCTTAGGCAGACGGGCTTTCTGCGCAGTCAGCGCCACCGTCGCGCACGAGGCGAGCAGAAGGGCGGAAATCAGCAGTGCCGTGATTGTGAGTTGGTGTTTCATTGCGTTCATAAAAATATCGCTCCTTTATTGCCCGCCGAAAAGCCATCTGCCGTTGTCCAGCATGAAGTCAAGTTCGGCGATGCAGGTGTCCTTGTATTTTGCGCCCTTGTACAAGCCGCTCGCGTAGCATTCAAAGGCGTTCTGAATGGTGTACTTGAACGGATGCTTTTCCTCAACCAGCGGATACGAAAACCAGATGCGGATGCGAGGAATTTCAATTTCTCTTTTCAAGCGGAAGATTCCGTCGTCATGTTCCTTAAAATATGAATCGTCCGTCAATTCCGACCAAAAGTAAAAGACAGCGGAGCATTCCTTTTCGTATGTCGTAAAGATGTCGCTGTCGTCGTCCCCGTCTCCTGAATGTCGTGTTTCCCTGTCCGCCGCCTTGTGCGTGAGCAAGCCGACAATCTTGCCGCCGCGGTGGATTACCTCTGCTCCGCCGTATTGCTTTTCATGCCAAGACCGCACCGTTCCGTCGCCGCTTTCATATCCGATTATATAATCGCCCGAAAGCTTGTATATCCTGCCGTTTTTCCGTATGCACACCGACTGGAACACAGCTCCTGTACCCTCCAAATATCCTTTGACCGCATTCTCATAGGTCAGGGGATTCCCGCTCGCGACAAAGCGGTACACCGCTTCTTTTCCGTGATTTTCCTCATAGAGATGAAAACCATTGTACCTGTAGCCATACCGCATTTCATTTTCTATGCCGTTCTTACAGACAGTCAGAAGCGCGTCGTCCTGTATCTCGTTGCTGTTCCCGTAACTGTTCCCGAAAATCACTTCCCTGTAATCGTTCGCAAAGAGATTTGCGGGAGCGAGGAAAAGTGTTGCGAGAAGAAGCAGTACCGTGAGTGGGAGTTGGTGTTTCATTGTGTTCATAAAATATCGCTCCCATCTGCCCGCTTTCGAAAACTCATTTCTTGAACAAATCTGAGTGCGTTCCTGTGCGGGCAAGTTCAAGCACTTCGTCGTTTGCCAGTTTAAAAATGACTTTAGCAATTTCAGTCATATCGTATCCACGCTTTTCCGCGCGTTTCAAATCTTTTTTCATCGCGGAAGAATAACTGATATTGTACTTTGTATTCGGCAGATTCAATTTTATCATTTGAGCAAAGCCTCCATCAGTTCATCAACATTGTTGTAGGTCTTTACCGATGAGGGGTCTTTGCGATACTTTTCGATAATCTTGTCGCCCTCTTTCATCGCCTTGATGGTCTTGCGGTTGGGCTTTTCGATGCCGATTTCAAAGGGATTCTGCCCTCGCGGAGGACGGTTTTCGTGAACACATTGTACAGCCCCGAGACCGTCATTCCGATGTGGTCGCAGAATTCCGAGATGCCCTTTTTGTCTTCGTCGTCCAGAGTGATTGTGAGATTTGCCATAGTATGCTCCTTTTTGTGTGAAAAATAAGTGATTTTTATGTGTATTATACAGCAAATCCCGTGTTTTTACCAGCCGTCAGCTATGTCGTCGAGCGGGCTGTGCGCGTCCGCCGTGAAATCCGTCTTCGGCGCGGCGGTGTTCTTTGCAATCAGTGCGGTTTTTGCGGACGGTAGCGGCGCGGCTGCTGCAAGTTTCGGCGCGAGCAGGGCTTCGATGTGCATATACGCCGAAAGCTCGTCGTCGCTCCATTTGGTTTTGTCGTTGTCGCGGAACGTCTCGCGGAAAATGTCCAGCGCGGTCTTGCCGTCCGCGTCTTTTTTCGCCCTGTCCGCGCCCGCGTCGATGAGCGTCCGCAGCACGGGATTGAGATAGCGCAAGTCGAACGTGTCCTTTTTGTACACCGCGCACATCAGCGGCGTTTTGCCCTCGTCGTTCGCCTCGTTTATGTCGCCGCCCTTTTCCACAAGGCGAGCAACAAGCGGATTATTTTCGGAATGACGAAAAATATTGTTCGCGTAATAATGGAACGCCGTGTTGCCGTGAATGTCCTTCATCTTCGGCGTTGACGGCGCGTAATCGACGAGCATATCGAGAATGTGCAGGAACAGCTCCTCCCTGTCCGTTTCATTTCGCGAAAAAAGCTCCATCAAAAGCGTTTCGTTTTCCTTTTCGTAATACCAGACGGTCGGACGCGCCCCCGCCTCGAGCAAAATCTCAAGACACTTATACGAGTTTTCTCTCATCGCCCACTGCACGGGGAAAAAGTCATAGACGCATTCCTTGGGAAAGACTTTTTCAAAAACGACGCCCTGCGCCTTGAGCTCGTCGAACAAATCGAAATTGACCGAATCGATGATTGCGCCGTGCTTGATGAGCAGCTTCAATGCGTCGGGGCGGTCGTTCTCGATTGCGACGGAAATGGGGAGCGGCGGCATATAGTCCCAATCCACGCGCTCCTTGTCGTCATTGAAAATGTACCACGGCTCTTCCTTCGCTTCGACTCTCTGGTTCGCGTCAGCGCCCGCTTCCAAAAGCAGCGCGATTATGCGGTCGGAGATTTCGAGCGGGTTTTCTATCTCCGTGTAATATTTTTTCTTTTGCGAAATCGCCGCCGTGAGCGGAGTGCGCGCGCCCGCTTCCTTGTTCACGTCCGCGCCCTTTTCGATGAGCTTCTTCACCTTCTCTTCGTCAAGAGCGTCAATCGCGCGGAGAAGCGGCGTTTTCGCCTTTTCCTTGGCACGCGCCGAGTTCTTCCGAAACGCCGCCCACTGCCGCGCGTCCGTGTTCGCCGCGTAGTTCGTCGCGACCCCAGCGACGAGGATAGTGCCGAAGCTCGCGCCGCAGATGATTCCCGCGACCTTCGCCACAGTGAACGACTTTGCCGCGAGCGCAATCAGCGCGACAATCCCCGAAATCGCCCCGATTCCGCCGAAAAACAGCACGAACGCCACCACCTTTAATGCCGCCCACATCGCCTCGCCCATCGCCTGTCCCATACTTCCCCCATTTCCCCCGCAACTCATTATTCCTGTGTTCCCGATTCCGCTACCGCCGCGATGTTTATTCCGCTTCCGCCCACCAGTCCGCGTTGATTTTCGCGCGTCGCTTCCCTGTGTCCGCCGCTTTCTTTGGCAATATGCGAATCTGCGCCACGGTCTTGCCTTTCAGAATGAACTGAATCGTCACGTCCGCCGCGTCGTAGTAGAGCTCGTCGGGATACTCCCTGTCGTCAATCCCCGCGCCGAGCGGAAAGTCCGCGAGCACCGCCGCCGCGCGCCGCCCGATGTAGCGCGACAAAAACAGGTCGGCGTTCGGCTCGTAGATGTCGATGTAGTCAATCGCGCTCGTTTCGTCGTTGTCGAGGTACTTGATGATGTAGACGTACTCGCCGCGCCGCTTCAAGCCAGCCAAGCACTTCTGCTTCCAGCCGTCCGCCGCGTCGGGTCCGAGGGCTTTCTCCGGTCCGTTGACGAAATACTCGCCGTCCTTGCCCCAGAGAAAATCCTTGTACGACGTGGACGGAATGCCGTCGTAGGCGTAATCAAAGACCGTGCCGCTCACGCTGGCAGCCTTCCGCCCCGCGTTCGTCGCGCACGAGGCGAGCAGCAGCGCCGCTGCAATGCAGATGATGATGTTCTTCGCGTTCATAAAAATCTCCTCGATAGAAATGTGCCTCTAGTATACGCGCGTAAGGCGGAGCGGCGCAAGCTCCATCTCGGGCAAACTTTCCCCCGACAAAAAGGCGTTACTGCACCCATTCCCACTGCAAGCCAGAATCGCTCATCGCCGCCGCCAAAACGTCTGCGACAAACCGCTCATTCAGCACGAAGCAGGCGAACGCGGTCACGGAATCCCCCTCGCCGCGCACGAAGCTCACCGCCGCGGGATAGGTGCCGCCGTCGAAGCAGAAAATGTAGATGCAGTCCTCCGTAAGCTCGGGGCAGACGAACGTCTTTTCGGACGCGATGATGCTCGCCGCGCCGATTTCGTCCCTGTCGGCGTTTTTGCTCCAGTTCCCCGAAAAACTTTTCAAAAGCAGGATTTCGATTTCCCGTTTGAGCGCGGGGGAAAGCCGCCGCGTAACCGCCTCGTCCAGACCGTACACGTCGAAAACGCCGCTCACCCGCGCAATGTCAGACACCTTGGACACGTCGAACGCGCGGAGGTCGCGGATTTTCGCGATGACACCCTCGCTCATGCCCAGAAGCCGTGCGTACACGTCGCTGCCCGCCTTTTCCTTCATAAGAGAAATAAGCGAAAGCCCCTGCTCGACGAGCGTCTTGTGTTCCCTTTCCCGCGCCCTCTGCAGCTCGTTCTCCCGCCTGTCCTCCTCCGCGACGACCTCCCGAACCTCCGCCGCAATTTGCTCAAGCCTCCGCCCACCGTCCGCAGCCGCATTTTCGCCGCCGAAGTCGCGGATTGCGCAGACAGAGCTGTCGCCGTGCTTCGTGCTGGAGCCTACGTCGCCGCTTTTGAAGATGAATGCGTCCCCGAACCACACCGCCCACGCATGGTCATCGTCGCGCGGGCTTTGGCTTGACGACCAATATTCCGCATAGCTGCCGGAATCCGTGAGTTTCGTTCCGCCTGCGCACTCAAGGGCGGCGTTCACCGTGTCCTTCGCCCGGTACAGCATGCAAAGCTCCGCCACCGTCGGAAGATACCAGCCGTCCGCGAACTCGCCCGCAAGTCCGTTGCTCTTGGCGTAGGAGGCAGCCCATTCCCACGCGGGATAGTTTCCCTCGCGCTCCCCGTCTCCCACAGCCGCGCGGAGCACCGCCCAGTTGTCGCGTCCGTCCGTGTCACCCGTGAACGTCGCGGTTTCCGCAGAGCTTTTGCGGCTCGGAGCGCAGAGAATGCCATCGATGCTCGCCTCGTAGCCCTCCGCCTTGTCGGTGTCGCTGGTGAATCTCGCCCATGTGAGCGCGTTGTCGCTCCCCGTCGCGTTCCGAAGCCCCACGCCGAGCATTCTTTCGCCGAGCGTGTCGCCCGAGCCGCCCGCGTAGAAGATGACCGCGACCGCCGCCTTTTTCTGCTCGTCCGTGAGCGTCAGCCCCTTCCGCCACGCGGTCGCCGTGCCGTCCGCGAACACGATGTCGCCCGTGCTCGTGGGGCGGGTTTTCTCGCCGAAGGGGGATGGGAACGTCTGTCCTGCAAGTGCGAGAAGGGCGGTAATCAGCAAAAGCGTGTGTTTCATCTTCGTTTCCTCCGTGTGTCAAAATATCTGGATTTTGCCGAGCGGGATTTTCTTTTCGGCAATCAGACCGTCTTTGTCCGTCTTGCCCTTGCGATAGCTGCCGTCAGCGAGCTTCAGGACATACGGATAGTCTGCCAGCACGCGGTCTTGAAACGAAAGCCGCATATACACATCGGCGTAGAGCTTTACCGGCTTCGACAGCCCGCTTTTTTCGCCATTGCACTCAACGAAAAACGCATACGACGGCTGCTCGTAGGTTTCGCCGAAGCCGAGCTCGTCCTCATCGTCTGCGTCGTATCGCACCGTCCACACCACGCTGACTTTGCCGCCGCGAACCTCGCTTTCAATCTGGTACGAAAGCGGCGTGTCTTTCCGCGTCGTCTGCTCGACAATCGTGATTGTCGCCGGTGTGCTGTCCGGAACATTCCCCACGCGCGCGGTCAGTGTGATGTCCTCTTTCAGCACGGCTGCTGCCGTCTGCCTCCCGTGCTTTTTCCACGCTGGCTGCCCCGTCGTCGCGCACGAGGCGAGTAGAAGGGCAGAAAGTGCGATTGTCAAAAATAAGGCTGTGTGTTTCATTGTTCTCTTCTCCTCTTCCGAGCTAGCTCACCCAAAAGACGACCGCCATGTTCCCGTCCGCCGACTTCCTGTAGAAATCGCGCAGGACGAAAACATAATCCCGAATGTACTCGAAGTCGCCCTCGGCATCGCCCTCGCTCACGCCGTACACCTCGTTCTCAACCAAGAAATCGTGGTCGTAGAGCGAGCGGAGCTTCTCCTCGTCGATGCCCGCAAGGTACGCCGCCGCTTCCTTGACCTGCGCCGCCGAAAGCCAGTTCGCGCCGTAATCCAGCTCGCCGCTCTCAATGCTCTGCCTGCGAATCAGCGGCACCACATATCCCGCGGGCGGCTCGCCGTCGCCCGCCTCCGCCGCCAGCGTCCAGCCGATGAGCCACCACGACTTGTCGATGTCGCAGGACAATCTTCCCGCCTCATCACGGAGCGCGTACAAGTCCGCCTTGCCCTTTTGGATTTTCTTCAGTTCCTTTTTCTGAACCGCGATGTAGTTTCCGCACATTCCCATTTTGTTCCCCCTAAAATGCGCGCCCTCGCCCCCCGCGGGCGCTCACTCCCCGTACAATCCGTAGCTGTCCCAGCTGTACAACACGCGGCTGAAGTCGCGCGCCTGCAAGTCCGCGCGGCTGATGTAAAAATGCGCCAAGCCGCCGTCCAGCCAGTCAATGCCGTCGTCGCTTGCCATCTGAAACAGCAAAAGGTCGCCGTCGCGCATCGTCTCTTCCTGCGTGGAGTACGGATAGCCGCCAATCTGGTGGGTCAAGGACAGGTCGCCGTACAGCAGGCGGTAGTCGTCCTCGTCGAACACATCGTTCAAGTCGCCGTCTTTCAGCTCTGGAAGCCCCAGTTCCCGCGCGGCGGCTGGAAAGGCGTCGTCAATCGCATAGTTTGTGGGATTGACATGGCTCTGCACCTTCGTGAACGAAAGCGCGTACTCTTTCTTGAGCGGAAAGCGGAGCGGCTGCCCGTCCTCGTCCTCGGCTTCTTGCGCGGACTGTATGCCGAGCGCACGGAGGGCGGCTTCGTCCAGCGCGTGCGCCTCGTCGAACCGCTCGCGCCAAATTACGCGCCAATTCTCCTGATTCTCGTCCTCGGAAGCGCCGAAGTCGCCGTCCGCCGCGATGAAAATCTGCAAAAGTCCCTCCGTCGGATAGTCGGGGAGAAGCGGAACCTCGGCAAAGTTTATCTGCGCGAGAAGGTAGAGCGGCTCTCCGCCCTCGGTGAACGGAAACGCCTCGCCCGCCTCCCAGTACGGAAGCCCGCCGAACTTGCTCGCGCTCATGGGAAGCGGCGTTGCGCTCTCTGCCGCCGTGATTCTGACGGCTGGCACTGCGGTCATCTCCTTCATCTTCTCGATGAGACGCGCCACCTGCTCCTTTGAGTACGCCGCCCGCACCGCCGCCGGGGCGTGGCGTTTGTTCGACTGGCGAATCTTCCGCACATTGAGGAAGATGCTCACCCCAAGCGCGGCAACAGCGGCGCACAGAAAGACGACGCACATGGCAACGGGCTTCTTGCAGTGAGGGCAAAAACTGATTCCAAAATATCCTGACATAGTTTCCTCCTAAACTTGCGCCCCCGCGCGGGCGGGGGCTTTGCGCTTTTACTTCTTGTCGCTGTTCAGCAGCGTTTTCATTTCCTCGAGCGTGAGCGGCGTGGTAATCAGATGACCGTCTTTCTCGCCGATGACATAGGTGTTGCCCACATCGGCAAGCTCGCGAAGTCTTTGCAGGGCGGAATAGTATTCCATGTAGCCAAGAACGCCGTCTTCCGTGATGCTGACGAGGGCGAGCCGCCAGTCGTCAATCTCCTTGCCGTCAATGCGGTATGACGGTCTGGGGTCAAGCGGAAGCGCGGTAACGCAGTCCTCCGTCAGGCAGAGAGCGGCGAACTGGCTTTTGTTCTCGGTGTCCTCGTAGAACTGCGGCTCTGCCATGTGTACGCTCACAGGCTCGCCAGGCACAGGTTCTCCCCCGCTTTTCTTTTTCTTGAACAGTTTTAAGATTCCCATAGTGTTTCCTCCCGATTATTCTTGTTCCTCCGCGAGCCGCTTGTTCGACAGGCGGATTTTCCGCACATTGAGGAAAATGCTCACCCCAAGCGCGGCAACAGCGGCGCACAGAAAGACGACGCACATGGCATTCGTGCTCACATCGAGCGCGATTCCCGCGACGAGCATAAACACAAAGCCCGCGACAAGCATAGTTACGATGTCGATGCCAACGAAGCGGATGATTTCGCTCGTCTTTTCAATCGCCGACATATCCTTCCATTCCTTCATGCCGCCCGCATAGACTTCGCCGCAGTGCTTGCACTTGTAGAAAGTCGGCTGCCCGATTCTGCTTTTCCCGAACCCCGCCCCCATGCGGAACTCAACGGGCTTCTTGCAGTGAGGGCAAAAACTGATTCCAAAATATCCTGACATAGTTTCCTCCTAAAATTGCCCCGCTACTGAATCCGCTCAATCTTCAAGCCGATGTCCATCTCCAAAAGAAGCGCGGAAAGTTCCGCGACGAAATCTCGGCTCATCACGAAACTTGCGCTTGCGCTCACGGCGTTTCCTTGCCTGCGTATGAAGCTCACCGCCACGGGATATGCGTCCTTGAAGGTGAAGATGTACAGGCAGTCAGCTTTCAGCTCCGCGCAGTCAAAGGCGCTTTCGCTCGCAAGGACGCTTGTTGCCGCCAAGCCCGTCGCGCCGACTGTTTTTCCGTTCCACATTGAAGCCACGCCCGAAAGGAAGCGTTTTTCGATATCCATTTTTAGTTCTGGTGAAAACTGGCTCGCAAAGTCTGCGTTCAGAACACCGCCCAAGCCGCTGAGCATTGCACTATAAAATTCCGAGAAATCCCCGCCCAAGCGGTACACCGCCACAGGCTTTGAGACATCGCCCGCGCCTATTTCGCGGATGCTTTCGCCCATCACCTCGTCATTCCCGCCCATGAGCGTGAGGTAGGTTTCGCTGTTCGCCTTTTCGTGCATGAGCGCGGCAAGCGAAAGCCCCTGCGCGATGAGCGTCTTTTCTTCCGTCCGCGCCTTTGCCGTCTTTCCCTCTCCGCCTTTTGCGAACGCCGACGATACAAGAACCGCCGCCGCCAAAATCAAGAATGTCTTTTTCATTGTGATTCCTCCGTTGCGTTCAGTATAGCACATTCCGCGTCCTTTTATCCGCCCAAATCAAAGGAAAAATCCTTAAAGAGCCACCACAAAAGGAGCTGCGCGGGGGAAGTAACGATGTCGAGCGCGACGGGGAGCGGGTAGCCCAGATAGGAAAAGATGTACGCGGGGAACGGGCGGCTTTTTCCGTAGACGGACATCACTTCTTTTGCGGGAATAAAAAAGGCAAACTGGTATTCGTTTTCATCGGGCGAATGAAAGTCGCAGGCGACAAACAGAAGCTTTGAATTCAGGTACGGAACTGAAACCCTTGCGGAGGCGACTTTCTTTTCCCCGTCAAAATCCTCGGCGGCGCACTCGCTGATTATAACGCCCTCTGCGGCTACCCA
>ERZ842401.7834-NODE-7834-length-10758-cov-4.436980_pt1 | contig 10758 bp, 10 predicted proteins | sample MGYA00521270_ERZ842401 | MGnify/ENA primary metagenome ERZ842401 (study PRJEB31892, sample SAMEA3878208) | bioreactor metagenome | biome: Moose rumen | place: Sweden | collected 2011-10 | study: EMG produced TPA metagenomics assembly of the PRJEB12797 data set... | reverse complement strand
GACGCTGTTCCGCGGCGAGGCTGCGCCATTCGTTATGGAGCTGCCGAACTACCGCCTGCCGAGTGCGAAAAACGTGCTCCAGCTGCTTTGGGAGAAGGCGAAGGATTTCATGACGAGGGCGTTCACGGTCATTTTGATCGCCACGATCGTGGTCTGGCTGCTGCAGAGCTTTGACCTGCACATGCATTTGGTGGAGAATCAGGACGCAAGCATTTTAGCGGCACTCTCAGGGTTAATCTCGCCGGTATTTGCGCCGTTGGGTCTTGGCGACTGGAGAATCTGCACAGCTCTGATCAGCGGCTTCCTAGCAAAAGAGTCCGTAGTGTCGAGCCTTGAGGTACTTTTTGGGCAGAATGTCAGTGCAGTGCTTTCTACGGTGTCTGCGGGGGCGTTGCTGGTGTTCAGTCTGCTGTATACTCCGTGCGTAGCTGCTGTAGCCTCAATCCGGAGGGAACTCGGCGGAAAATGGGCGTTCTGTGTAGTAGTCTGGCAATGTGCGGTTGCAGGGATAGCTGCCATGATTACCAGAATAATAATGTTAGCTTTGATTTAGGAGGCAAAAATGAAACAGTATCATATAGCTTTGAGTGAGCAGGATTCGGCCAAGTACTGCATACTTCCGGGAGATCCTGGACGCTGCGAGAAAATAGCACATTACCTCGACGACCCACACTTTACAGCAAGCAACAGGGAGTACACCACATGGGCAGGCACTCTCAATGGAGAAAAAGTTCTCGTAACGTCAACGGGTATCGGCGGGCCAAGTGCTGCAATCGCTATGGAGGAACTCTGCGCAATAGGCGTAAAGACATTTATTCGTGTCGGAACATGCGGAGGCATCAACATGAAGGTGAAGGCATCAGACGTAGTTATCGCTACAGGAGCAGTTCGTCATGACGGCACAGGCAGGGAATACGCGCCTATAGAGTACCCGGCTTGTGCGGACTTTGGAGTAGTGAGGGCACTCGTTGACTCTGCGCAGGAACTCGGCGAACGCTGGCACACAGGAATAGTCCAGTGCAAGGACTCGTTCTACGGTCAGCACAACCCCCAGAGAATGCCAGTGAGCTATGACCTCCTCAACAAATGGGAAGCGTGGAAGCGACTCGGAGTCTTGGCCAGTGAGATGGAGTCGGCGACATTATTCGTAGTAGCTGATGCGTTGGGAGTGAGGTGCGGGAGCGTACTGAATGTCGTCTGGAATCAGGAACGCAAGGCAGCAGGTTATGATGAGCCTGACGATTTCGACACAGACAGGGGAATACGTGTAGCGATAGGGGCAGTGAGAAAATTATTGACTGAAGATTTATCATAGTGCTATCACAAAAATTGAGGGGGAAAATTCAATTGGCAGGATGTAATCATGACTGCGAACACTGCGCATCAAGCTGCGGTGAACGTACAGCAGAATCGTTACTCTTTGCACCAAAGCCGGAAGTGAAAAACGTTATCGGTGTAGTCTCAGGAAAAGGCGGAGTCGGAAAATCCCTAGTTACCGGACTATTAGCGTGTGCTATGAGCCGTAAGGGATTCAGGACTGCGATTCTCGATGCGGACATCACCGGGCCGAGTGTGCCGAGAATGTTCGGACTTCATGACGGATTATTGTCTGACGGGCATATGATTCAGCCGGCAGTCAGCAAGGGAGGCGTAAAAGTCGTCTCGATGAATCTTTGTCTTCCTGATGAGGGAGAGCCTGTAGTGTGGAGAGGGCCTGTACTAGGCGGAGTGCTTCAGCAGTTCTGGGAGGAAGTCGACTGGGGAATTACAGATTATATGTTTGTTGACATGCCTCCGGGAACTGGAGATGTGCCGTTGACAGTTTTTCAGTCATTGCCGCTGAAAGGTATAGTGATAGTAACGACACCGCAGGAACTCGTCGGAATGATAGTGCATAAGGCTCTGAGAATGGCGGAACTGATGAACATTCCCGTGCTGGGAATTATCGAGAACATGGCGTATTTTGAGTGTCCTGACTGCGGAAAGAAGCACTATATTTTCGGGCAGGATACTTCGGGCGTGAAGGTAAGTGCGGAGCTGCCGATAGTGCCTGGACTTGCAGGACTGTGCGATGCCGGAAAGATTGAGGACTCCGACGCAGTGAAGTACCTTGACGGAATGGTGAACGTGTTGTGTAACGCGTAAGTATGTATTAACGCTGCGGAATATCTTTATGTCTGCGCATATCGGATTCGCAAGAATATCACGACTATGGGCTTTAACTGCAACGTGTTCTTGCCAAAACGAGCATAACGCGCGAAAATTCCCGTATCACTCAAACATAGAGAGGTGTAATCATGAATCGCAAGAAATTTTGTGTACTATTCGTAACTTCGCTGTTGCTGTTATCTTCGTGCTGTGCCTATGCTGACAGCGTAAAGATAGGTATGCTCATGCCCGCAAAACTCGTCGCAGGAGCTACGGACAACCCTATTGACCTTGACGACATTGTGCGCTGGGCAATCTTCAGGCCGGAACACGGAAGTAATGAGGCATCCTTCAAGTTTTACAGCAACTTTGCAACTATGCTCATGGCTATGAACGCAGGAGAGATTGACGAATTTTCAGTGTGTCAGCCTGTAGGAGAATACATCATCAATGTCAACCCTGAGTTTGTGGTTTCCTGTGCTGCGAGGATCACCGGAGCATCTTTTGTGTTCGGCTTCAGGGAAGGCGAGGGCGAAGCTGTAAGGGACAAGTTCAACGCTGCTCTTGCTGAGATGAGGAAGGATGGGACTCTTGACGCATTAAGGCAGAAATATTGTTCGACCCCCGGCAAGGACACAGCAGACTCCGTGAAGATGGAGAAGTTCCCTGATGCTGAGACGGTGAGAATAGCGGTAACCGGTGATACTCCTCCTCTGGACTTTGTGGCGGCAGACGGTGAGGCTGCGGGATTCAACACGGCGATACTTTCTGAGATCGGACGTAGGGCGAAGCTGAACATTAAGCTGGTGTACGTTGAGACGGCGGCGAGGACTACGGCCTTAATGTCTGGTAGGGCAGATGCAGTGTTCTGGTATCAGATGTACAAGGGAGTGAAAGACCAGCCAGATGCGGCAGACGGAGTGATATTCTCCGAGCCATATTACGACACGAACATATTTCTTCACATTGGGAGAAAGTAGCAGCGTGATGACACGATAACCTTACGCATTAACGCTGAGACGAAAAAGAAAGAGTGAAGTTCCTGCAGATGAGCGTATCAAGCCCTGCAGGAATTTTTGTGCGGACATGATTGCAGGGATAATAGCAGCGTGTTATCTTTAGCTGCACATAATTTCCCAACATGAAGGATGATGAGAGATGAGAGCGTGGAGAAGTTTTTTTGCGGTCTGTTTTGTGATGGCAATGCTGGTATCCGGGGCGTATGGTGATGTTGCTCTTATTCCTGAAAATTTCCCTGATGATGCTTTCCGCTTTTACCTGCTGGGCAAAGTTGACGCTAACGATGATGGAGTACTTAGCGACACTGAGATAGAAGCAATTACCTCAATAGAGGTAACGAACAATATGACTTACAACGGAAAAACCGTAAGAAGTCTGAAGGGAATTGAATATTTTATCAATCTGAAACGTCTGTGGTGTAAGGATTTACAATTGACATCATTAGATGTACGCCACAACACTGCTTTAACTGAGCTGGACTGCGGGAATAACCAGTTGACGGAACTAGATGTGAGCTACAACACCGCTTTGACGGAGCTGGGCTGCTTGGGTAACCAGTTGACGACACTAGACGTGAGCCACAACACCGCTTTGACTGGGCTGGACTGCGTGGGTAACCAGTTGACAGAACTAGACGTGAGCCACAACACCGCTTTGACGGAACTGTGCTGCTACCTCAACCAGTTGACGACACTAGACGTGAGCCACAACACCGCTTTGACTAAGCTGTACTGCTGGGGTAACCAGTTGACAGAACTAGACTTGAGCAACAACACTGCTTTGAAGGCACTTCCTTACTCACCTCAAACAGTATACGGCCTCAAAAATGGCATCGATATTAATCTTGTCGACATGTATTCAACAGTATCAGGAACTTACCGCTTCGACCTCCTTAATTATGTTGCCCGGAAAAATCTTCAGAACGTCAGCGATTTTGCAGCTTATGATAGTGCAGGCAACCCAATAGACTACGAGTTCGATTCATCTGGCGGAGTAATAACCTCTCCCGGTGCTGTCCTCATTTACGGCAGGCCTTCAAGAATAACTTATGCTTATGATACCGGACGTGGAATAATGCAGGTCAATATCATCGAGAGCTATTTAGACATTGCGGCTTTTGAACGCGGACGGGACTTTGAATATCTTGACATTTCAGGGCGTGAAGTATCTGATTACGGCGGTTATGAGGGCTATACCACTGACATGGACAACAAAATTATATGCGGCGTGTCAGATGACTGCTACCTCAATATCAACGGCGAACCAGTTACCGAAGAAATGATAGCCACGATTACAGATGACTACAAGAAAATCGGCCTAACCGCTGACGGAAATACCAGACTGATTATCCGCGTCCAGACTAAAACGCCGGGCTATGTGAGCTTTTCTGTTCCTGATGATACGGGTCTGACAATTGAGACGTTAGACCGCCAGAAGTTAAACGGGGAATCTATGGTGCATAACACATTAATTAGCAACACTATTTTTGACGGAGCTGTATATCAAGTTTCCGTTGTCCTCACTGCACCCGAAGCATTCCCTCAGAGTAAAGCAAGGCTCGCGGATTTCCCTATGACGAAGTTTAACGTCAGCGTTGAGTTCAGGCCTGACGAAGGAGGCGGAATACAAAGGGGAACATTGCCGCTTGAGCTTCATGCGACTCCTGTTATGCTCCTTCACGGGAGAACGTCAACAGTTAATGACACTTTCGGGACTGGCAGAGAAGGATACGGCATAAAACGCCAGCTCTGGGATGCAGGGTTTCAGTATTACGGGTGCGATTATGACGGTTATCAAGGGCCTTCCTACAATATTGCATCTCCCAACAATGCCATGCGCAATAAGATTGCCTATATCATAAACGGTTATAACTACGACAAGATTGCCTGCTCGAGAGTAGATATAGTTGCTCACAGTATGGGCGGACTAATGGCGCGTCAGTTTCTCATCAATTATATGGACATGGGAAATAAGACTATACGTTCATACAAGCAGATTTCTGTGCGGAGAATAGTTACTGTTGCTACTCCTCATAACGGCTCACAAGAAGCTAATTATCTTTTGTGGACAGGGTCGGACGAGCTTCTTGACAGCTTCAAGTCTATTAAGCCTGTACGTGGAACAGCACGCAGAGCTTTTGTAGATAAACGTGAACACCCTGTTTTGTTTCGTCTAAATCCTGAAGCCATTGACTATGAAGGAGATCTTATAGACCTTGCAATGGGCAGTAGATTCCTTCAGCTGCTGAATAAGGCAGAGCAGGACGGATTGACTGAGAAAGTCCCGATGTATGCCATTTACGGCAGGATAAAGAATGAGTTAAAGATAAAGCTGGATACTGCTGTAGCTACTGCATCATTAAGCTCACTAGTACTCTTTGATCCGTTGTCCGCCGCGTTAGTTCTGGCATTTGACGCGTTAGCAATCGGTGTTGACGGAGGAATGGACGTAATGTTTCAGGGTGAAGATTATGATATTGCTGTTGGTGAAAGCAGTGCACGTTACGGAATGGAAGGATACTGCGAGGCTCATACCGGCACGAGATAAGCACATACTTCACTAAGCGTATTAGGAGACAGCATATGTATGCAGAATGATATAGGCCGTAGAGTCTGCGAACTCCTGAAAGGCCCTGTGAACGTTTTCAAGCACGGCAGCTCATCATCAGCCCAATTCAGCACTTCAACGACGAACTACTCTCTGCCGCACAGGAATGCTCTCGCCACTGTTTCCGAAGACAGCGCAAACATAGTCGAACACTATACGTTGAACTCTTCCAAGAATAGCCTGACGGTCTCAGACAAAGATGCAGTAGTATATTCCGCAAGTTTCGATAAGCCGCTTGAACACGACATGTATATTATCGTGGATATGAATGGAGGCAGTGCAATAGGCAAAGTCGCTGAGGCAGGAGCAAAAGATTTCAGCTTTACCCTTGAACTTTCCAGCCTTGACACAGGAATAATGAACGTCTCCCTCTTCTCACACGGAAGCGAAGACAACACATTATTCACCTCGAACATTCAGCCCTTAACTGTTAAGCCAGACATCACTACGAATCACATCAGCGGCCTCAAGTTCAACACTGACACAATTTTTGCGAATGTGGACTCGTATTCAGGCTTAGGACTCTACGTCGAGACTGAGAACGGACAGCTTCACGATGCTGTGCTCTGGTCTAAGGACTTGACGCTTACTGTGAATGACGAATCAATAGCAACAACAGACGGCAATAGATGGGTACGCGGAGTCTCGCAGGGCATGACGAATCTTACTGCAACATACAGCGGCTTTACGGCTTCAGTCAGTGTAGACGTAGGCCCGGCACTCTCAATTGACGTATACATCGAAGACACAGAGCCATCAAGCGAAGATATAGACTCTTCACCAGATATTCACGTAATCATCACAGCACCGTTAATCACTACGTCATCCCTCCCGTCCGGAACAGCCGGTTTACTCTACAGCACAGAGCTTCAGGCATCAGGTACAGCCCCAATCACATGGACTCTTGTCAGCGAAGATACTGACGGCCTCACTCTCAGCACTTCCGGGAATCTAAGCGGTACACCTTCAAGCGCAGGGAATTTCACGTTTACAGCAGCAGCCTCAAACTCGGCAGGTCAGGACACAAAAATTTTCACTCTCACTGTTCAGGCTTCGCAGACTCCTTCATCTCCCGAAGAGCCGACACCCCAAATCACAGCACCAGCCTTCAGGACTTCTGCGCTTCCGGAAGGTACAGCAGGACAGTACTACACGGCCTCGCTCTCAGCTTCAGGGACAAGCCCAATAACGTTTACTCTGTCAGAGGGTAATCTTCCGAAAGGACTTAGCTTCACCAACGGCAATCTGTCCGGCACTCCTGAACGCTCCGGCACATTCAGCCTGACATTTTCAGCCTCAAACAGTGCGGGAACTGCACAAAAAACTTTCACCTTAAGAATCAAAGCTGCCTCATCAGGGAACATTCAGTAGGAAGACTATGAGGAGGAAGATATATCTGCACCTTCATTCACTACGTCAAATCTTCCTGAAGGCATATTGGGGGAATATTACAGCGCGTATGTTTATGCATCAGGAACTAAGCCCATAACGCTGACTATCACAGCAGGAAAACTACCTCAAGGGTTTACATTCTCAGACGGTCATATCTCAGGTATTCCGTCAGAAGCAGGCTCATTCACTATCAAGGTGAGAGCTTGGAACAGGGCCGGGCAGTCGGAGAGGGAATTTGACATCAAGATTAATGAAGCCTCGAAAAATGACGACGCTGACACAGAGTCAGGCCAAGTCCCAGGATATGTATATGTGCCTGATGAAGTGCCGGATCTTGTAGTGCTGAGGAATCGAAATATCTCCAGCCTAAGCGTCTCGGAAGTAAATGCACTATCGAACGACAAAAGTATTATTGCTGTGGTTATGCCGGAGATGAGAGCCAACAAATCAGGTACATATCGTTTCAGGAGCGTAAAGATTCTAGCTGGTGTTGCTGCTGGAGCTGAATTAGTCTGGAACTCTTTTGCTGACGGAAGTTCTGAAAACGACAATTCTTACGCACAATTCTTTGACGGTTCAGGAGGAGAAATTTTCAGTGTGCCTGAAGATATGATGATGAACATTGCTGTATACCTTGAAGCTGGGAAAGATTATGCTCCTGTTATCACTGCACTTAGGCCGCAGCAAAGTAATCACGAAGAGGCTTTAGGAGACAGCAGGGGAGAAGGCAGTAGCGGCGGAGGAGGAGGCTGTAATTCTTGTACGTCATGGATTGTTATAGCAGTAGTGTTTTTAGGAGTCTTGCGGAAAAAATGATAATGCGCTAGAATTTCCAATATCCTAAAATTAATTGCGGACGTAGCTCAGTTGGTAGAGCATCAGCTTCCCAAGCTGAGGGTCGCGGGTTCGAATCCCGTCATCCGCTCCAAGAATGAAGATCATAGCTCTCGGTAGTAAGTTGCCGGGAGCTTTTGTGTTACTTGGGGAATGTCGAGGGTTCAGGAGCGAGCATGCGTAGCTTTCCCGTCATCCGCTTCAAATTTGAGAGTAACAACTCCCGGCAAAAAGTTGGGAGCTTTTCTGTTTCCTCTCTTCAAGAAATGTTGTTAGCTTCCTCCCTATTATGCTATATTTATTTTTTACAAGCTATATTAGGAGGTTTTTACTATGTGTAACAAAAAATTTCTGTTGCTGTTAATAATTTCCTTCCTTCTCATTGTTGCCTGTTCTGCTCATGCTCAAGGAGTGAAATGCGGCTGGCTCGCCCTTAACGGAATAAGCGCAGAGAGTGCAGAGCTATTGAAGCGTCAAGGTGTCAGTATTTAGGAATGGGAAGTGTATAGCCCTTCTCACGGAGAAGATGACAAAATATATTTCTATGACAGCCTTAACTCTATGATAATGGCTGCTAATGCCGGAGAAATTGACGAGCTGATAATTCCGCAGATAACTGCAGAATACATTGTGAACGTCAACCCGGATTTCAGGATTTCTTGTGTCGGAAGGTCGCACGGAGCATATTTTGTTCTCGGCTTCAAAGAGGGAGATGGAGATGCTCTTCATAAGAAGTTCAACGAGGCAATTATAGCTATAAAGAGAGATGGAACTCTTGAGAAGCTCCAGCAGGAATACGGCAGAAAACCCGGCACACGTGAATATGAAGCTGTGAAGTTCGACAAATTCCCCGGTGCGGAAACCATCAAACTTGCTGTAACTGGAGATATTCCTCCGCTGGACTTGACAACTCCTGATGATCAGGCTTCAGGTCTGAGTGCTGCCGTAGTTGCTGAAGCTGCCCGCAGGCTGAAGGTCAATATTGCAGTCTTGAACGTCGATACAGGAGCAAGAACTACGACTTTAGCGTCAGGCCGGGCTGATATTGTAGCTTGGTACGAGCAGATCAGGGACACCAAGAATCAATATGACGGAGCTAGGGGAGTGCTTTATTCGGAGCCTTATCACGAGGGAGAATTTTTCATGCACCTTAGGTCAATAGAGCTGATACAGAAGACGAATCTACGGCAACATTATCGCTTACTGAATAACGTATAGCTTCACGAAGCCTTATGAGGCAAACATAGGGCCTTTTCTCTTGCCTATGCTTCACAACTTGTATTATACTTTTCAGCACACACAAATTATAATCAGGAGGCATAAACTCTTAAATGCGAGTATTACTCTCAATCATTCATATAGTTGTCGCAATAGTCCTCATAGCAATAGTCCTTCTTCAGCAGCGTAAACAAGGAGGATTTTCCGGCGTGTTCGGAGGCGGAACTCAGGCAGATACAGGACAGTGGCAGCGTTTTTCCGGAGCAACTAAGCTCACAATAATTCTTGCAAGTGTATTCATGGTAACCTCATTCTTCCTCGTATTCTTAAGCTAAGGAGAAAGAACATTGCTTAATTCACTAAAGGACGTAACAGCTCTGAAGGTTAATCCTCAGAGATTTCACAGCGCCACTCACGACGAACTCAAAGCCGGTGCTACTACAGATATATACTTCATCAACACCCGCGATGTCTTGGCCAGCGTCAATAAGCTCGATACTCCCGTAACCGCAGAGATATTCACCCGCACTACCGGAATGTTCGCAGGCCTTCAGGAAGTCATGGAGCTTCTCGGAGATCTGCCCGTAACAGTCGAGGCACTCCCCGAAGGCGAATACTTCTCACCCAAGGAAGTAGTTATGCGTATACGCGGGCCTTACGGAGCGTTCGGCTTTCACGAGACAAACTTACTCGGCATCCTGTCAAGTTCCTGCGCTTGGGCAACGGCCGCTCGTGAATGCGTCAATGCTGCTCAGGGTAAACCCGTCCTCGTCTTCGGAGCGCGTCATCTTCACCCTGCAATTGCTCCAGTAATGGAAAGTGTGGCCGTGAAGTTCGGAGGATGCACAGCCGCAAGCTGTATTCTCGGCGCAAAGTTATGCGGTCAAGAGCCTTCAGGCACAGTCCCTCACGCCGCAATACTCATTATGGGCAACACACTGAAACTCGCAGAAGCCTACGATGCCGCAATGCCACCCGAAGTAGGCAGGACATTTCTTGTCGATACTTTCCATGACGAATGCGAAGAGGCATTAATTCTTGCCCGCGCTATGGGAAAACGTCTCGGTGCTGTGAGACTCGACACTCCAAGTGAGCGCGGAGGAGTTACTCCTGCACTTGTTCAGGAGATGCGTTACAGGCTGGATCACGAGGGCTTCTCTCACGTCAAGATAGTAGTTTCCGGAGGCCTTAACCCTGAGCGCATAAAGACACTTGCTGAGGCAGGAGCGGACATTTTCGGAGTCGGGAGCTACATTGCTCATGCTGTGCCGATGGATATGACGATGGACTTGAAGGAAGTTGACGGCAGACCCGCAGCAAAACGAGGCAGACTTCCCGGAATACTTGATAACCCGCGACTTGTTGCGATAAAATAGCTATTCATGTGAACAAGCCCCCGTTCGCTGATGAATAAATACACAAAGGAGAATCATAAATTACTATGACGGGCAGCAGCTCATACTTGGCAAAACCAGGCCAAGTCCAACGAAAATGGTACGTTATTGATGCCGCAGATAGATCGCTCGGAAGATTAGCGGC
>ERZ842401.7833-NODE-7833-length-10758-cov-5.309633_pt1 | contig 10758 bp, 5 predicted proteins | sample MGYA00521270_ERZ842401 | MGnify/ENA primary metagenome ERZ842401 (study PRJEB31892, sample SAMEA3878208) | bioreactor metagenome | biome: Moose rumen | place: Sweden | collected 2011-10 | study: EMG produced TPA metagenomics assembly of the PRJEB12797 data set... | reverse complement strand
GTGATAATAAGGAATCTAAACCCAAAACAGAATAAGATTATGAAGAAATTGACAGTACTGGCCGTTTGTGCACTGGCTATTGCCGGATGTAAGAACGAGGCTCCCAAGCAGGACCTTGCGGCCGTTCAGCTACGTGATTCGTTGAACCAGATTATCGCCCAGAAGGACAATGAAATCAATGACATGATCTCTACCTTCAGCGACATCGAGGAAGGTTTCCGGGAGATTACAGATGCCCAGAACCGTGTGACACTGGCCCAGCAGGGCGAGGGCACCAACTCTGCCAAGCGCATCAAGGAGAACATGCAGTTCATCCAGCAGACCATGCGCCAGAACAAGGAGCTCATCAACAAGCTGAAGCAGCAGTTGCGTGAGAGTTCCTTCAAGGGCGACCAGCTGAAGAAGCTCATCGAGAACATGCAGAAGCAGATGGAGGAGAAGGAGGTGCAGCTGCAGGCCCTGCGCGAGGAACTGGACAAGAAGGACATCCACATTGCAGAACTCGACGAGACGGTGGCCAACCTGACCGACAACGTGAACCAACTGACGGAGGAGACCACCCAGCGTGCACAGGTGATCAGCAATCAGGATAAGGACCTGCATACGGCCTGGTTCGTATTCGGTACGGAGAAGGAGTTGAAGGAGCAGCAAATCCTGGATCATGGCAAGGTGCTGCAGGCCAACTTCAACAAGGAGTACTTCACCAAGATCGACTATCGTATCGACAAGGAGATCAAGTTCTACAGCAAGTCGGCTAAGATGATGACGGCCCACCCGTCAAGCTCCTACACCTTGCAGCGTGATGCCAACAAGCAGTATGTGCTCCGCATCACTGATCCTGACCTCTTCTGGTCTACCAGCAAGTATCTGGTCGTGGTTGTCAAGTAACCCCACCTTATTATAATTATCAAAGCGTCTCCAGAAGCCCGCTGCTTCTGGAGACGCTTGTCGTATGCCAAAAGTTTGGTATGCGGCATACCCACTTCCTGACGAGACGAAATACCATACCAAGGGGATTGCCGGAATGGCAAAACCATAGTACCTTTGCATCGATTTTTCTACCATTAATGAAATTAAAGTAAATGTATTATGAGTAAGTTTAAGAACATCGACACAGCATTGATTCACGGGGGTGTCGCCTTCGATGAATTCACGGGTGCCGTCAATGTGCCCGTCTATCTGTCTTCCACCTTCAAGCAGGACGGGCTGGGGTGTCGACGCCGAGGATATGAATATGCCCGCACAGGCAATCCCACCCGTGAGGCCCTCGAGGCCCTCATCGCCGAACTCGACCACGGGGTGGCAGGCTATGCCTTCGCCTCTGGGCTCGCAGCCATCCATGCCGTGCTGAGCCTGTATCAGACGGGCGACAACATCGTGATCTCGTCGAATGTCTACGGCGGCACCTATCGTCTGCTCGACAAGGTGCTGAGCCATTTCGGTCTCACCTATACCATTGCCGATACTGCCGACACCGCGGCCTTCGAGGCGGCGCTCTCGCCTGAGACCAAGGCCGTGCTGATAGAGAGTCCGGCCAATCCGCTGATGAGCATCACCGACATCGCGGCCATCTCTGAGATCGCCCATCGCCATCAGTTGCAGGTCGTTGTCGACAATACCTTCATGACGCCCTATCTGCAGCGCCCCATCGACCTGGGGGCCGACATCGTGGTCTATTCCGCCACGAAGTATCTCGGCGGACACAGCGACCTGGTGGCCGGCCTCGTCGTGGTCAACGATGAGGAGTTGGGCCGTCGCATCGCCTTCCTCCAGAATTCCATTGGCGCCGTGCTGCCTCCCTTCGACTCCTATCTATTGATAAGAGGTATTAAGACACTCGGCGTGCGGCTCGACCGTCATGTGGAGAATGCCGTCAGGATAGCGGAATACCTGGCGGGCCATCCGGCTGTCAGCCGCATCTATTATCCGGGGCTGCCCTCTGACGAGGGCTATGCCGTCAACCAGCGTCAGGCCCGCAATGGCGGCGTGATGCTGTCGTTCGAACTGCGCGAGGGCTACGACTACCGCGAGTTCTTCCGCCAGCTGCAGCTCATCACGCTGGCCGAGAGCCTGGGCGGGGTGGAGAGCCTCGTGTGCCATCCTGCCTCGATGACCCATGCCTCCATCCCTGCCGACCTGCGCCAGCAGATGGGCATCAGCGACGGGCTCATCCGTCTTTCCACTGGTATTGAGGATGTCAACGACCTCATTGCCGACTTGCAACAAGCGATTGAAAAAAGTGAGAAGTTATGAATTACTATAGTTCCATGCAGGAGCTGATCGGCCACACGCCGCTGGTCATGCTCGGAAATATGGGCGTCAAGCCCGGAGTGAATATCTTTGTAAAACTGGAGTTGTATAATCCCTCGGGGAGTGTGAAGGACCGCACGGCCCTCTATATGCTCAACGATGCCGAGCGGCGGGGACTCATCCGCCGGGGCGGCACCATCGTGGAGGCGACGGCTGGCAATACTGGCCTTGGCATCGCCTTTGCCGCCCTGAACCGCGGCTATCGGATCATCTTCGTGGTGCCCGACAAGTTCTCGGCTGAGAAGCAGACGCTGCTCAAGGCCCTTGGAGCCGAGGTGATCAACACGCCCCGCCATCTGGGAATGCTCGGGGCCGTCGACAAGGCGGCTGAAATCAGGGCCTCCATCCCCGGAGCCATCTCCCTGGGGCAGTTTGACAACCTGCAGAACCCGCAGGCCCACTACGAGACCACGGGGCCGGAGATCTATCATGACCTCGAGGGGCGCATCGACTACGTGGTGGCTGGCGCCGGCAGCGGCGGCACCTACTCGGGCATCCTGCGCTACCTGAAAGAGCAGAACCCTGACATCCGTGGCGTGCTGGCTGATCCCGTGGGCTCAACCATGGGAGGCGGCGAACATGCCGACTACAACATCGAGGGTATCGGCAACGACTTCATCGCCGCCACGATGGACATGAGTCTTGTCGACGAGGTCATCAAGGTCAACGACGATGAGGCCTTCGCAGGCTCTCGGCTGCTGGCCCGCCAGGAGGGCATCTTCGCCGGTTCCTCGTCGGGGGCCGCCCTCTCTGCTGCCCTCAAGCTGGCTGCCAGGGTGGAGCGCGGCAATATTGTCGTTGTGCTGCCCGATCGTGGCGACCGTTACTTCTCCACGCAGCTCTATGCCGACAAGCAGCCGCGGCAGCTCGACTTCATGAACCATGTCTCCAAGACGCTGCTCATCCCCCTCTATATGCGAGCCCTGGAGAATCGCAAGGAGAAGCCCCTGCTGCGCGACTCGCTGGCCGACCGCATCATCTCCAACATCAGCTACGACTTCTCGCTGTTGGAGCAGGACAGCAAGAGCGGCTTCTGCTGCGTGGCCCGTGCCCGCTACTATGACGACTGCGTGCGCCGTAGTGCGGCGGTTCACGACCGCGTGGTGGTGGTCAACGTCGGCTGCGGGCTCGACACCCGTTTCCACCGTCTGCAGGACCTTGGCAATACGCTGTTCTATGAGCTCGACCTGCCTGATGTGCTGGAGCTGCGCGAACAGCTGATACCCGAGAATGTGGGTAATCATGTGCCCGTGTCGATGTTCGATGCCTCGTGGATGGAGCAGATCCGCGATCAGCATCCCGATGCCCACGTCATCATCATCTTCGAGGGGGTCCTGATGTACTATGCCGAGGAGCAGGTGAAGCTGCTGCTGAACGACATCACCAGCCACTTCCCCCAGGGTGAGGTATTTATGGATATGTGCGACCGTACCTGCCTGAAGGAGAAGCTGGGGCTGCTGCGCGACTTCCAGGCCAACTTCAAGATGGGCATCGACAGCGGACAGGATATCGAGCGTATCGCGCCTCACCTGCAGCTGACTGGCCAATACTCCAAGCCGATCCTCGGACATCGTAGCAAGGCCAACTGGCAGATGCTTCGGTTCAAGATTAATTAAAGGCTCAAGGCAGAAAAAGCAGCTCCTGACAATCTGGTCAGGAGCTGCTTTTTCTATTGATGGTAATGATGATGTTACTTCAGGTACTTGTCGAACCAGCTCGTAATCTCCTGCAGACGGCGGATACGGTTCTGGGGATGACCGCTACGCGACAGTTCATGGTTCTCTCCCTTGAAGATGATGATGCGGGTGGGCACCCCGTGGTATTTCAGGGCACTGAACATCTGGAGACCTTCGGCCAGTGGGGTGCGGTAGTCCTCGTCGCTGTGGATGAAGAGGGTAGGAGTGGTTACCTTGTCGGCATAGGCCAGGGGCGACTGCTTCCAGAGCAATTCCTGGTTGTGCCATGCGTCGGTGCCGGAATAACCGTCGACGAAGCTGTAGCCGATGTCGCTAAGCGCACTGAGTGAGACCCAGTTGGCGATGCTTCGCTGGGAAGCGGCGGCACGGAAGCGGTTGGTATGGCCGATGATCCAGTTGGTCATGACGCCACCGTATGAACCGCCGGTGACACCAAGGTGGTCTGGGTCGATGAAGTCGGCCTGCTGGATGGCGGCATCTACGAATGTCATGATGTCGTCATAGTCAGGCCCTCCGAAGTCACCCTTCAGCTTGGCAAACGCGTTGCCGTTGGATCCGCTGCCATGAGGGTTGGCGAATATGACGGCATAGCCCTGGGCTGTCCAATACTGCATCTCGTGGAAGAAGTTGAAGCCATAGGCCGCCTTAGGACCACCATGAATGTCGAGGATGGTTGGGTATTTCTTTCCTTGCTCATAGCCTATAGGAGGCAGGGCAAAGCCGCGCAGCTCGAGTCCGTCGCTGTTGACGTAGCGGATCTCCCGAGGATGGGCAATGTGGTGTGCTTCGAAGAGGGAGGTGTTGATATCGCTGATGCGCTTCGGGGTACTCTTGCCGTCGAAGTAGAACAGCTCCTGACCGTCCTGTCCATAGGCTCCTACAAGCAGATATCCTTTCTTGTAGGGAATGTACTCGTCGACATTGAAGTCGCCGGGAGTCAGCAGTTGTATCTGTCCGTCCTTATACGACAGACGGGCCAACGCGCTATAGTCTGCCTTGGTTGTCTTGAAGACGAATCCTTGCTTCTCGAAAAGGATGTCTGAGCGATTGCCCGACTTGATGTCGGACGCCGTACCGTCGCCGATGGCGTAACGGTCGTTGTCGTAGACAAACTGTTTCTCGCCCGTCCTGACATTCAGACGGTAATAGGGTGCATTCGCCTGCGGATTCTCTACGTAGCGCTTGCTGATGGAGAGAAGCAGGTTCTCGTCGTCGATAAACTTCGGGAAACCGTGACGGGTGCTGTCTCCAACGGTGAGTTCACGGCTCTGCAGCGTCTTCGTGTCGATGACATAGAGTTTATTGCCGAAAGCCTTGGGGCCGTGTTCCCGATTGTCGGTATAGACCAGATACCGGCCGTTGGTGCTCAGCTCCAGTCCTCCCACACCCGCCAGACTGTCGGTGAGCGCGGTCACCTTGCCGTTGTCTGAGTAATAGAGCACGGTGTGCTGGCGTACGATGTCCCCGCGGCCGTTGGACCAGAAAGGCAGGTCCTCGAAGATACGGTAGCGTTTGTCGGCATCCTGTGCCTTGAGGGAGTCGGGCAGCACGAATGGCTCCTTCTCCACTTTTTTGGAGGAGGTGAAGAAGAAGTGGTTGTCATCCACGAATTTCACCTGTCCCACTTGGTAGGGAATGGTGAGCCACTGCTGTGGCCCACCATAACTCTTGGTCTGTTTGTAAAAGACAGTCTTCTTACCCTCCGGCTTCCTGGTGACGATGGCGTCGTCGATTATCTCGTAGCTGCCGAAGCGGCCAGTCTCGGTCATTCTCACGGCTTTACCGTCGACCAGTTGGTAGAGGTCGGAATTATATTTGTCGTCTCTCACGCTGGCTTGACGGAGGATGAAGAAGATGTCGTCGCCGATGGTCTTGACCTGTGAGATGGCCTTGATCTTGGCAAAGAAGTCGAGACCGACTGGTTGCTTCTCCTGCGATGTCCCCTGTGCTGAGGCCAGCAGTGGCACTAAGGCCAGTGTCAGTATGATTGATTTCTTTTTCATTTGTTGCAATTTTGTTATTGAGCACTTGTGTTGACGAGAATCTCATAGGAGGGCAATGCCCAGCAGTAGGTGGTACGGTCACTGGGCGTGGCCACAACGACGGTGTCCCACTTGCCATTGGTGACGGTGGTGCCGGGATGGATGTAGTCCTCGGCACGCCGGCTGATATCGAGGCCGCGGATGCCTTCGCCGATGAATTCGGCACGGCGCTCATTATAGATGGCTGTCTTCAGAGCCTCACCTGTCAGTGACAGTACATCGATGATGTCACCCTCGGGGATGGAGCGGCGGCGTACCTGGTCGAGCAGTTCTGCGGCCTTCTGGTAGTTGCCGATGTTGTAGTAGCTCTCAGAGAGGTTCAGCAGGGTCTCGGCGTAGCGGAAGATGTGTACCCACTCCACCATCACTGTATATTCGTCGTATTTCTCATACCATGTCTCGCGACCTGTGGCCGGGTCGACCTTGATGAACTGGGTACGGCTGTCGGTAGCCAGATGGTATTCCGGGATTGTGATGATACCGGTACGGGTGTTGAGGGTGTCGATATAGCCCACCTCGCTGGCGATGTAGCTGGCAGGATGGCGTTGTCCGGCTCCGCGTTCTGTATTGGTGAAGGGCATCGAGTAGATGTTCTCGGCCGTGTGGTAAGGTGCGTCGAACATCTCACGCACGCTGTTGCTCAGGGTGAATCCTGTGACCTGCTCACCCTCGCGGATGGCATCCTGCCACTGCTCTTTCGCCATGTAGATGCGCTGCAGGAGCATGTGGGCGGCGGCCTGTGAGGGAATGGTGGGGTCGAATCCGGAACCATTGTTTGCGGGCAGGGCTGCAATCGTGCTGCTGCTCAGGTCGGCAATAATCTGGTCATAGATCTGTCCGATGGTCCACAGGGGAGCCTCATTGTGACCAGGGCCGGTGACGGCCTCCGTGTGGATGGGGATGGCCTTTGAGTTGGGGTCGTAGGCGTAGGGCTGGGAGTAGACCTGTGCCAGATAGTACCAGCTGATGTCGCGGATGAAGAGGCTGCTGGCGATGTACTGCTGTCGCTTGGCCTCGGAGATGGGCAGGTTCTCGCGTTGCTCCAGATTCTCCTTCAGCGTGTTGGCGGCATTGATGGCCAGATAGCCCGCCTGGAAGAAACTGGGGTTCATCGCACTGTTCTGGGCAACGGTGAAGTTATAGGTGTCAGAGTGGGCAAGGGTGTTGTTGCCCGTGTTGACCAGGTCGTCGCCCCTGTTGTCGAAGATGACGGCGATGTTTCCTCCGGCAAAGCTGCTGTTCTTGAAACGGGTGTAGACACCGGCCATTGTGGCATCTATCAGTTGCTCTGATGCGTAGATATCGTACTCGGTGACGGAGAGCTTAGGATTCTTGTCGAGGAACTCGTCTCCGCAGGAGGCCAGCGAGGCTGAAAGCGTGATGCCCAGCAGGCCTGCATATATCTGATTGCTTATCTTCTTGTTCATAACTTCTCAAGTATTCTATGTTCTAACCTTAAAATGAAATGTTTGCGCCGAAGGTGATGGTGCGTGTCAGTGGTGTCGTGTTGGAGTCGATACCCGAACGCAGGTTGGCACTGTTATAATACGAGTTGATCTCTGGGTCGAAGCCGGAGTAGCCAGTGATGCAGAACAGGTTCTGGGCCTGTGCATAGAGGCGGAATGAGCTGATGCCCAGTTGATTCGGCCAGCGCTTGGTCTTGAAGTTATAGCCGATGGCAAGGCTCTGCAGACGGATGAAGTCGCCTTTCTCAATCAGGTCGCTGATGGGGTTGGCTGTACCGTTGGAGTAGTTGTCGTTGTAGGATGCCTTGGCATACTCGGCATTGTCGCCCGGCTGCAGCCAGATGTTGTCGTACCACTGCTTGGCACCGCTCCACATACGACCGTCGGAGAGGGTGGCTCGCATGGAGTTCAGGATCTTGTTGCCGCCGGAGAAGTGGAAGTTCACGTTGAAATCCCAGTTCTTGTAGCGGATGGCGTTGCTCCAGCCACCATAGTAGGTGGGCTTGGTATTGCCGGAGATTTCGGGCTTCCAGTCGCTCAGCGTGTACTTGGAGCGTGTCTCTCCGTCGAGTTCGTAGATCTGGGCACCGCCCTGACCGTACTTGTAGATAAGCAGCTGACGGTCGTAGCCTCCGTCTTCACGCTTGATGAGTACCACGCGACGACCGGTCTGCGGGTCTACACCGTCGGTAGGATAGGTATAGAGCTGCGCCAGTGAGTAGCCCTCGGTGGTGATGTTGGAACCGCTGATGATGTCGTCGGCCAGTTCAAGCACTTTGTTCTTCACGAAGGAGATGTTCAGCGTAGAGTTCCACGAGAATTTCTTCTTGCGGATGATGTCGCCGCTCACGCTGAGCTCGATGCCGGTGTTGCGCGTCTTGCCCAGGTTGGTGCTGATGGAGGCACCCACGATGCCGGTGGAGTAAGCCTGTGAGGCATCCAGGATCAGGTCCTTCGACTTGGAGTAGAAGTAGTCCACGTCGACGGTCAGCCTGCCCTTGAAGAGTGAGGCGCTTAAACCGATGTCGGTAGTGGCTGTCTGCTCCCAGCCCAGGTCAGGATCGTTGATGCCGGAGGATACGTAGGATACGTTACCATTGTATGTAGATGTAGAGTAAACGCTCTTCGAGGCATACCAGTCTACGTTGGCATTACCTACGATACCATAGCTGGCCTTCAGCTTGAGGTCGTCGAAGATGCCGTCTTCACGGAGACTGCGGAAGAACTGCTCATCGGAGATGCGCCACGCACCGCTGATGCCGTAGAAGTTACCCCACTTGCGTCCCAGCTTCGATAGTCCGTCACGACGCCAGTTGGCTGTCAGGTAGTAGCGGCTGTTCCAGTCGTAGGTCAGACGGCTGATGTAGCTGAACATACTGCTCTCCTGAATGCTGCCGGAACCGCTATAGGTGAGATAGGCTGCCTCGACGTACATCTGGTCCTTGTTGCTCAGCGTAGTACCTGTGCGGGTCACGGTGTTGCGCTTGTTCTCTGAGGCTTCCACACCGACGAGGATGTCGATGTGATGCTTCTTCAGCTCCAGGTTGTAGTCTGCCGTGTTCGTCCATGTCCAGCTCTTCAGGCTTGACGTACCCGTACTGCTTCTTCCGTCGGGATAGCCGCCGCCATGGAGAGGGGTGCTGAACGATTCGTTCTGAACCAGTGTCCAGTCGATGCCGTAGAGCGACTTCAGGGTGAGTCCCTTCACTGGAGTGATGTCAATATAGCCGTTGGCCAGGATGCGGTGGGTCTTGGATTCACCATACTGTCCACCGTCGATCAGACCCATGGCGTTGTAGTAGAACACCTCGATGGCATTGTTTCCCTTACCCAGGTTCTGTGGTGCCAAGGTAGAGCGGTAGATGCTTCCGTCCTCATTGTAGGCCGGCACGTTAGGCAGGTCGACGTAGGCCAGACGGGTCAGGCCGCCCATGGCGCTCAGCGAGCCACTGCGGGAGTCGTCGGCCGTGTGGATCTTGCTATAGGTATAACCGCTGTTGAAACCGATCTTCACATATTTATTCAGGTTGTAGGTGCCGTTGCCCTTGAATGAGAAGCGGTTATACTTGGCATCGACCGTGATGCCTTCCTGAGTGGTGTAGCTACCGGACAGATAATAGGTAGCCTTGTCATTACCGCCTTGTACATTCAGGTTGTGGTTCTGCGACAGGCCAGTACGGAAAATCAGGTCCACCCAGTTGGTGCTTACGATGTTGCCGTTGCTGTCGGTCATCGTGGCATAAGGCAACTTGTTGGGGTCGCCGCCGTTGTTCAGCCAGCCGCGGTTCTTGATGTCGGTAAACTCCTGTGCCGTCAGTGGCTCCAGCAGTTTTGTGGCGGAGTTGAAGCCCAGGTTGTAGTCGTAGGTCAGCTTCGTCTTGCCGGCATAGCCGGAGTTGGTGGTGATGAGCACCACGCCCGCCGCAGCACGGGAACCGTACATGGCACTGGCAGCGGCATCCTTCAGGATGTCTATCGACTTGATGTCGGCGGGATTGATGTCGGCCACGGGGTTATAATCGGTGTTTGTGGCAATGTCGCTGGTGTTGATGGGCACGCCGTCGACTACATAGAGCGGTGTCACGCTCGATGAGATGGAGGCCACGCCACGGATGTTGATGACAGGGGCTGATCCCACCTGTGAACCCGTTGTGGAGACCATCACACCTGCGGCATGTCCTTCCAGCAGATTGTCGATGCTGTGGCCTGTCACACCTTCGAGCTTCTCCTTGTTGAGAGAGGCGATGGAGGAGATGACGTCACGGGCCTTGGAGGTACCGTAACCCACCACGACCACCTCGTTCAGCAGTCGGCTGTTCTCCCTGAGGTAGATGTCCACGTCGGTACTGGCATCATAGACTTCCAGGTCCTGCTGGTTGTAGCCCGTGTAGGTGATGACGAGGGTATAGGGTGACTTACCTGCCAGCGTGATGGCAAACTGACCGTTGATGTCGGTAACTGCCGCGCTGCGCGTTCCTTTAATCTGGATGGCGGCTTCGATGATGGGCTCATCGGTGCGCTCGTCGAGCACCCGCCCCTTCAGTACGTCCTGGGCGGACGCACTGAGGGTGGTGATCAGGCAAAAGATATAAAATGCAAGTTTCTTCATACTGTTGTTATCCTCTTAATTCTTAATTCTCAATTCTTAATTATGAGTCCACTTGCAAAAGTGGCATTAAATTGATTAGACATTGACCGCTGACTGGTTTTGTATTCCAGCGTTGGTCGTTAACTCTTCGAGCT
>ERZ842401.7831-NODE-7831-length-10762-cov-3.058653_pt1 | contig 10762 bp, 6 predicted proteins | sample MGYA00521270_ERZ842401 | MGnify/ENA primary metagenome ERZ842401 (study PRJEB31892, sample SAMEA3878208) | bioreactor metagenome | biome: Moose rumen | place: Sweden | collected 2011-10 | study: EMG produced TPA metagenomics assembly of the PRJEB12797 data set... | reverse complement strand
CAATAAGTTCTACAGTGAATATGCACTCTACGTTTATAACTGTGACTACGGCATTGCCATCACCAACAACAATCCGCTACGTAGCGTATATTTCCCCGCAGGGACGCATCCCACGCTGCGCTTCTGGGGCATCCTGAAGGACGACGGACGGGAGGTGAGCCTCGACCTGTCGAGCAACGACCTGCCCACGACCTTCAACGCGGCCGACCATGCCATCGTCACCCTCACCCTACCCGACCCCGAAATGGCGATGACCGTGGACATCAGCAAGGTGGAGATGGAGGAGGTCGTGCTCGGCGAGACCATCCCTCTCTCGTGGCTCCCAGTGCCGAAGGGCAGTGCCACACACCGCTACAACACAGCCGGAGAACTGGTGGGCACCGACGTGACCTTCACAAACTGCTATCCCCACATGCAGTGGAAGGCCGTGCTGACGAAGAGCGGCTCCGACGTTGTGCTGCGCACCGTCGAGGGAGAGGGCGAGCTGACGAGCCTCTACACCTCGTCCGACGGCTGGCCCTTCCTGCCCGCAGGGAACTACAAGGCCACATTCTATATCATCACCGACGAGGGAGAGAACCTGGTGAGCAGCCGAGACCCGATACAGATACCGGCACCCTCGCTCACGCCCACCGTGGACGGCTACACGTCCTATACCAAGTACCAGGAGAGCGATGTCGCAGCGGCCAATGACTGCGACCGGCTGACGGTCTATGAGCCTTCGGTGAAGGTGAACATTGACGAGACCTTGCTTGCCAACGGGAATTATTCCTATTCCTTCACGTATGACTACAACGGGTTTTCGGCCTCCGTGCCGACAGGCAAGAACCGCTACAGCGTAGACAAAGTCGAAGGCAATGCACCGCGAGCCAATCCGTATGTGCTGAAGGCTGAGGTCAGCTTCGGCGGAGCCACTGCCGAGGCACAAAAAGACTTCTACATCACGGGACTGCCCTATCTGGCAAACTCGGAGGAGACATTCGCCGACTGGACGGCACAAGCCAATGGACAGTGGGCCGACGACAGCCCGAACAACAGCATCACAGTTATGACGGACAAGCCCGGCACCTGTTATTGGTTCAAGGGCGCGACAAGCGGAGACCTGCATCAGAAGGCCAACATCTATTCGCCCAAGTTCTACATCCCGTCGGGCAACAGCGTGAGAATATCCACGGCGTTTGACTTCTGGTACTACGTGGCATCCAAGAGCGTCGCACATAGCGACGACTACCGCTATTTCTACTACGGGCCAGTAAGCAGCACGTCGGAGACGCCTACGGCTACACGCGAGACACCGAACCATAACGAATGGACCCGCATAACGAACAACACCTACACCTTCACCACGTCCACGTGCTATCTGTCGTTGCAGTGGCATTATGATGTGTATACCCTAATCTTCGATTTCCCCGGCTACTACTGGTGGGGCCTGAACAATGTCTCGATTCAATACCGATAATGATGTCACGCGCGCGTATATATATAATAATGTATAGCCTACTGCTCCTCGGCATGGCTTCCTGTCGGCAGGCCGAGGAGGTGCAGCCCGGGGGAGGCTATGGCGTGCTGGAGCTGGACCTGCAGCGCGAAGGCGTGCCACGCGTGGCAACACGTGCCATCGACGACGACCTCGCGCTGACCATACTGGACGCGCAGGGGGACGTCGTGCGGCAGTATGCGGCAGGCACCGTGCCGCAGAAGATACTCTTCGAGAACGAAGGGCAGTACACCCTGCAGGCATATACCGAGAACCAGGAGACGTGGAAGAACGACCGTGGCGGCAAGGGCTCGGGATGCTACTATGCCGAGACCGTCATCACGATGGAGTTCGACACACAGCTGCGCGCCACGTTGCGCGTGCCGATGAAGAACTATGCCGCGACGCTCGCCCTGCCCGACTATTTCGACGACCTCTTCCCCTCCTACACCTTCACTCTCTCCGACGGCAACCGCACGGTGACCGTGACCGAGGGCGAGAAGGCATATTTCGACGTGGCCGACGGAGGCTTCTCGTATGCCCTGCGCGCCACGAATACCGACGGGCGCACCAGCAGCCACTCGGCCATCCGGTATACCGAGGTGGAGGTCGGCAAGCTCTACACCGTACATTACGACTACGACACCGACGCCAACACGGGTGGCGTACTCATCGAGATAACGGATAACATGGAGAACCACGACGATGACGTTCCGCTCTGACCTTCTCTGCCTCTGCCTGGCGATTCTCATGTCGGCCTGTACCATCGGCGACATCAAACCGCCCACCGTCGGCACTGCCGAGGACGAGGACAGCGTGGGCTTCTTCGACCTCGCCCTGACACGGGCCGAGACGCGCGCCACGACAACCGTCGTCTCACAGGACGAGGCCGACAACTTCCTCATCACCATATACAAGGGCAGCGACGTCGTGCGAGAGACGACGAAGCTGAAGGACGTCAATACGCGACTCTCCGCCGGATACGGCTATGTCGTCCAGGCCGAGAACTGTTCCGAGACCGAGGCCGAGACGCTGAACGACGGCTGGGGGCAGCGACGCTTCCACGGACTCTCCGAACCGTTTGCCATCAAGGCCGGGCAGACGACAAGCGTGAACGTGGCCTGCACCATTGCCAACGCCGGCTTCAGCATCATCTTTGACGACACCTTCACCTCCAAGTTCACGTCCTACTCCGTGACCATCACCGAAGGCAGCCGCCACCTCGTTTTCGACACCACGAACGCCGCCTTCTCCTCCCAGGGCGGGGAAGCCAGCAACGGAGCCGTGGCCTATTTCAACCTCGGCAACGACGGCACGCGCACCATCACATACACCATCACCGCCTCGGGCGAGGGAGTCGCCTCGGTCAATGTGACCAGAGAGATCACGCTCTCCAAAGCCGTCGTGAACCGCATCCGACTAAAGGCAGCCGAGGAGACGGGCACCCTGACGATTACCATTTCCTACGACGACAGCTTCGACCAGGGCACGACAACGGAAATCATTATAGACTAAACAATATCATCAATCTGTTAACACAATCCAAAACTATGAAAAAGATTTTATCTATCGCCGTGGCCGCAACAGCTATGCTCGTGACCACCGCCTGCGTGAGCGAAGACCGGGATCTCATGCAGAACCTCAAAGAAGCCGGAAAAGGCTACATCGCACTGAACGTCACCAATGACGATGCGCTCACGACACGTACCGTAAATGATGCTCCTTCCACCTGGACGGTTGCCCTTGGTGGTCAGGCTTCTCACACGCTAACGGTTGGAACCATTGCCGGACAGAGCCTTGCTGCCGGCGACTACACGGTTGAAGTGTACAATTATGCCAATGAAGCAGCTGCTCTCGCCGCCAATAGCAATTATGGCGATGCCAGGTACTATGGCGACTTAGGTATTACCGGTGCTAGTCAGAAAGTCACCGTCTCTGCCGGTGCTACGACAACAGCTTCGCTTGCTCTTGGTAAGGCCAAGAATGCCAAATTCACCATCAATGCCACAGTGCCTGAGAGCGCAGTACTCACGGTTACGGCCACCAGTGGCAGCGGCGACAATACACGCGCATTGACATTCTCAAAGGCTGCTAATGGAAGCTTCGACCGCACTACGGCTTACTTCCCCGCTACCGATGACGTAACCATTGGTGTAGTGTACAACGGTGTCACCCTGAACAACACCTTGGCTAAGACTCTGACAATGGCGGGAGCAGGAACCGAGAACACGCTGGCTATCACTACCAACGGAAATGGCAGCATCAGTCTCACCATCACTTACGATGATGAGTTCACGGCTGGCAACACGCAGACCATCAACTTTGATGCTGCCACCGGTAAAGCCCTTTCTGTGACTAATTCCAACAATTAACCAAAATCACTCATGCACACCGCGCTCCGTCATACCACAATCTGCCTGTCGTTGCTGTATTCCCTATTGACAGTATCTTGTCAGCAGGAAGCAACTCCACTGCCCCAAGCAGCGGAGAAGGGGCGCATTGTGCTTTCCATCTCCGACGTAGAGGCATACATCCAAGTTGAGACGCGCGCTGAGAATACGTTGGAGAACATCAGCGACTACGACTTCACCCTCAGCGGCACCACCGCTGAGGGCGTAGCCGTCACCGACCAGCCACTTAGCATCACCGATGGGGTAGCCATCTTCGATGCCGGGACATACACCATCTCCGTCAAGGGCAACAGCACACTCGCAGCAGCAGCAGTGACCGGCCTCGGCACTCCCTACTACGAAGGCGCTTCGGTCGATAACACCGGCAATGCCACCTCTTTCACCATCGAGCCGGGCGGAATGACATCAGTGAAGGTCCTGCTGCGTCCAGCCAACGCCAAGCTAACGATTAACCTCTCCACAACATTCTCATCCAAATACAGAAACATAACCTTTACCGTCGGCTCACATACGATATCGCTCCTCACGGAAACCGACATACCCGCAACTGATACTCAAGTCATCACTTACTTCCCCGCAGGCGACCTCGCTGTCTCAGCAACGGCACGTGACAATAGCCACGTAACAGATATAACCCCTGTGTCCAACGCTATCTCACTCGCCCGAGGTACAAGCAATGTCATCTCTCTCTCCGCCAACCCCGTCACCGGCGAAATCATCCCCATCGTCACCGGCGAGCACACCGGAGCATTTGACTAGTAAAACTAGTGAGACTAGTGAGACTAGTTAGACTAGTTAGACTAGTTAGACTAGTAAATAACCGGCAAACCACTCAATCACACCCCAGATGTCCGAGCAACACTTCCTACGCAAAGTAACGAACTGGAAGACCCTGCACTTCTATCGCAAGGCAGAGGCACTCTACCAGCTGACGTTTGCCTTCACGCAGCGGTTCCTGCCGGCATACGGCGACCGCACGGTAGACCAGATGGTGCAGAGCGCACGCTCCACGACACAGAACATCATCGAGGGCTGTGAGGACGGACGCACGTCCACCGAAACCGAAGTCAAACTCCTGGGCATCGCCAAGGGCAGTCTGCAAGAGCTGCTCAACGACTACCAGCAATACCTTGCCTCACGCAACCTCACGCTGTGGGACAAGAGTCACCCGCGCTACGACAAGATGCTCGACTACTGCCGCACGCATAATGACGCTGCCGACTTCGAACCGTATTTCCAGTCGGCAACTGCCGAGGAACTTGCGAACATCGCCATCACCCTCTGCCACTACATCGACCGCATGATGGACAAGCACATCGCCAAGGTCGAGCACACCTTCGTAGAAGAAGGCGGCATACGCGAACGCATGACCGCCGCCCGCCTCGGCCGACGCAAGACCCAGAACGAAACCATCGAGGCGCAAGCCCACGAGATACAAGACCTCCGCACCACCATCGCGCAGCAACAGGCCACCATCACAGACCAGCAGGCCACCATCGCCGCCCAGCAAGCCCGCATCGCGGAACTGGAAGCCGAAAATGCCAAATGGCGCACCTGGTGGCAAGAGAACAAACACCATTTCCCCAAAGCCAAAAGAGAACAAAACAAATGACTAGCATGACTAGTATGACTAGTGAAACTAGTTCAACTAGTGAGACTAGTATAACTAGTGAGACTAGTTCAACTAGTACGACCAGCAAGACCCAAAGGACTATCCCCTCAACGACAATGAAGCAAAAGATACTATACATATTGATGATGATAGCCGCGCTCGCGTGGAGCGGGGAGGCGTGGGCATGGGGAGAGAATACGAGCTATGTAGCAGAAAGAAGCGCTGAAGAAGAGCTCAATACGATTGAGACAGGAAAATCTATCGCACTATCTGGACCAGGAGCCACATTAACTTTCGAAGCAAAAGGAAGTTCTTCATTGACAGGTGCAGGAGTAAAATACTTCCATGTGGAGAAATCAACGAATGGAGGATCCAGTTGGAGTAGAATTGCAAGCAATGTTGAGCTGAGCACAAGTTACCAAAAATTTACATATAACAATATCGGTACAGATGTAACCCATATACGATTCCTCACAACTACAGGTTCAACATTAACCAAACGAGTGAAGAACGTCAAGGTCACCCGTGCCACCACCCTCTCTACCTCCACCACCTCTCTCGCCTTTGGCGATGTCAACAAAGGTTCGTCCAAGGAACTGAATGCGAGCATCACTTATAATAATACGACTTATAACCAGCAGGTGACAGGCGTTTGTAAGGATGATAGCGGCAACACGCTCAGCGACTTTACGGTAACGGCAACAACCATCGTTGAAACAGGGACTACAAACATCAAAGTGACCTTTACCCCAACAAGAATAGGCACACAGAGCGGAACCTGTACCTTGTCGACCACAAATGGGAAATCCGTATCATTCTCAGTCTCGGGAACCGGGCTTCCCGTCTTCAAGTTCTCAGCTACCGCCAACAAGATTTATGACCACGGCACGGTGACCGCCACCGTGACGGATAGTCAAATCGTAGGCGGGGTGAACGACACGCAGAAATCTACAACAGCCACCTTCACGGCTACTACGAACAACAGCACCTTCGAGGGCTGGTACTACGACGCAGCTCATACCAATCTCGCTTCGACCGATGCAACCTATACCACGACGATAACCAACTCTGCGGAGGGTACCACCGCAAACCTCACCCTCTATGCCTGGTTCAAGGCCAACCAGACGTTGACCTGGACGAACGCTTACGAAAAGAACATCGTCAACGGCACGACGGCCTCGGGAGCCGCAGCGGCTACTGCAAGTAGCGGACTGACAGTGACGTATGAAAGCAGTGCCGACAACATTGCAAGCGTGAACGCCAGCGGCGACGTGACAGGTGTCTCTGCTTCAGTGAACGATGTGACGATCACCGCTTCTCAAGCGGGTAACGACGAATACAACCCCGTCTCGGCCACCCGTGATTTCCATGTCATCAACAAGTACGAAGCAACGTTCACCCCTTCGGGCTTCACGGGCATAACTCCCACCCTGCATATAGGCGACGCACCCACAATCACCTGTGCCAACACGGCTTCTGACTTTACATATAGTTCGTCTGACCCATCAGTAGTTAGCATAGCCAAGAGCGGAGATGTCATCACGCTCACGGCCCTGAAGGTGGGTACGTCTACCATCACCCTCCGTCAGCCTGACAACGCCACACACAGTGCCGTCACAGCCACCTACACCGTCACCGTGGCAAAAGTGGAGAATACGCTGGCCGTCAGCCTCGCTTCACTGGCTGCACAGGTGGATGGCACCATCAACGTCAGCTTCGCAGACCGCAACAATGCCGACACACCCATCGCAGGCACCGTCACGGAACAAGTGCCGTCGTCAACAGTCTACAACGGGACGGAGGTCATCACATACGCCGATGGCGTCATCACCGCCCATAACGCCGGCACGGCGAAAATCACCTTCACGCAGGCCGAGACGGATACCTACACAGGCTACACCAGCTCGACCTACGACATCACCGTTTCGAAGTATAGCAACACCATCACCATGACCCTCAACGGCGGCACCGCCACGAACATCAGGCTGAGGTACAACGAGACGGCCACGCTGGCCTATACCAGCACCAACACCGACACCTCGCCCGTGGTGACCCGCGCCAGCGGCAGCTACACGACGCTCTCTGGCAGCACCATCACCGCCGGCACAGCCGCCGGCACGGATGTCTATGAGATCACCCAGGCCGAAACGTACAAGTACGAGGTCGGCTATGCCACCTTCTCCATACGCGTGAACAACACCAACGAGGCCACGGGCTACGTGCTGTACGAGAATGCCAAGCACGACTGGGGTACTATTAACGCAAACGGATATGTCAGTGCTACTTTTAGCGGCCCTGCAGACATGCTGTCCTTCCAGGCGTACAGGAATGGCTCCAACTATTTCTATATATGGTATAGTACGGATGGCGGAAATAACTGGACAGAATGGATGCATCCGTATATCGGCGACGGTGACTATCACGACTACTCCTATGCCTTGCCCTCGGAGAACGTGACGAACGTGAAGTTCGGAACGAAGACGGGTGCCACCTTCCACAAGTACATGAACAACATCTTTGTCACCCGCAAGACCTACGTCCGTGCTTCGTCGGACAGGACAGCCCTCGGCACTCTCTATACCGACCAGACGGCGATGGCCAACGTCACCGTCAGCTACAGCTCGACCAACGGCGGAGACATCAGCGTCAGCTCCAACAACCCGCACTTCGTGCCGAGCCTGTCGAGCATCGCCGTCGAGAGCAACAAGACAGCCACGGGACACAATAACGTCACGTACATCTGCGGCGTGGACGGCACACAGACCTTCACCGTCACCTACACACCCGACCCCGACCACCTTGGCGAGGAGTCCGCCGTCATCACCATCGGCGACCTCTTCTATTCGCAACAGATTACCCTGACGGCCGCGGCTGCCAAAAGGGACAACACGCTTGCTGTTGTCGGCGCACAAGAACTGAAGGTCGATGACGAAGTGGCCAATGTGTACTCCAACAAGAACAGCGACGCCACTCTCAGCTACAGCTTCTCGCGCGACGGTATTGCCACCTACGACCTCGAAACCAACACTCTTAAGGCTATAGGTGCAGGTACAACAACACTCACCCTGACACAACAGGAGAACGACTATCACTATGGTGCCAGCAAGAGTATCGTCATCACTGTGACAAAGTACGACCAGACCCTTACCTGGGACAACGAGCTGAGTAGCGACGACCGCACACTGAACGTCGGCGACGCGCTGGCCACGAACACCGCCACCGCCAGCAGCGGACTGGCCGTAACCTATTCGTCGAGCAATGCCAACGCGCTGGAGGTTAATGCCGCCACCGGCGCACTCACGGCTCTCGCCGGAGGCTCCAACATTGCCATCACGGCCACACAGGCGGGCAACTACAAGTACAACGAAGCAAGCATCACCCGATACTTCACCGTCATCCAGAAAGAAGATGCCGTGGTCACGACAACTCTCTCGGAGAGTGATACGAACATTTTCCCTATAGGGAGTCCAGCCATTACTATTACTTGTAATGCTACGCTTACGGCAGATGCTCTCGTAATCAGTGATGACGAGAAAGTGTCGGCTACTTTTTCGGGTAATACCTTTACACTGTCGGCACTTGCCGAAGGAACTGTGACTGTGACATTGACCCGTGATGAAGACGAAGGCTACTATGCTGTTAGTAAGACCTATGCCATCCAGGTTGTGAAGCCAGTCCTTGTCCTTGACCCAACTGAGGTACCCACCATCACTTATGACGAGTACAGCAGCGTCACCCTTGCCCGCACCCTGCGTGCCGGCTACTCCACCATCGCGCTTCCCTTCGACACCGACGTGGAGGAGCTGACGGGCCGGACGAATGAGGCCGACTGGGTGGCACAGCTCTCCATCGTCACTTACAACGCCGCAGACGGATACACCTTGTATTTCAATAAGGTCGAGGGCGGCACCATCGCGGCCAGGCAGCCTTACATTTTGCATTTAGGCACTGAGGTGGTCAACCCGTCTTGGACGGACGTCTCGGTCGATTCTGCTACGCCGCAGACCATTGCCGCTTCAAGCGGCTATGGCAATAATGTCGGAGCCAGCGGCACGTATGCCGACTGGGCGATGACCTCCAACTTCACTGCCGGGTTCTCCATGAAGGGTCTGTATGGCATTGTCAATTCCATCGGTGCGCTCCAGTTGGGCGGCTCCTCCGCAACGCTCAATGCCTTCACTGCCTATATCACCCCTCCGGCGGCAGGCAATGCCGGCGTGAAGACCCGCTCGGCCTTTGTGGACGGCGACGGTTCAGTAACATTCGTCGAAAGCATTCCGGACGAGGATTCGTCCGTCAATGGCAGCGAGGGCGACCCGACGGAAATCTATGGACTCGACGGCAGGCATCGCCAGCAACTTGTCCGCGGCATCAACATCGTGCGCCGGAGCGACGGCTCGGTGCGCAAGGTGCTCCAGCGTCGCTGACCCCGTTCCGTGAACGGCTCCCCCGGGTTCTCTCCTCCCCCGGCTTATCCTTATTCCCCAATCGCGAAGCCCTTCACTCCAGGAAGGGCCGGACAATCTCCTCGGTGCGGTCCCAGAGTTCCTGCATCTTGGCCTGCTCGGAACGCTTTATCTTCCAGGGTGCGATGCGGTTCGAGCGGTTGAAGGTGCCGGTCTGCCCCGCCTTGTCCTCGTCCAAAAGCAGATGGATGGCGGTGTCGGCGCCCTGGCGCGGGGTGCGGATGAGGGGGCGGAACACCAGGTCCGTGATGGGGTCGAAGAACATCTGCATGCGGATGATTTCAGTGCTCACGATGCCAGGGTCGGCCGCATTGACCGTGATGCCCTGTGCCTCGAGGCGTCTCGAGAGGTCGATGGTGAAGAGGGCGATGGCCAGCTTGGAGTTGAAGTATGGGAAGAAGCGCCACCACGTCCGGAACCACGTGCCACGCTCGAAGAACTGCGGGAAGTGGAGCCGCCCCCAGGGCACCACGAGCGATGCCATGCTGACGATGCGCGAGCCGCGGTCCATCAGGGGCAGCAGGAGGCGTGTCAGGAGATAGTGGCCCACGTAGTTCACCTGTATCGTGCGTTCCATCCCGTCCACCGTATAGTGGCAGCCCGTCTCCATCGTGCCTGCGTTGTTCATCAGGAGGTCGAGGTGGTCATAGCGGCGCTTCACCTCATCGGCAAAGGCCCTCACGAGCGAGAGGTTTGCCAGGTCGAGCGCGATGACCTCGATGTCGGGGTTGCCCGTCTCGGCCTTCAGTTTTTCACACTTCGGCTGCGCCTTCTTCGGGCAGTAGCAGGCCATGAT
>ERZ842401.7830-NODE-7830-length-10762-cov-5.483422_pt1 | contig 10762 bp, 1 predicted proteins | sample MGYA00521270_ERZ842401 | MGnify/ENA primary metagenome ERZ842401 (study PRJEB31892, sample SAMEA3878208) | bioreactor metagenome | biome: Moose rumen | place: Sweden | collected 2011-10 | study: EMG produced TPA metagenomics assembly of the PRJEB12797 data set... | reverse complement strand
TCTTCTTGATATGAATTACATATTTTATAATTGCAAAAATTTAAAATATTTAGACATAAGTCGTTTTGATACTTCAAAAATTAATGATATGAAATATATATTTTATAATTGTGAGAAATTAATATCATTAAATATATCAAATTTTATAACATCAAATGTTAAAAATATGGAATATATGTTTACTAATTGTTCTTCTTTACAATATTTAGATTTATCATCATTTAATACTAGTTTAGTAGAAAATATGGGTGGAATATTTAAAAATTGTAAATCTTTAAATTATTTAAATATTTCATCATTTAATACTAAGAATGTAAAAAATATGGAATATATGTTTTATAATTGTTCGAATCTAACTACATTATATATATTAAATTTTGAAACAGAAAATGTTGAAGATATGAGTCATATGTTTCAGAAATGTGAATCATTAAATAATTTAAATATATCTAATTTTAATACAAAAAATGTAACAAATATGGAATATATGTTTGAATCATGTTTAAATTTAACATGGATAGATTTCATTAAATATTATGAATCAAATGAAGATAATAATTTTAATACATATAATGTAGTAAATATGGAATCTATGTTTAGTAATTGTATTAAATTAATATCAATGAATTTATCATCTTTTAATATAGCAAAAGTAATTAATATGAATAAAATGTTTAGTAATTGTACATCTATAAAAGAATTAGATTTATCTTTATTTTATGCTGATAATGTTGAAATGGCAAATAGAATGTTTGAAAATTGTATAAATCTTACTACAATTAAATTTGATTCATTTAATGGTAAAAAAATATCTGATTTAAGTTATATGTTCTATAATTGTTCTTCTTTAAATTATTTAAATTTAACTAGTTTTGATATGTTAAATGCAACTGATATGAGTTTTATGTTTTCAGGTTGTACAAATTTAACTTCTTTAAAATTATTTAATAATTTTAGTTCAAATTTTATTAATATGAATTCAATGTTTTTTGATTGTTATTTACTTGAATCATTAAATTTCAATTCATATGATATAATTTATGTAAAAGATTCTGAAAAAATGTTTTATAATTGTTCTTCTTTGAATGATTTATATCTATTAAATTTCGATACATCTTTAGATATTAATATGGCAAATATGTTTTATAATTGCTTAGAAATAAGTTCATTAAATTTATCAAAATTTAAAACAGAAAATGTGAAAAATATGGAAAATATGTTTGCAAATTGTAAAAATTTAAATATTATTGATTTAAAAGATTTTGATGTAAGTCAAGTAACAGATATGAATAATATGTTTTTTAACTGTGAAAATTTACAAAATCTTGATTTAAATAGTTTTAATACATCTAATGTTACTAATATGACAAATATGTTTTATAATTGTTCATCATTATATGAATTATATTTATCAAATTTTCAAACTAAAAAAGTTCAAGATATGTCATATATGTTTTCAAATTGTAGTAATTTAATAAGTTTAAATTTATCATCATTTGATATATATAATGTATCAAATATGAGCCATATGTTTTATAAATGTAATAAAATTGAATCATTAAATTTATCTAATTTTGTATCTCGAAATCTTCTTGATATGGTTTATTTATTTTATAATAATACAAATTTAAAGTATTTGGATATAAGTAATTTTGATACTTCAAAAATAGATAATATGAAATATATTTTTTATGGTTGTGAAAAATTATCATCATTAAATATATCAAATTTTATAACATCAAATGTTACAAATATGGAATATATGTTTTCTAATTGCCTTTCTTTGAAATCTTTAGATTTATCAGTATTTGATACTAGTTTAGTAGCAAATATGAGTGGGTTATTTAAAAATTGCAAATCTTTAAATAATTTAAATGTTTCATCGTTTAAAACTACAAACGTAAAAAATATGAAATATATGTTTTATAGTTGTTCGAATTTAACTATATTAAACACTTCAAATTTTGAAACACAAAATGTTGAAGATATGAGTCATATGTTTCAAAAATGTGAATCGTTGAATGGTTTGAATGTGTCTAATTATAATACAAAAAAAGTAACAAATATGGAATATATGTTTGAATCTTGTTTAAATTTAATATGGATAGATTTCATTAAATATGATGAATTTAATGAAGATAAAACTAAAGTAAAGAAGAATTCTATTAGGAGATTAGATGAGTTTTCAAGTTCAATTATAACAGTAGATAATGAAGAGTTATTATCTGAAAATATTGAATATGAAACTGATACAAATATTACGGTATTACTAATAGATCAATGTAATCTTAATTTTTACAGAGATAGAAAAAAACAATTTCATTACAACTAATGTAATAAATATGGAATCTATGTTTAGTAATTGTATTAAATTAGTAACAATGAATTTGACATATTTTAATATAAGAAATGTACTTAATATGAATAAAATGTTTAGTAATTGTACATCTATAAAAGAATTAGATTTATCTTTATTTTATGCTGATAATGTTGAAATGGCAAATAGAATGTTTGAAAATTGTATAAATCTTACTACAATTAAATTTGATTCATTTAATGGTAAAAAAATATCTGATTTAAGTTATATGTTCTATAATTGTTCTTCTTTAAATTATTTAAATTTAACTAGTTTTGATATGTTAAATGCAACTGATATGAGTTTTATGTTTTCAGGTTGTACAAATTTAACTTCTTTAAAATTATTTAATAATTTTAGTTCAAATTTTATTAATATGAATTCAATGTTTTTTGATTGTTATTTACTTGAATCATTAAATTTCAATTCATATGATATAATTTATGTAAAAGATTCTGAAAAAATGTTTTATAATTGTTCTTCTTTGAATGATTTATATCTATTAAATTTCGATACATCTTTAGATATTAATATGGCAAATATGTTCACAAATTGTTTCTCTTTAAGTACTTTAAATTTAACCAATTTCGTAACATCTAATGTTTTAAATTTAGATTCAATGTTTTTAAATTGTTCAAAATTAAAATCTCTATTCGTTACTAACTTCAATACTTCTAGTGTAACTAATATGAATTTATTATTTTATAACTGTTCATCATTGACAACATTAAATTTGAACTCATTTGATACATCTCAAATAACAAATATGTCTAATTTTTTTTCTAATTGTAAACAGTTAACTTATTTACAAATTGATAATTTTAATACATTAAAGGTACAAAATATGGACTCAATGTTTTATAATTGTGCAAAATTGAATTCTTTAAATTTAATATCTTTTGAAACTAATAAAGTTATTAATATGTCTTATATGTTTTTTAATTGTAAAGCACTAACAGAATTAGACCTTTCATCTTTTAGTAATTTTAATGTATCTTTAATGACTTCTATGTTTGAAAATTGTAGAAATTTAATAAATTTAGATTTAAGCTCCTTTGATACTTCAAATGTTATAGATATGACATATATGTTTTATGATTGTGTTGAATTAATTGATGTAAATTTAAATTCTTTTAAAACGCAAAAAGTAAAAAATATGTCTCATATGTTCAGTAATTGTATTCGTTTAAATTATTTAAATTTGAGTTCTTTTGATGTTCCTGAAGTTATAAATATGGAAAAAATGTTTGCTGAATGCTCATCATTATCTTCATTAAATATTACATCTTTTGGTGAATCAAAAGTTGAAACAATTGAATCAATGTTTTCGGGTTGTTCATTATTAACCTCAATCGATTTACCAAATTTCCATACTCCAGAACTTTTAAATATGTATAAATCATTTTATAAATGTTTCTCTTTAGCAGCTCTAAACATTTCAAGTTTAAACACAAATAAAGTAACAAATATGGAATATATGTTTTATGATTGTTGGCTTTTAACTTCATTAGATTTATCAAATTTTAAAACTAATTCACTTTTAAATATCGGTTACATGTTTTACGATTGCTCTTTATTATCTAATTTAATTATATACACTTTTAACACCTCAGAAGTTTTAGATATGAGCTATCTCTTTTATGGATGCACATCATTAATTTCATTAAGTTTGAAAAATTTTAATACTCAAAAAGTTAAGTCTATGGAAAAAATGTTTTATAATTGTTATAATTTGAAAAATTTAGATTTATCAAGCTTTAAAACTGAATCAGTTAAAACCATGGAAAAAATGTTTTATTATTGTTCATCTTTAAATAATCTTGATTTATCAAATTTTAAAACTAATAGTGTGGAAAATATGAATTCAATGTTTCAAGAATGCTCAAATCTTATATCATTAATTATCTCCAATTTTATATTAAGTTCTGTAAAATATTTAGATAATATGTTTAATGGTTGTAAATCTTTAATAACTTTAGATGTAAGAAATTTCAAAAGTTCAAATGCATACACAGCGAAAGAAATGTTTAAAGATTGTTCTAAATTATCTTCTTTAGATTTATCTGAATTTGAATTAAATACTCAACATTTTTCAAGTATGTTTTATAATTGTCAATCATTAACTTCACTTAACTTATCAAAATTTAAAACGAGTTTAATAGAAGATATGTCTAACCTTTTTTATAATTGTAATTCTTTACAAATATTGGATATATCAAATTTTGATACTGAAAAAACTATTAATATGCAATATATGTTCTACAATTGTTCTTCATTGACTTCTTTAAAAATAACAAATTTTAATACTCAAAATGTTCAATATATGAATAATATGTTTGAAAACAACAAACTTCTGAATACTCTTGATTTACATCAATTTAACACTAAAAATGTAACAAATATGGAATATATGTTTTCTAATTGTACTTCTTTACTAGAATTAAATATAATTAATTTTGATACTAGTAGGGTAACAAATATGGGAAATATGTTTTCTTTTTGTGAAAAATTACCTTCATTGGATTTATCAACCAAATTTGTTACCACTTCAGTTGAAAATATGGATTCTATGTTTAAAAATTGTAAATCATTGACCAATTTGAATATATCAATTTTCAATACTCAGAAAGTCAAAAATATGAGAAGCCTTTTCGAAGAATGTATAAATTTGAAAGTTTTAGTGTTTAATAGAAATATATTCAAAACAACAAAAGTAAATAATATGGAATATATGTTTTGTAATTGCAGAGAACTAGAAAGTTTAGATGTTTCATTGTTCGATACTTCATCTGTTACAAATATGAGAAATATGTTTGAATCTTGTTTAAATTTAATTAAAATTGATGTAGATAATTTTAAAACATCAAAAGTGACTGACATGCAATATATGTTTAGTAATTGTAGAAAATTAATTAAATTAAATACTTCACATTTTGATACTTCTTTAGTCATAAATATGAATAATATGTTTGAATTATGTCCAAATTTGATTTCATTAAATGTTTCTAGCTTTGACACTTATAAAGTCATAAATATGGAAAAAATGTTTAGTAATTGTCAATCACTTTTATCTTTGGATATTTCAAAATTTAAAGTTATATCATTAGTTAAAGCTAGTAGAATGTTTGAATATTGTTCAAAATTAATTTCAATATATTTCCATAATTTTCAGACTTACCAAGTAATAGATATGAGTTATATGTTTTATGATTGCATATCTTTAAAAAACTTAGAATTATCTACTTTTAAAACTGGAAAAGTAATTGATATGAGTTATATATTCCATGGTTGCCAATCATTAACTTCATTAAATTTAATTAATTTTGATACTTCTTCTATAATTAATATGAATTCAATGTTCGAAAATTGTTTAGCATTAAAATCATTAAATTTATATAATTTTAACACTGTTAATACTAAAAACATGGAAAATATGTTCCGAGGTTGCATTTCATTAACTTATTTAAATACAGATAATTTTATAACAAACAAAGTAACAAAAATGAACAGCATGTTTTCCGGTTGTTCTTCATTAAATTCAATTTCGATAGGAAATTTTGATACTTCTTCAACGGAATCTATGGAATATATGTTTTCAGGATGTAGTTCTGTTACTTCTTTAGATTTATCCAAGTTTCATACTTCAAAAGTCAAAACAATGGAATATATGTTTAGCGGATGTTCTAATCTTATTTCATTAGATATTAGTAATTTTGAAACTTCTCAAGTTTATGATATGAGTCATATGTTTTCAGGATGTAACAAACTTAATTCTATTATTTTAACTACTTTTAGAACATCACAAGTACAAAATATGGAAGGTATGTTTAAAGATTGTTATTCATTAATCAAATTAGATGTTTCCAATTTTGATACTTTCCAAGTTACAAATATGAAAGAAATGTTTTCAAATTGTTTTAAACTCAAAGAATTAGATTTAAATAGTTTTGATACTTCTAAAGTTAATAATCTTGAATCAATGTTTAATTATTGTTCTGATTTAATATCTCTAAATTTATCTTCTTTTATAACCTCAGAAGTAATTAATATGAAATCTATGTTTAAAGATTGTGCATCCTTAAAATATTTGGATTTATCAAACTTTAAAACTTCTAAAGTGATCACAATGGAATCAATGTTTGAGGGATGTTCTTTAATTAAATCATTAAATATTTCTAATTTTGATACTTCAAAGGTTTTAAATATGAAAAGTATTTTTAAAGATTGCTCTGAGCTGACTTCAATAAATATAATTAATTTCAATACATCTCTTGTAGAAAATATGATGAATATGTTTTCTTATTGCTCTTCATTAATTGTAATAGATTTAAGCAATTTTGATACATCAAAAGTGATAAATATGGCATCAATGTTCTTAGGATGTTCAAAATTAATTTCATTGAATTTAAATACTTTTAAAACTGATAAAGTTTTAGATATGAGTGAAATGTTTATGAAATGCAAATCCTTAGAATCCATTATTATATCTAATTTTGATACATCTAAAGTCACGAATATGAAAAATATTTTCTCTGATTGCATTCTTATACAAGAAATTGATTTAAATAATTTTGATTTTTCTTCAGTTTATTCAATGGAGTATATGTTTATCGGATGTAGATCTTTAAAATCAATAATCTTACCTGTTTTTTCAAGTTTAAAAGTTCAAAAATTATCTTATATGTTTTCAGAATGTTCTTCTTTATATTCTTTAGATTTATCAAATTTTGATACATCTTCTGTTATATATATGGATCATATGCTTTCTGGTTGTTATTCCTTATCTAACCTTGATATAAGTACTTTTGATACATCTTCAACTATATATATGCAATATATGTTTTCAGAATGCACATCTTTGACAACATTAGATTTAAGCAGCTTTGATACAAAATCTGTTAAATTAATGACAGGTATGTTTTATAGTGACTATTCTTTAAAATATTTAAATTTATCTCATTTTAATACGGAATCAACAGAGAATATGGCTTTTATGTTCTATAAATTAAAGTCTGCTACATATTTAGATATTTCAAGTTTTAATACTTCTAAAGTTGAATTAATGATTTATATGTTTGATGGATGTGAATCACTTACATCCCTTAATATTATAAATTTTGAAACTTCTAAAATTAAATCAATGGATAATATTTTCGCAGATTGCTTCAGTTTAGAAACTTTGGATTTATCTAACTTTAATACTAATAATGTTATTTCAATGGATAATTTATTCAGTAATTGTAAATCTTTAATATTTTTGAATTTATCCAATTTTAATACTACACAAACAAAATCTATGTCAAGAATATTTTCTGGATGTAAATCACTTAAGAACTTAGAAATATTTAATTTTAATACTTCTTCTATAACAACAATGGAATATTTTTTCAATGATTGCTCTTCATCAAAGATATCAGATTTATTCAATTTTGATACATCATTGGTAACAGATATGAAATATATGTTCAAAGGATGCTCAAATCTAACTTCTTTAAATATCAAAAGTTTTAATACATCTAAAGTTAAAACAATGAAATATATGTTTTCAGGTTGCTCATCTATGACAGATATTGATACGAAGCACTTTGATGTTTCACTAGTAACAGAAGCTGATTATATGTTTGAAAATTGTTCTAATTTAACATCATTAAATTTATCAAATTATGAATTTCAAGATATTAAAAATATGGATTACATGTTTTCAAATTGTGAGAATTTGGCGTATGTGAATTTCCTTAATTTAGTCGATAATAATATTAATAGTATGGTTAATATATTTTCTGGAACTCCTGAAAATATGGTTATTTGTATCAATGAATCAAATTCTCAGAATTTAGATTATCAAATCAATAAAATTAAAGGATGCTCTGTTGTAAATTGCTCTGATAATTGGAGTAGCAGTAGAAAAAAAGTTATAGCTGGTGCAAATATATGCGTAGAAGAATGTAATTTAGGTTATAAATATTTCTATCAACATAAATGTTACGAAAGATGTCCAGAAGGAACTTTTTCAGTAAATCATACTTGTATAGTGAATTTAACTGATAATGATGAATGTACAATAAAAGGTTATTTTTTAGGAAAATGTGTCTTAAAATTAAATACTAATGAATTAAAACAAAAATTTATTGAATCAACAGTTAGAGGAATAACAAATTCAGAATTATATGAATTATTACAACAAGCCACAATAGATAAAAAAATTCATACAATAATAGAAAAAAATGAAACATATCAAATATATAGTTTATCAAATAAAAGAAGAGTAAATGGAACAAGTCATATTGACTTAGATAAATGTGGAAAAATTTTAAAAGAAAGACATTATCTAAAAGAAGGAGAAGATTTGGTAGTTTTTAAAATAGAATATAAATATACAAATTATAAAATACCAATAATAGAATATCAAATATTTAATGAAAATGGAAAAAAGAAATTAAATTTGAATTATTGCAAAAATATTAAAATTCCTTATTATATTACTTTAGAAATTAATAATTATTTAGAATACCAATATAATCCAATGCATGAATATTATAATGATAGATGCTCTTTTTTTGAAACAAATCATACAACAGATATTTTATTATATGTTCGAAAAAATGAATTCAATCAAAATAACATGTCATTATGTGAAAATGGTTGTATATTTAAAGGTCACACAAACAACGTCATCAACTGCGAATGCGAAGTTAAACTTAAATTTAATTCATTTTTAAATGTTAATTCTGATAAATATAATTTAATATATAGATTTGAAATAGATAAAAAAAATTCGCATAATTTTTGGACTATAAAATGCTTTTTAGATTTTCATGCGAAATATTCATTATTATTAAATATTAATTTTATTTTTATGTTTTCTGTTCTTTTTGTATTTATTATTGCTTTAATTGTCCTTATGGTCAAAGAATATCGTATATATTATATTGCAATTAGACATTTAGCGAAAAAAATGATTATGATGAAAAAAGTCCCCATATTAGTTGTGGAAGATAAAGAAAAAAATATTAAAAAAATAGAAGAAAAAGAATATGAATTAAATAAAGTTAATATATCAAATATAAATAATTTAAGTGAAAATGAAAATGAAGAGGAATTAAATGGGAAAAATAAAGAACAGGATACTAAGGAGATAAAATATATTGAATTAAATGGAAATCAAAATAATGATAATAATATTCAAGGAAATACAAATTTAATAAAAACGATTTTCCCTAATGATAATGATAAAAATCAAATAATGAATATCAATTGTAAAATTAAAAGAAGAATGAATAAAAAAATAAATGATGTTGCCCAAAATAATTCGATGATTTCTAGTAATATGAATTCAAAAAAAAGTATTATACATGAAAATAAATCAAATAGTTTTGATGAGCTTGTGGTTTATGAGAAAAAAAAACATTTACCAGATGAAGAATTGAATGATTTGGATTATGAAATTGCAAAAATTGAAGATAAAAGAACCTTTTTACAATACTATTTTTCATTAATAAAAACAAGACATATTTTATTTATATTTGTGAAAAGAAAAAATGATTTAAAATCGAATATGATTAAATTTTGTTATTTATTATTTATGCTTCCATTACATTTATCAATAAATACTATGTTCGTGGATTCTTCTACAATTCATAATATCTATATTAATAATGGGGCTTTTGATTTTAAATATAACTTTGCATATATTTTTTATGCAACAATAATTATTTATGTTTTAAATCACATTATTTATTATTTTATTACTATACATACGGAGAATATACAAATAAAAAAAAATCTCTTGAATGTTTCAACACAAATAAATAAAATAATACATAAAATAATCGGAAAAATATTTTTTTTCTTTTCGATTTGTATCTTATTAATTATTATGTCCGGATTATATTTAGCTTGCTTTACTGCTATTTTCCCAAAAATAAAATTTCATCTATTTATAAGAGCAGCTATAAGTTTAATGTTTACATTAATATTTCCTTTGCTATTACATTTGATAACTGCTGCCATTAGAATTTGGTCTTTGAAAAAATCGGATGAAATCATGGAAAGTTTTTATAAATTTTTGAAAGTATTCCAATTGCTATGAATTTGGATTAGTTATAAAGTTATTAATTAATTTTCTATTATTTCTATATTTTCCTATATATTTTATATATTATCTTCTCTTATCATCATTAATTAAGATTCTTTAGAATTCGTCAAATTTAATTATTATTATAAATTCAAACAATAAGCATTAAAAATATATATTATTAAAGTTTATAATAAATTATTCATTTATTTTTTATTATTAAAAAATAAATAAATAAAAATTATAATTTACTTAATTATTTAATATTAATAATTATATTAAAATATTTTTTGGGGATTGGGGATTGGGGATTGGGGATTGGGGATTGGGGA
>ERZ842401.7829-NODE-7829-length-10762-cov-7.434202_pt1 | contig 10762 bp, 7 predicted proteins | sample MGYA00521270_ERZ842401 | MGnify/ENA primary metagenome ERZ842401 (study PRJEB31892, sample SAMEA3878208) | bioreactor metagenome | biome: Moose rumen | place: Sweden | collected 2011-10 | study: EMG produced TPA metagenomics assembly of the PRJEB12797 data set... | reverse complement strand
CGCCACCAACGAAGTTGTCGGGGTTACCCATTACGAAATACCATACACCATAACCGGCGAGAGCGCAAATTACGAGAATAATCCATGCTGCTTTAACACCCTGGAAGCCCGAATTCTTTTTGGCTGGGGCTGCAGCCTTTGTTGTTGTTGCCATAATTTAATTTTAATTTTTTAGTTATTATAAATAAAGTTTGTAAATGTTCGAAATTAGCCGACTTACGTCGCTTCCGTAGTTTGTCTCCTTCGGTTTATTCCGAAATCACCTCGCAAAGATAGCAAATTTCGATGGACTACCGAACGGATTAACAAGATTTAACTTGGTTATTTTGAAAATTATTTCAAATCTGCCAAAACTTGCTTGATCCGACGCATCGCTTCGACGATATTCTCGTCGCTTGTGGCGTAACTCATACGGAAGCAGTCGGGATCGCCGAAAGCGTCTCCGCCGACGGTGGCGACGTGCCCCTTTTCGAGTAGGTACATCGCAAAGTCAGTGGAGTTGTTGACGGCATAGCCCTCGGAGGACACCTTGCCGAAGAAACTGCTGCACTTGGGGAACAGGTAGAAGGCACCCTCGGGCTTGTTGACTTCCAGCCCCGGCACTTCCTTGGCCAGTTTGACGATTAGGTCGCGACGACGCTCGAAGGCCTGGCGCATTTCCTCTACGCAGGCTTGGTCGGAGATATAGGCGAACTCTGCCGCCTTCTGGCTGACGGAGCAGGGACCACTGGTGTACTGACCCTGCAGTTTGTTGCAGCCCTTGACGATCCATTCGGGAGCGGCGATATAGCCGATGCGCCAGCCCGTCATCGCGTATGCCTTCGACACGCCGTTGACGATGATGGCACGCTCCTTCATACCGGGGAACTGGGCGATGCTCTCGTGCTTGCCGATGTAGTTGATATGCTCGTAGATCTCATCGGCCAGCACGAACAGGTCTTCGTGGCTGAGGATGACGTCGGCCAGGGCCTTCAGTTCCTCCTTGTTGTAGACGCTGCCCGTCGGGTTGCTCGGTGAGCAGAGGATAATCATGCGGGTCTTGGGGGTGATGGCTGCTTCCAACTGTGCAGCCGTCATCTTGAAGTTCTGCTCAAAACCGGCCTCCACGATGACAGGCTCACCACCGGCCAGTTTCACCATCTGGGGGTAACTGACCCAGTAGGGAGCGGGGATGATCACTTCCTCGCCATCGTTGACCAGGGCCATCACGGTGTTGCAGACACTCTGCTTGGCACCGTTGCTGACGAGAATCTCTGCGGGCGTATAGTGCAGGTGGTTCTCGCGCTCCAGTTTGCGTGCTATCGCCTGACGGAGGTCAGGGTAGCCCGGTACGGGTGAATATCTGGAGTAGTTCTCGTCAACCGCCAGTTTGGCAGCCTGTTTGATATGCTCGGGGGTGTTGAAGTCGGGCTCGCCGACACTCATGTTAATCACGTCTATGCCTTGCGCCTTCATCTCAGCGCTCTTCTGTGACATTGCCAGCGTGGCGGAAGGGGCCAGACGCTGCAAACGGGTAGATAGTTGTGCCATATCTTTTATGAATTTTCTGCAAAAGTAATCAAAATAATCCTAAACGAGCAAGAAAAACGCCACTTTTTCACTTTTCGGGCCGAAAAACTGACATTCTGCGTCTATTTCAGGTGCAACAGGTGTCCCATACGGTTCTGCTTTGTCTTCAGGTAACGGATGTTGTATTCGTTGGGCGTCACCTCGATGGGGACGTTCTCGATGATCTCCAGTCCATAGGCCTCCAGACCGACGCGCTTCACGGGATTGTTTGTCAACAGTCTCATCTTGTGGATACCCAGGTGACGCAGCATCTGTGCTCCGCAGCCGTAGTCGCGTTCGTCAGGCTTGAAGCCGAGATGTACATTGGCATCTACGGTATCGAAGCCTTCCTCCTGTAGTTTATAGGCGGCGATCTTGTTCATCAGTCCGATGCCTCTTCCCTCTTGTTGCATATAGATGATCACGCCCTTTCCCTCTTTCTCAATGGCTTGCATGGCCTTATGCAGTTGTTCGCCACAGTCGCATCGCTTCGAGCCGAGTATGTCGCCCGTCATGCATGAAGAGTGAACACGCACCAATACCGGCTCGTCTTCCCGCCATTCACCCTTGATCAGTGCCAGATGCTCCAGACCGTTGCTCTTCTGGCGGAAGGGTATCAGGCGGAAATGCCCATAATCGGTGGGCATGTCAACCTCGTCGCCCACTTCAATGAGCGATTCTTTCTTCAAGCGATAGGCAATCATGTCCTTGATGCTGATCAGCTTCAGGTTCCACTCTTTCGCGAGTCTGGTTAGTTCTGGCAGACGGGCCATGGTGCCGTCTTCGTTCATGATCTCCATCAGCGCACCGGCAGGGTAGAGGCCTGCCATGCGGCATAGGTCTATGGCGGCCTCGGTATGTCCGCTGCGGCGCAGCACGCCATTGTCCTGGGCATAGAGTGGATTCACGTGACCTGGTCGCCCGAAGGTCTGTGGGGTCGATGCGGGGTCTGCCAGTGCGCGTATGGTCTCTGCCCTGTCATGCGCAGAAACACCCGTCGTACAGCCTTCCAGCTTATCGATGGTGACAGTGAAGGGCGTGCCCAGCACCGAGGTGTTGTCCTGTACCTGATGGGGCAGGTCCAGTTCCTTGCAGCGTTCGAGGGTAATAGGGGCGCAAAGTACCCCCCGGGCGTTCTTCAGCATGAAGTTCACCTTCTCGGCAGTGATTTTCTCGGCAGCAATGATCAGGTCGCCCTCGTTCTCACGGTCCTCATCATCAACCACGATGACGAACTCGCCTCGTCTGAAGTCTTCGACGGCCTCCTCTATGGTGTTAAGTTTCAGTTCTTCCATATTATTAATAATGTATACCTTATTTTATTAGTCAGTAGTTGTCGAATGCTGAGTAGCCAGTTCTCTGGCTCTGGGGATGATGCGTTCACTTGTCTGGCGGATATGGCGCAAGTCTCTATACAGGCGCAGCCTGAAGCGCAGCATACGGAAGTAGAAGAAGAGGCCCAGTGGCAGTATCAGTCCCGTGATGATGTTCAGCCATTTGCGCCTAAACGGACGGGTATGGGCGTGGGTGGCTATTATCGGGTAGTTGTTCAGTTCTGCCAGAATCAGCTTGTCCTTAGAGTAACTCAGATCCTCTATGACAGCCTCCAGCGTCTCATTGATATGCTCAATATCCTGATCGTCACCTTCATGGAAGAATACATTGATGGGGTTGGGCCAGTGTAGCAACTTGTGACGCTCGCTGTAGTTGATGATTTCCTGGCAGATGCCAGTCAGCTGTCCGGCATCGGCGGCATACTTCGGGTCTTCGATGATGACCTCCTTACGATAGATGTGGCGCTTGGAGCGCAGCCCCAGCATCCGACTTACTATGCCTTTATACAGGTCGATATTGAACACTACCGAATCGTTGTTTGCCTTGTAGGTGAAGAATATGGCTACAGGCGTAAGCACCACAGTGGAGATGAGCTTGCCGAACCATACAGTCCACTGGTCGTCGCGCGCCATCTTCATGCCGGAGTTCTCGAAGATAAAGTAGACGATGAACACCAGCACGGAGATAATCACGGGCACACCCAGGCCTCCCTTGCGGATGATGGCGCCAAGCGGAGCACCGATAAAGAAGAAGATGATGCACGAGAGCGCCAACGTGAATTTGTTGATGGCTTCTATCTGATGGGTACGTGTACGCCGGTGGAGCGACTTGGCATACTCACCCTTAAACTCCAGGTCGGTAATCGACGACTGTAGGTTGTTCATGGCACTGGTCACGGCATTCTGCTTGTCTCTGTTGCTTAGCCTGTTGAAAACTGTGTCATAGACGACCTTTTCGCTGGTAGCCTCCTTGACGGCCTTCAGCGAGTCGGACTTGCTCAGTGTCGGATGGCGGAACAGGAATCGTTGCGCTTCGTGGTAGAAGGCATGGCCCACACTGTCATTGAACTCCTTGATGGAGTCGAGGTCGTGGAGAATCTTGTCCAGGCTTTTGGCACGGGCGTCAGCCGAGATGTCAGCGATGTCTGCCAGGTTGAATCCGCTGTCAAAATCCAGCAGGATGCGCTTTGTGGAGAATGTCTCACGGCGATAGGGTACGGCAGCGGCCTGACCCAGATCCTGTGAGCGCATATTCTCAAACCATTCACCACTATAGAGATTCAGTAGCAGGTGCTTTTTCTCTGCGGTCGTCTGCATCATGCCGGAGTCGGCCAGGATGATGGCCTGGTCCTCATAGCTGCCCGACTGGCGATAGATCATCACGCCGTAGAGCATACCTGTGCTCAGGTCCTTCTTCTGTACGTAGATGTTTGAACCGGGGATGCCGTCGTAGAAGATACCTTCAGGGATTTCCACCTCAGGGCTTTTCTGCTTCACCGAAAGTAGCAGGCGGTAGAACGACTGGTTGGCGTAGGGTGCTACGATGTCCTGAAAGTAGAATGATACACCAGCTATCAGTATAACGATGACAATAAGTGGTCTGAATGTCTGCATCAGTGAGATGCCCGCAGCCTTGATGGCAGTCAATTCGGAACTCTCACCCAGGTTGCCGAACGTGATGAGCGAGGACAGCAGGATGGCCAGAGGGAATGCCTGGGGGATAAGCATCAGTCCCATGTACCAGAACAGCTGCCCCATGATGTCAAGCGAAAGACCCTTGCCGATGAGTTCGTCGACATAACGCCATAGGAACTGCATCATCAGCACAAACTGGCAGATGAAAAAGGTGCCCACAAACAGCAACCCGAACTGCTTCGTGATGAATATGTCTAATTTCTTTATGCGCAGCATCAGCTCTTTTTTGCAGTTTTTTGGCTGCAAAGGTACTAAAAAGAATGAAGAATGAAGAAATAAAAAAGAAAAATGCGCCTTATGCCCTACAATTTTTAATTTTTAATTTTTAATTTTTCACTTTCTTCATAGTCCACTGGCCCTGTGCAACCTGTCAAGGTTACTCTCCCAGAGGATCTTTAGGCCATCCACGTCGTCATCCTCAGCAAAGTCGGTGATGAAGAGGTTCAGGTGGTGGGTCAGCTCACTCTTGCCGATTCGCATCTCCCAGTAGATGTCTTCGTCCTCGTCCTCATAGTCCCACTTCAGCTTGATGTGGTCGTATTTTACATATTCTATTAGTTGGGCTTTGCGCACATCCTGCTCTGTCCAAGGCTCTCCCCAAGTGAAAGTAAACACGCCGTCCTCTTCTGTGACATGGTCGGCTAACCAGCGCTCCAGTCCGTGGGCGCTGCTAATCTGTTCCCAAATGATGTTGGGCGACTTCGTGGTCAGTGGGTATTCTAGTTCTATTTTCTGCATTTTGTTCACTTTAGGTTTCTTGATAAGTAGTATCTTGCCGCAAAATTAATAAAAATCTTCGAAATAAAAAATATTTTCCCTAAAAATTTTGGTAGTTCCTAAAAAAGTTGTACCTTTGCACCCGCTTAACAAGATGGCGGGATAGCTCAGCTGGTTAGAGCGCATGATTCATAATCATGAGGTCGCCGGTTCAATCCCGGCTCCCGCTACAAAAGCAAGAGAGAGTTACGGAAGTAGCTCTCTCTTATTTTTCTCCTTCTTATTTAAAGATCTGAGGGACGAACTCTGTCAGGTAGATGCGCCAGTTGCGCCAGATGTGGCCACCGTCGGTCTCCAAGTAGGTGTACTTGTGGTTCTTCGAGTCCAGGCAGGCCCGCAGGTCGTTGTTGTTCTTAATCAGGAAGTCGGTCTTGCCGATACCAATCCAGAACAGCTTGGGATTCTTGCTGAAGAGATTGTCAATCTTCTGGTTGCGGTCGGCATAGATCTCAGGATGGCCGTCCTGTCCTGTCTGCTGACGGTCTACAGCAGCTGAGAACAAACCAACGTAGTCGAACAAATCAGGATTGTTGATTGAGATGAAGAGGCTGTGGAATCCACCCATCGACAGGCCTGCGATGGCGCGATGGGCCTTGTCCTTCTTCACACGGTAGGTGCTCTCAATGAACTTCACCACATCGGGGAAGGCCGTCTCGAAGCTACCTTCCATCGTCTTGGGAAGCATCATCGTCGGCACACGGAATCCCTCGCTGGTCTCGCCGGGACAAGCCTCCTGCGAGATATTACCGTTGGTCATCACCACGAGCATGGGCTCTGCCTTGCCCTGGGCAATCAGGTTGTCGAGTATCTGGGCAGCGCGTCCTAACTCGCTCCATGCATTTTCGTCGCCACCGATACCATGCAGCAGATAGAGCACTGGATAATCCTTACCACTCGTCTCATAGCCGGCAGGGGTATAGACAGTCAGTCGGCGGGTCAGACCAGCCGTAGGGCTCTCGTACCACACCTTGCTTACCGTGCCGTGGGCCACCTTATTTACTTTATATAGGTCTACACGGGGATCACCGCCAATGAACAACACGCTGAACAGATTGTTGATGTCGCGGATGTTGTAGACATTCAGCGGGTCGATGATCTTCACACCGTCCACGATCATGTTATAGGTGTAGAGCTCAGGCTTCAGCGCCTCGGAGGTGAAGCTCCACACGCCCTTGTCGTCCTTCACCAGATCCACCACGCCCGGGGCATCGAAGGTGCCACGGGGTGTCTCTATCTTCTGTGTGGGCAGGAAGTCGCCCGTAATCTGTACTTTCTGCGCCTCAGGGGCAATCAGATTGAAGGTAACGGTGTTGTCGGCATGTACATCCGGCGAGGTCACCTGCGGGCCCTGTCCCCATTTCAGGTTCTGCTGAGCCTGTGCCACCATACCTGTCAGGCAGAGGGCGGCGATAACTAATGTTTTAATTGCTTTCATAAAATTTATAGTTTTAATGGTGCAAAGATACAATAATATTTTTATCCCTGCAAAATATTTGTGATATTCTGCACGTTCTTGTGACGAATGGCGAAGGCATTTTGTGTCTTTTTCTACTAAACTTTAACAAGTATAATATTAATAGCAGCGTTGGCTACATTAACTTACGCTTTAACAACATGTTCTATGGAAGAAGAAAAAAGTGAGAAAGTTCCGCAGTATTATTACACGGTAAAGGAAATGGACAAGGTCTCTGCTTACATTGAGCAGCAATACGGAGAGTCAGATATAGTGGGACATGAAGTGGTTTCACCTGACATCCATTGTGATATCGTCATTGTGCCGCCTACCGAGGAACAGCCCTGTTATAAACTCGTTACAATGGGCGCAGGGGCATATAAGATGAATATCCCGAAAGAACTGAAAGGAGACGTATGCGACAGAGCAGAATATGTTATCTTTCTGCCTAAGGATTGGGATTTGGAGTCTACAGACGAAGAGTTCTATTGGCCAATCAGAATGATGAAAAAAATAGCTCGGTTGACTGTTAATACAGAAGATTGGCTTGGCTTCCGCCATACGGTTAATTTAACAGGAGATGGCAGTCCTGTTGCAGAAAACACGAAATTCAATTCTTGCGTTCTCTTACCGTCATTAGGAAAGGAAGGACAATATGTGGAGCCTCTTAAGTTAGGCCTTTTCGGCAAGAAAGTGGCTTTCTTTCAAATATATCCTCTGTATCAGGAGGAGTTAGAATTTAAGTTAGATCATTCTTTTGACGAACTGATAGATAAGATTGAGGCAGATGGAGAAATAACAGATAGAAAACTGATTATCGATATCCATCGGAGGAATTACTGCAAGTGATGAGTGGTTAAGTCGTAGTGGGGCCAGAATACTTTGTAACATTTAACGTAGTAGAAACTTCCGGTATCTTGCCCATTCTCCTTGAAGATTACCCGCATGCTCGTCAAGGAAAAAATCTGCTTGGCAATCGGCTTTGAAGGGAGACCAGTTGCCACAGATGATGCATCTTTGGCGATGATGGGTTGGAAGATGCCGCTGTTGTTGTGAGCACGGTGGCGGCAATAGGATTCATACTAAGATTATCGATTATATCCAAGTCAGTTTCCGCCAGAGTCCTTCCAACGGACCGCGCTGATGGCTGCTAAACCAATAGCGACAGAAGGCATATTGGCAGATCACCATCATCAGGCCGATGAGTACGGCATAGGTAACGCCCACTTTATAATAGCACCCCAAACCATAGCCGCAGAAGATGAAACTACCAATGATGGACTGCAGCAGATAGTTTGTCAGACTCATACGGCCAAAGATGCACAGGTGATGGAGCACGCGGCGCACACCCTCGAAGGCATACCAGGCTGAGACTACTGCCGAGACGATCATCAGGAGAATCACAAGGTTATAAATAGGTGTAATCCACGTCGTGAGGTTGCCGAAATCGGCGAAACTGAGGGCGATGACGACTATTGACGATATGCAGAGGATGATGTGCCACATCTGCAGATTTCTACTCTCATTGTAAAAGAGCCGTTGCCTACCCAGCTGCATACCAAGGATAAAGAGGCAGAGCAACTGTGTCAGTCGCCCGCTAAACACGTTGAAACGGAAATTCAATTCAAAGCCGTATCGCAGATTCACAAGCGTGTTCTCCCAGAATGTCCCATGCTCATGTGCATCAACAATCTTGCCGTAGATATCCCAAAGCGTAGAATGGTCCATCGTGGTACCCGTCAGCAGGCAGAATAGTTCTACGGGCTGGATGGCCAGCAGGGCGATGATACACCAGACGGCTCGCGACGGCAGATAACTAATGGGAATCAGTAGTAGGCCATAAACAGCATATAGCATCAAAATATCACCATCGTAGAAAGCCACGTTGATCACGCCAAAGAAGAACAGCAAGCACATTCGCCAAGCAAAGCGCCCTGAGAACGAACGTCCCTTCTGCTGCTGATTGTCGTTCATAATGAAGAAACTCAAGCCGAAGAGCATCGCAAAGATACCATACATCTTACCAGAGAGCAACACCATGGCATTGAATCAAGACGTTGACCTGGCCATCTCCGGAGGCTGGACGCGTTCGGGCTGGCCCAAGTCATTCAAGCTCAAGGCCGACCGCGTCTACGAAGGTAAGAACACCATGCCCTACGCCTTCTTCGATGCCAAGCCCTACATACGCAACAAGACCATACAGGTGCGCTATGGCGGCAACGACACCTACTGCCGCATAAAGGACGCGGCGCTCCACGAAATCATTCAGCGTTCAGGCGTCGACATCGATGTCATGTCGTATCAACCCGCTGTCCACTACATCAACGGCGAGTACCGCGGGCTCATCAACGTGCGCGAGCCCAACAACAAGGACTTCGCCTACGCCAACTGGGCCATAACCAAGGATGAGATAGAGATCTATGAGCAGAGCCCCGACTCGGGTGCCTTCATGATGATAGGTCGCCCCGACGCACTCCTGCACCTCTACGACCTCTCGGCCACGGCCTCCCAGCCCGAGACCTACGCAGAGATATGCGAACTCGTGGACATCGACGAATTCATCAACTACATGGCTGCCGAGCTCTACCTCGGCTCGTGGGACTGGCCTGACAACAACCTCAAGGCTTATCGCCAGACCCCCAGCGGCCGCTTCCGCATCACCTTCTTCGACCTCGACGCTGCTTTCGGCACCGATGGCCGCGGCACCGACGAGGAGGGCGAGATACAGATTGGCGGCAACGCCTTCCGCTGGATCGACGGGATGCAGTGGCATCGCTACGACTACATCTACGATACGGGCGAGCGTCGTTACGGCGAGATCAAGTTCTGCACCTTCTTCCTCCATATGCTCGAGAACGACGAGTTCCGCCGTCGCTTCATCGACACCTTCTGCACCATGGGCAGCGTCTTCGAGCCTACTCGCGCCGCTGAGATTTGCGACGAGCTGGGCGAGCGTGTGCGCGAGACTATGTCGTGGGAGGGTGCCAGCCCCGACGGCTCATTGAGCGAGATTCGCGAGAAGCTCAAAGGGCGTGCCGACAAGTTCGTGAAGCAGATGAAGGAGTACGAGCGCTTCCGCCTCTCTGGCGTCACGCCTCAGCAGAAGGTATCCCTCGTGGTGGAGCCTGCCGAAGCCGGAGACATATACATCAACGACGTGCGCGTGCCCTATGGCGAGTACTTCGGAGCACTCTTCCCGCCCGTCGCTCTGAAGGCTGAGGCACGCGGAGGCTACGCTTTCATGGGGTGGCGGGAAGCCGGCAGCTCGCGCTACATCACCGGCGAGAGCTCCATGGCACTGCCCGCAGGCGATGGCCTCAGCCTCGTGGCTGCCTTCCGCAAGATGACCTACGCTGACCGCAAGCATGGCTATCCCGACATCCGCATCAACGAGGTCAGCGCAGCCAACGCCATCTACGCCAACGACAACTACAAGCGGAACGACTGGGTAGAGCTCTACAACACCACAGAGCGCGCCATAGACCTCGCCGGGCTCTACTTGAGCGACGATAAGGCTAATCCGCATAAATATCAGATACAGGCCCCTGACGAGAGTGTCTCCACCATCATTCCGGCCCACGGCTACGCCCTCGTCTGGTGTGACAACGCTGAGGGCACGTCAGCGCTTCACGCCTCTTTCAAGCTCGATGCCGACGGCGGCTGCGTGAGCGTCACGGCGGCCGACGACTCTTGGACCGACATACTCTATTATCCGCCCCACAACGGCCGCCAGACCGTGGCCCGCTTCCCCGATGGCAACGATGAAATATGTGTCACCAACGTGCCTACGATCAACAGCACCAACCGACGCACGAGCTACCTCACGGCTGTAGACCAGCAGACAGTGGGTATAGGCGAACTGGCCGACCGGCCCTCCATCGACCTGACGCTGAGCCAGGTAAGGAGCGGAGAAGTGAGCGCCACGTCCCAGATCGTTTTGAAGGTGGTTCTGCTG
>ERZ842401.7828-NODE-7828-length-10765-cov-4.001867_pt1 | contig 10765 bp, 10 predicted proteins | sample MGYA00521270_ERZ842401 | MGnify/ENA primary metagenome ERZ842401 (study PRJEB31892, sample SAMEA3878208) | bioreactor metagenome | biome: Moose rumen | place: Sweden | collected 2011-10 | study: EMG produced TPA metagenomics assembly of the PRJEB12797 data set... | reverse complement strand
GACGCTCTTCCGATCTGTCAAGGAAAGCAACTTTTGCGGCCTCAAGTTCTGACGCGTCGTCGTTCAAAATTTTCTTCACTGTCATGATTTTTTCTCCTTTTTACAGTAAGGACACTACAAAGTCCTCAACTTCTTTCATGTCGGCTGTTGGCTCAAAGCGTTTCACTACTTCGCCATTTTTGTCGACGATGAATTTTGTGAAGTTCCATTTGATGTCGGGCTTCTTTGCGTAATCGGGATCAGCTTTACCGAGCATGTCCTCAAGAACTTTTGAAAGTTTATGCTCTCCAAAGCCTTCAAAGCCTTTCTGACCTTTCAGGAAAGTGTAAAGCGGGAGTTCATTTGCGCCGTTGACGTCGGATTTTTTGAACTGGTCATACGTTGTATTGAAGTGCAGAGAACAGAACGCGTGAATTTCGTCGTCAGAGCCGGGAGCTTGGCTGCCGAATTGGTTGCAGGGAATGTCAATAATTTCTAGTCCCTTGTCGTGATATTTTTCGTACATGCCTTCAAGCTGCTCATATTGTGGAGTGAAGCCGCAGCCGGTTGCTGTGTTGACGATAACGAGGACTTTGCCCTTGAACGCTGAGAGTGATACTTCTTTGCCGTATGCATCGCGGATAGAGTAGTCATAAACTGTGCTCATTACGTTTACCTCCATTGTGTTGGGAAATTATGTGTGCACCAATTATACAGCACCATCATTACCATCTGCTTGGGAGTTTACGCCTGCGTATTCTGTTCCAGCGCACCTTGAGCTGTAATATTTTGTCTGGGTCATTGCCTACACAGTGCTTGATCATGGACTTGATGCCTATCTTTATCCGCTGAATCAGGCCGGTGGGCAAAAATATTCTGCCGTATTTTGCTGTCATCATTCGTTCGTACTCGTGGTCAGGAGTCATTAGTGAAGCTATTTCTTCCTGAGTCAGTGTGTGATCTCTAACAAATTCGTTGGGGATAATCATGAAGCTGCTGTCATTCTCAAGCCCCGGAGTAAAATTCATGGGTCTCTTCTGAATGTGAAGGTATAGGTATTCGTTCTCACGTGCTCCGTCAGCAGAGAGTGAGTATATTTTTCCGTCAGACCATACGAACGCAGGAATTACCTTGTCAGTGCCTCCAATATTTCGGAACTCCTTCGTGATAGGGAATATGTCTGCGTAGTTCTTTACGTAGTACTGCCCCCCCCCCGTACGTAAAAGTGCTGAACAAGTTTTCGGGCAGCGCAAACTCATCAAGGCCTACATATCTTTGCACTCTGTACACGTCCCTGTAGGAGATATTCCAGTTCGGCAGCCTGTTCAGCGCAAAACGCCTCACGTCCTCAGTGTTGCGCAATAGCTGAAGGTGCCCGTGACGGTATATCCTGTCGAATCTGTCCAGCATGTCATCAGTAATGTATTTGCCCATGTCTCCCCAGATGAGGTCGCAGTCGCAGAAACCCCAGAAATCATAGCCCTCAAGATAGTCCTCAAAGATTAGTCCGTACATTACCTTGTAGTCGCATAGTTTATAGGGAACTGTCAGCACCGGCTCAAAGTCAAGATACTTGGCCGCACGCTGCCGTATCTCCTCAAGAGTCATTGCGTGAACATGAACATTAGCAGGCACATCATAGCCAGACATGTCAATATCCGTGAAGATCATGAACGTGAAAGCCGGGTTAGCTCCTGCAGACTTCAGCCACAACGGAAAATAGTTCGGGAACTTCCCATAGTAAGGGAGTATCAGCGCAACAGAATGCTTATTCATCCGTGTACCTCCTGTAAAAGTTTGAGGCTATAATATCATCATTTCGAGAAAGGCAGTGAACATTTTGCACTCACATATTCTTAAGACTGTTGACAGTTTGCGTAATGACATGGTCGATACCCTCACTCAGTTATGCAGTATCCCCGCAATATCTCCTCATAACGGAGGCACAGGTGAAGAGGCCAAGTTACAGGCTCTCAAGTCCATAATCGAGAACATGAATCTCAAGTATTCATCACTCAGTATAGAGCGCGTTGACGACAAAGCATCTCCTACAGGCAATAGGCCTTCACTCTTCCTTGAGTATCCGGGCAAAAAATCTCAGAGATTATGTATCCTCACGCATATTGATGTTGTCCCTGAAGGTGATTCGTCATTCTGGACTATTGACCCATTCTCTCCTGTCGTAAAAGGCTCGCGGCTTTACGGTCGGGGAGTCAGCGATAACGGAACATGCCTCGTGTCCTCACTCTATGCGCTGAAGGCATTAGCAGATGCAGGAATTACGCCGGAATACACTGTACTTCTTGCGTTCGTGGCAGATGAAGAAATGGGTAGTCATTACGGACTAGAGCCATTGATGGAACGAAATATCTTCAGGCATGATGATCTGGTTATTGTCCCTGACTCCGGCAATGACGCAGGAGACTTCATAGAGGTCGCGGAAAAAGCTATGCTCAAGCTCGCCTTCACTGTTACGGGGAAACAGGTACATGCATCACTTCCACACACTGGGCTGAATGCCTGCAGAGTAGCTAACATGTTGGCGTATGAGGTAGACGAGGCACTGCACAAGGCATTTCCTGAAGAGGACGCAATGTTTGAGCCGCCGTTTTCGACGTTCGAGCCGACGAGACGAGCTGCTAATGTTCCTGCTGTAAATATTGTGCCTGGGCGTGAGAGGTTCGACTTTGACTGCAGAATACTTCCGAGCGTGAATCTTGATGAAGTGATTGATATTGTCAGGAAGATATGTGCTGACACTGAGCGCAGGACTGGAGCAAAGATTGAGCTTGCGGCTGAGAGAGCAGAGTCTGCGCCGGTAACGAGTCCTGATGCTGAGGTGTGCAGGCTGCTGGTGAAGAGTGTACGTGAAGTGCTGGGAGTCGAGCCTAAGACAGGAGGAGTCGGAGGAGGGACGTTTGCGGCATTCTTCAGGAGGAAGGGAATACCTGCAGTAGTGTGGAGTCAGGAGTGTGAAGGAGTTGCGCACCAGCCGGACGAGTTCACGGAGATAGACTACATTGTGAATAACGCGAAAGTTTTTGCATTGATGATGGCAGGAGACTAGAACTCGGAGAAATACACTAAGCACTTATCATTCAGTTCACGATAAATTTTTATCACGTCTTCTTCATCGAGGCAGGTATACGCAGAAATTTCATGTATCTGCCTTTTTCCGTCCGCTAACATAATCAGCTTTGCATTCAGCCCGGATTCTTCATGTCCGCGTTCATTGACAGTATCATCATCAATAATATACTCACTCATCGTCCGCACAGGATAGCTATATGATGTACATTCCTGTTCTTCAGGCTTCAGGTGTCTCATGAACTCCATAATATACGGGTAATTTCTCCACGCAGTAAGCCAGCTTTGATTCACTATCTGTCCTGATGAGCTATGCCCTGAGCCTATGAGAAGTTCTCTCTTAGTGGTGAATGCTGCCTCATGAATGTATTGCTTTCTGAGTTCAGCGTCAAAATTGCGCTTGGCCGAGACTATATCGTTTGCGCTGAGAGTTTCTGTCTCAATTACTGCTTCCCTCATAGTTATTACAGAGCGGTTCATTCTCTCAGAGTGTATACACATTCCGTAACGTTCAGGCTCACGAGTTATAGGCGTTCCGTGATATGGCGCAAAGAATACAGTGTTAAGCTCAACTATTCCCCGTCCTGCAGTAATGAGTTTTCTGGCGTGGGCTATACTTTCTCTCAGCGTGTCAGGACTCTCGAAAGCTCCGCCGATAATGTAGTTTCCTTCGACTCTGTGAAGTCCCGCAGACTTGCATTCCCTCACAACGTCAATAATCATCTCAGGCGTAATATGCTTGTTGTATGCGTCAAGGACTTTCTGACTCCCGCTCTCTATTCCTAATTGGACAGCAATTAATCCAGACTCCGCCATCATGTGTATCATCTCAGGATTCCGGCTTAACGTCTGCACATGAGCTTCACACGTCCAGAATAAATCCGTATCCTTCATGTACCGGCAAAATTCCCGGACTCTCTCAGAACTCAGAGTGAATGTGTCGTCGTAAATGTTCACGTACTTCAACGACGGGTTATAGGCTCTCACGCCCTCTATCTCCGCAACAACGTTATCTATGCTACGGAGTCTCACGGACTTTGATGCAGCTCCCTCAAAACAGAACGCGCAATGATACGGACATCCTCTGCCTGTGAGAATGCCTATCGATTCGCCGGAACGAAAATCTTTGCTGAGACTGTTAGCTTTATTAGGAAAAGGTATCTTGTCGAGGTCATGAATGAGTGGTGCAGGAGGAGTAACAGTGAATTTTCCGGAAGCGTCAATAAACTTCAGACCCCTGATAGATTCCGCATTGCCTACTCCGTCAACTATGAGACGCAATAGATTCAGTACTGCTAATTCACCTTCACCGTATACGACGTAATCACAGCCTGTCTCACTCAAAAACTCTTCGCCCAGTGAATACGCTTCAGGCCCTCCGCCAAGCACAGCAACTTCCGGCCAAGTTTCTTTTACGTATTGGATTATGTGGCCGGTCATTACTCGCGTGTCTGCTCCGACGTAGAAGCCCACGAGTTTTACGCTATGATTAGTAATTTCTTGGGTAATTACACTTTTGCAGCAAAGTACATCACAGGAATACACTTTTGCGCGAAATCCGAACTCTGAAATGTACGAGGCTATTATGTGTCCGCCTAAGTAGTCCCGGAATGCTCCGCTATGTTCTGAAGAGTTACGTATGACGTTCAGGAGGAGTAATTCATACTGCATGACCGAGCCTATACAGAATCTCATCACGCCGTTTTAGAAGATATGCTTTGTATTTTCTTATGCCTTCGCCGTAAAGGTAGTCCATAAACTTCATGAAGTCATGACACATTGAGCCGTTGTGAGCAATACAGCCTCCGTTGCAGAATGTTTTGTACTTGCAGCCTGTGCACTCGCTGCGAAGATTAATGCTTCGTGATGCCGTAAGCCTCCGGAGAATCTCTCTGCCTGAGTCAGTGATTCCCCCAGCGTGAACGTTGCCGAGAAGGTTAGTCCTGTCGTCAGCGAATCGTCCGCAAGGGTAGATGTTGCCGTCATGAGAGACACAGATAAATGACTGGCTGCACTTCCCGGAAAACACACAGCCTCTCGGTGTCTTGGCATTCAACACGCCCTGAAGAATATATTCTATTGGCATGAGGGATATATCAATCTCGTTGTCTATTACGTACTCAAACACTCTAATAAGATACTCCGCATATTCTCCGGACTTCAGGAAAAGTTCCTCATGCTTCACGGCCTCTCCTGCACTGTATAGGGGGTTAATCTTCAGGGGCAAATTCATATCAGCAAAGTCCTTCAGGAAATCCAGACCGGCATTAAGGCTGTTATGTGTCAGCACCATCAATCCGGAGGGCTTTATTCCTTGTGCCTTCATAGTCTTGATGTTACTGATTATGCGTGAGTAGGTGCACATTGAGAATACATCCCGACGCTGCGAATCATGGACGCTTTCCGGGCCGTCAATTGAGATTCCGGGTTTGATGTCATAATCAATGAGCAAAGATAGTATTTCGTCAGTGAGAATTGTACCGTTAGTCTGAATGTTTAGCGTGAACTTCAGGTCAGGACTATGTGAGAACAGCTCCTCAAGGCAATTCCTGTACTGCCTTACGGGAATCAACAATGGCTCTCCTCCGTGAAAGATTATTGAGGGGTTATGTTCCTCTCTCTCTCCGGCCAAGTCCGCAAACCATAGAAGCGCGCTCGTCATTTCGTCCTGTGTCATCATGCCTGAGTGAGTCTTGTCGCCGACAGAACAATATGCACACCTGAGATTGCAGGAGTCATTAGCTTTGAGTATAAGTGTCAGCATTTCAGTCCTTCCAGCTTACGAATAGTTGATGCTATTTCCTTGCCTGCCTTTTCCCTCACCTGAGCTACAGGAGTGATTAAGTCTTCTGCAAGTTTCTTCATTATGTCAGGCACCTTTTCCTCAAACACAGACTGTATACTGCTCCGAATCTCTGAGAGCACCTGTTGAAGATTTACGCCAATATCTATATTTCTGGTCTCTGTTATCGTCCTCGTCCTCGTGCCGTAATACTTCTTCCCAAACCATGATTTTACGGTTTCGATTATTCCGTCTGGATCGCGCTCGTAACTTTCCGTCTTCTGGCGTGAATAGGTCATCGTCTCCTGCCTCATACTAAGTCCCGTGATATTCCCGACCTTCAGAGAATCAGAATACCTCGATAAAATATCTGTACTGCCCTCAAATTTTTTTGCACAAGTGTCGATTATTACGCGGTAAATCTCATCCCCCACAATTTTCTGGATGTCTTCCGCGCTCACTCCGGATTTATCAGACTCTACGTTTTTGGCCTTTTCCTCAATAATTCGCGTTATGCTTGTCATGCATTCATTCAGCATAGTGGATTGCAGGTATTCATTGCGCTCACTGAGTTCTCGTCTCTTGTCATCGAGACTCTTCATGTGTTCCGAGAGCTGGGCATCAGCAGTACGCATTCCCTTGATAATTTCGTCAATCATGGCGTTAATCCTCACTGAAGGAGTCGCAAGTTTGAGCTTGGCCGCCTCGTTCTTTGTTATACTCACAAGTACTTCAAGAAAACATTTCAGGTTACTAGCATCGAACATCTCCTCATCATTGCGCTTCAAGCCCTCTAGTGCCAGCTTTGTTGAGATAGTCAATACCTCTCTGGATTTGTCCATGCTTATACCCTGTTCGTCCAGAGTATCGCAAATATATTTCTCCATGCTGTTGCGGTCTGCCTCAGACTTCGGCACAAGAACAGCGTTGCAGTCATCGTCATAATCTACATCGTCTGACTGTGTGAGCAACAACAGAAACCTTTTCTTCTTAGCATATAAGTCTTTCATTTCCTTGAAGTCCTGTTGAGTTCCTGCTGCGTCAGAATTACTCATGTACACTATGAGGTCAGCATTGTCGACAAAGTTTTTTGCGAGCATCTCATTCTCCCAAGTTACGCTGCCTATTCCGGGAGTATCTATCCAGCACATACCGCCAAGACGGAAAAGCTGTATCGTACTTGTCGCTTCGTTGGGGTCAACTCTGAAGCCTTCTTTACCTTCTTCATCAAATTCTGCTAGCTTACTCTGCGTATTCCTTTTGCCTCTGTCATAGACTTCAACCTTCGGGCGTTCTATTCTGTCATATGAAGTTGCAGTCCCCATATCACGAATCACATTGCCCATGATGAAATTTCCTGTGTAGCTCTTGCCTGCCTTCACCTTCCCAAATACAGCTATGTTGAACGAGTCCTCGTATTCGTGAATGAACTGCATACCCTTCCGTGTTGCCTCTAAGCTGGCGGCTACAACTTTGAGGAGATTATCAAGCTCTGCAAGTTGCATTTGCGTAATCTCCTGAAGCTCTGTGTTCTTGACTTTGATTCCGCTGCTCTTCACTGCGTCAATACCTGACTTAAAACTTGAGATACATTCTTCTACTTCATGATTGCGTTTGTCCGCTTCGGCCTTGATGTTCTCAAACTTGGTCTGACTGGCCAGCATAGCATCTACAAACTCATTTATTGCCTCTATTGCGTTCATAGCTTAACAAACCTCCTTCTCGATTGCTGAAATTTTCCCAAGAATATCATCAACAAGTTCAAGCTCAGTTTTCAGGCTGGAAATCTCCACAGCTTCATCATATTCTATCCTGCGGTTAATCTTGGCCTTAGCGTCCCCGTCCATCGCAGACTCTTTCACACTCATAGCCCTTTGTTGCTTGAGATTCTGACTCGACAGTTCGGGATTAACAATGCTGTACTTGTAATCAGAAAGTTCACGTGCTGCGGACTCCGTGTCCGACTTCATGGCGGCCAAACGTTTGCGCTGACGTTCTGCTGCATCACTGTAGTTGCTGTAGTTGTCGTAGTTGTCGTAATCACTATGTGCGCTGTGGTCATCATGAAGAACTGCACTCGCCACGACTCCGCCTACTGCCCAGAATATTACTGCCATAATTTACCCTCCTCACATGCTGTAAATCTTGTTCTTGAAGCCCTGATAATCCGATGCACTGTCCGACGCGTCGTAAATTTTCTGAAGCTGACTCATCACTCCCGACTTCATGCGCGTGAAACTGCCCAGAATACCACGCCACTTCTCAAAAGCTCCGTCATATCTGCTACGTATTCTGCTCTTCTTGCTGTCAATCTCCGAACTCACTTCACGCCTCCTGCCGCTGAGCCTGTCTCTTGTTTCTGCGCACAGCGTCAAGAGTTCTTGTCTTCTGAGAGCCGCTGCCTTCTGCACATAGTTTTTCCCTGCAGAGATAACAAGCTCCTTCAATGCCGGAATACCGCTAGTGTCCCGAAGTGCTGCCTTATCCCTCTCTACGCCCGTCTTGTATTTCTTTGCGCTCACCTCCGCAAACTGAACCGCTGCACCGTTCACTGCCTCCGTTACCTGCCTGTGAATCTCGTCGCGTAATTTCTGGCGGTCTGCTTCGTTGTCAATACCGTCTGTCCACGTTGACACAAAGATTAAGCGTTCGGGTATACTCTCAGGATTCATAGCTCCTGCGATGCGCTTCAGCCACTCATATTCAGGACGGTCAAGCATTCCTCTTTTGACGTTGTGGGTCATGAGGATTACGTCAGACTGCATTAGCATGTTGAAGGCCGTATCATCATCCGCTGCGTTTGCGTCAATGCCGGGAGTGTCGATGAGTTCGATGTTCTCAGTGAGAGTCTCTCTGTCTCCTGCCTTTGTGGTTGGGACAGCTCCTACAGGAAAACGCAGATTATCATCACTAACCCGGCCAAGTAATGCGTTGAAGAGGCTGCTTTTCCCTGAACTGTAGAGACCAGTGTTAGCAATGGTGATTTTCCCGCCGTAGTCCAACTTCTTGGCCATACCTTCCCATTTACGGTAAGTGTCTATATCCGTGAGCCTGCCTAGAGTCTCAATGTCTCTGGTGCTTAACATATTATCTGTATCCTCAAGTTCTGAATGCGGCTGAGTAATTCGTTGAGCTTTCCGATTGTGCTCTGGATTCTTGCGTTGCCAGTAGAGATTCGGGTTATTGCGTTGTCCACAATCTGCATTACTCCGTTAAAGTTGCGGCTTATCTCGTCGCTGTATGATGTCCTCAAGTCCCGGACTATTGAGTTCACCTGATTACTTGCTGCAACTCGTGCGTCTTGTCTTCTGCGGTTCTCTGCTTCGACACGGCGGGCTTCCTGCTCATTGAAAGCATCGACCTCGCGTTTTCTGCGCTCATACTCCATACGTTCACGTTTTGCCGAACTCTCAAAAAGCTCACGGACTAATTCTGCGGCTCCTCCTAATACTCCTCCTGCTGCTGTACCTACTGCTGTACCTATTACAGGCACAAAACTTCCGAGTGCTGCTCCTGCTGCTGCTCCTGCTGCTGCGGCTTTGGAGATGTTTTCTGCTGAGATGTCGTCAAATATTGAGCCGTCATCTCCTGTGGAAAATTTCGGGGACTCTTCTTCTGCATCATGCTGCTTAAAGAGTGCCGGGCTTTCAGGAGCTTTGAGGGTTACGTGGCCTGAATCATCAATCCTTACTCCCAAAGCAGAAAAGTTTGTGCGTATGTAGCCGATTAACGGGAGACTCTGACGTTTATACAGGTCTTCAGCTTCCTGACATATTACGTTGTAAAGCCTTGCCATGTCGATTGGCGCATTACCAAGAAAACCTTGATATATCTCGTCAAAATGCTTTTCCACAGCGTATCTAACATCATTCTGGAAACTATCTGTGAACTGGGAAATTTTTTGCTGGAGGGTCTCACGTTTCATTGCGTAATCTTCTCCTGCTGTCTTTGAGGTGAGTATTTCTCTGCCCTCGCCTATTTTCCGCTCAAGAGCTGACAACGGAGCACGGAGATTCTCCATTGCCTTTTTGCCTTCGAGTCTCTCGCTGATTCTGTTCGTGAGGTCTGATATATGGCTGGCGGCTAAAAGTTTGTCCTTTTTCTCTTTATCATTTGCCTTACTGACAGCAATCCATGCAGCTTTAGCATTCAACGATATTACGTCGTATCTGTCCTCAATGCCTGTACTGTTAATGCCCTGAATGCGGCACTCTTTCTTGAGGTTCTCGATAATTTTTAGCTTCATGTTGTTTATGTCTATGAGGTGCTGCTTCATTTCGTCGTCAGGGACTGCACGGTCATTCAGCACTATGATGAACGGTAAATCAAGCTGTATAAGTTCGAGCATTTTCGCGTAATTTTTCTCCTGCTCAAAGCCGCCTTTGCTGCTAATCACGAAGAGAATAACGTGGCAGGACTTTATCTGCTTATCCGCAATGACTTCATGATCTATCGGAGCGTCAATGCCCGGAGAATCTATGAGGATAAATTTTCCTGCGTCATACTCATCGATTTTGTAGGTCATGGGGCGGTTGGCGGGTTCTGCTACTTCACGTCCGCAAATGGCATTCACGAGGGTAGATTTGCCGCTGTTGTAGATACCGTAGACTAAAACCTTTGGCTTATCAAAATTCAGGAGGGGCATAACTTCATCTGTGATACCTCTAGAGATGGAGGCTGCTTCTTCTCCGGAAAAGACGCCGCTGCTGGTTAATATGCCGGAGTATTCTGATGCAATATCTTTTATTGCACGGAAATAGTCATTGTTCATGAAAAAATCCTCCTTGATGGGATAGAGAATGTTGTACCTTGTCATTAATTTTAACTTAGCAAACGGATAACTTAACGTAGTTTTGCCTTTATTGCCAAGAAAATTATATTAAGGACATTCTTTCTTGTTACTAACGATTGCGAACG
>ERZ842401.7827-NODE-7827-length-10766-cov-45.776398_pt1 | contig 10766 bp, 7 predicted proteins | sample MGYA00521270_ERZ842401 | MGnify/ENA primary metagenome ERZ842401 (study PRJEB31892, sample SAMEA3878208) | bioreactor metagenome | biome: Moose rumen | place: Sweden | collected 2011-10 | study: EMG produced TPA metagenomics assembly of the PRJEB12797 data set... | reverse complement strand
TTGGCAGTGCGGGTAGCGGCAAGACTACTCTTGCCGAAGCAATGGTCTACGAGGCCGGCATCATCAAGCGCCGTGGCACCGTGGAGGGTAAGAACACCATGAGCGACTACTTCCCTGTGGAACAGGAGTACGGCTACTCGGTGTTCTCGACTGTTTTTCATGTGGAGTGGAACCAGAAGAAGCTGAACATCATCGACTGCCCGGGCTCGGACGACTTCGTGGGTGGTGCCATCACGGCCCTGAACGTCACCGACCAGGCCGTCATCCTGGTCAACGGACAGTACGGTCCCGAGGTAGGCACGATGAACGCCTTCCGCAACACGGAGAAGCTGAAGAAGCCCGTCATCTTCCTGGTGAACCAGCTGGACCGCGACAACTGCGACTTCGACCAGATTCTGTCCCAGCTCAAGGAGGTCTACGGCCCGAACTGCGTGCCCGTGCAGTACCCCATACAGACCGGTGCCGGTTTCAACAGCGTCATCGACGTGCTGCTCATGAAGAAGTACTCATGGAAGCCCGAGGGCGGCGCTCCTATCATCGAGGATATTCCCGCCGACCAGTTGGAGAAGGCCAAGGAGTGGAAGGCTGCGCTGGTTGAGGCTGCTGCTGCCGGTGACGACACGCTGATGGAGAAGTTCTTCGAGAGCGAGGATCTGAGCGAGGACGAGATGCGCGAAGGCATCCGCAAGGGTCTGGTCACCCGCAGCATCTACCCCGTCTTCTGCGTCTGTGCAGGCAAGGACATGGGTGTGCGCCGTCTGATGGAGTTCCTGGGCAACGTGGTTCCCTTCGTCAGCGAGATGCCCGTCGTCAAGAACGCTGCTGGCAAGGACGTCCCCGCTGACGCTACGGCACCCACCTCTTTGTATTTCTTCAAGACCGGCGTCGAGCCCCACATCGGTGAGGTACAGTACTTCAAGGTGATGAGTGGTACCGTCAAGAGCGGCGACGACCTGACCAACGCCGACCGCGGCTCGAAGGAGCGCATCGGCACGCTGTACGCCTGCGCCGGAGCCAACCGCATACAGGTCGACGAGCTGTGTGCCGGCGACATCGGCTGCACCGTCAAACTGAAGGACGTCAAGACCGGCAACACGCTGAACGCCAAGGACGTCGACAATAAGTTCGACTTCATCAAATATCCTAATTCCAAGTTCTCACGCGCCATCAAGGCCATCAACGAGGCCGAGACCGAGAAGATGATGGCCGCCCTGCAGAAGATGCGCCAGGAGGACCCGACGTGGGTCGTCGAGCAGTCGAAGGAGCTGCGCCAGATCATCGTCCACGGACAGGGCGAGTTCCACCTGCGCACCCTGAAGTGGCGCATGGAGAACAACGAGAAGATTCAGATAGAGTACCAGGAGCCCAAGATCCCGTATCGCGAGACCATTACCAAGATGGCCCGTGCCGACTACCGTCACAAGAAGCAGTCTGGTGGTGCCGGCCAGTTCGGCGAGGTACATCTCATCGTCGAGCCCTACACCGAGGGCATGGAGGATCCCACGAGCTTCACCATCAACGGCCAGGAGTTCAAGATGAACATCAAGTCGAAGGAAGAGAAGGACCTCGAGTGGGGCGGCAAGCTCGTCTTCATCAACAGCGTCGTCGGTGGTGCCATCGACATGCGATTCATGCCCGCCATCCTGAAGGGTGTCATGGAGCGCATGGAGCAGGGCCCGCTGACCGGTTCGTATGCCCGTGACGTCCGCGTCATCGTCTACGACGGTAAGATGCACCCCGTTGACTCCAACGAACTCTCGTTCATGCTCGCCGCACGCAACGCCTTCAGCGCAGCTTTCAAGGAGGCCGGTCCTAAGGTGCTGGAGCCCATCTACGACCTCGAGGTGCTCGTGCCCGCCGACTACATGGGCGACGTCATGAGCGACCTGCAGGGCCGCCGCGCCATCATCATGGGCATGGACTCGGAGGCCGGCTACCAGAAGCTGACCGCCAAGATTCCTCTGAAGGAGCTCGCCAGCTACTCGATAGCCCTCTCGTCGCTGACCGGTGGCCGCGCATCGTTCACCACCACGTTCTCAAGCTATGAGCTCGTGCCGAACGACATCCAGCAGGAGCTCATCAAGCAGCACGAGGCCGAGATGAAGGACGAAGACTAATAGTATTAATAACAAAAAAGCCTGCCGAACGCGGCAGGCTTTTTTGTTATGAGAACTTGACCAGAATGCGGAACACCTTGGCGGGGGCCTGCATCCACTGCTGCATGGCCTCCTCGGCGTGCTCGGGCGTCACCTCGTTGCTAATGAGGATGTCGTACGGCGGGTTGTTCTTCTCCAGATAGCGGATGACGCCGTCGAAGTCCTCGGGCTGTGCGTTGCGCGAGCCGCGGATGTCCAGCTCTTTCTGCACGAAGAGCTTGGTGGTGAACTGCACGTCCTGCTTGGCATAGCCTATGCAGACGACGCGGCCGGTGAAGGCGACTTCGTTGACGGCCATCTGGTAGGTGACGGGGGCGCCGACGGCCTCGATGACCACGTCGGGCCCAGCGCCGCCGGTAATCTCCACGAGGCGGTCGTGGACGTTCTCCTTGGCCGAGTTGATGGTGTACTCGGCACCTAAGCCGCGCACGATGGCCAGCTTGTCGTCGTCCATGTCGCAGGCGATGACCTTGGCGCCGCGCATGATGGCGCGCACCACGGCGCCGACGCCCACCATGCCGCAGCCGATGACCATGACGGTGTCGGTGTCGACGACCTGTGCCCGGCTGACGGCGTGGAATCCGACCGACATGGGCTCGATGAGGGCGGCATGCTCGACGGTGATGGAGCCGATGGGGATGACCTTCTGCCAGGGCACGGCCACGTACTCGCACATGGCGCCGTTGCGCTGCACGCCCAGTGTCTCGTTGTGCTGGCAGGCGTTGTAGCGGCGGTTGCGGCACGAGGGGCAGTGGCCGCAGTTGGTGTAGGGATTGACGGTGACGGCCATGCCGGGCTTCAGGTGTGCGGGGACCTGGGTGCCGACCTCGGCAATCTCGGCGCCGATTTCGTGGCCGGGGATGACGGGCATGCGTACCATGGGGTTCAGGCCGCGGTAGGTGTTCAGGTCGCTGCCGCAGAAGCCGACGTAGTGGACGCGCAGCAGCACCTGGTCGGCTGCGCACTGGGGTTTCTCAATGTCTACCACCTTCATGACCGAAGGTTCTGTAATCTGTATTGCTTTCATCTTTTTGCTTTGAGGTTTGGGTTTTGAGGCTTGGCCCTTGGGGGGCTATTCGCTCATATTCTTTATATAAGGTAGGTCGACGAGATTGCCGAAGCCGAAGAATCGGCGGGCGTTGTCGGAGAGGAACTGGCGCTTGTCATCGTCGGTGAGTTCCGTGGACTTGGTGATGAAGTCGTAGGACATGCGGTAGGTGATGGCGGTGATGGTGCGCGGGTAGTCGGAGCCCCACATCAGCTTGTCGATGCCGACGAGGTCGGCGGCCTCGCGGATGGCACGGACGGCGGAGGGGAAGGGGTAGAACTCGTCGTTGAAGAGCCACGTGATGCCGCCGCTCTCTATGTAGACGTTCTCGTGGCGGGCCAGCCGGATCTGGTGGAGCCAGCCGGGTCGGGTGACCATGCCGAAGTGGCCGATGGCTATCTTGAGGCGGGGGCAGTCGCGGATGACGTCCTCCATCTGCGCGACCTGTGCGTCGCCGTCCTGGAGCTCGATGCCGAGGATGACGCCGCGCTGCTCCATGAGGCGGAACATCTGCAGCATCTCGTCATTGAGGAACTGCTGGGGCAGGCGGGCGGCAGGGACCTTCAGGCCGCGGAAGCCGCGGTCGATGAGGGCGCCGGCCTCGGCGACGAGGGGGGAGGAGCCCGGCGTTGAACCGCCGAGATCGGCGGTTCTGGGCAGGGATGCGGGCATGCCGAAGCAGAAGAAGCGGTCGGGGTAGCGCTGCTGTACCTGCAGGAGGTAGGCGTTCTGTGGTCCGTCGATGAACTCCTGGGTGACAACGGCGGCGGAGACCTGGGCGTAGTCCATATTTGAGAGGAAGCGCTCGGCAGTGTTCTGGCCGTCGGTCATCCAGGGCGGCAGCATCTGGCGCTCCTCACCGAAGAAGAGGGAGCGCGAGCGGTTAGGCTCAAGCGGGTGGATGGGTGAGCCATTCACCACTGTGTCTACATGGAGCCACAGATGGGCATGCGCATCGATTATGTGTTGGCCCATGATACGCGCTGTTGGTCACCTATGATGTCACGTACCTCCTGTACCAGCTGCTCATCCATCGGCTCATTGATATACTCAAGGTTTGTCTTGATGGCCTCGGGGCGAGTGGTGCTGAATACGGTAGAGGCAATACGTGGATTCGAGCATGAGAACTGCATGGCGAGCTTTTCGATGGGGTAGCCCTTTGCCTTGCAGTGCTCGGCGGCCTTGCGGCAGGCCTCTACTAATGGTTTCGGTGCCGGATGCCAGTCGGGTACGCCGCGCTCCGTCAGCAGTCCCATGGAAAAGGGTGATGCCGAGAGTACGCCGACGCCGTGCTGTTCGAAGAAGTCCATGAAGTCAACCAGCTTGTCGTCGCACAGGCAGTAGTGGCAGAAGTTCATGACGCTCTCCACAGTGCCGTCTTCTACGTGCTCAATGACCCAGCGCAGGTTCTCCAACTGCAGGTCGGTGATGCCTACGTGACGGACGACGCCCTCGGCTTTCAACTCGTGCAGGGCGGGCAGCGTCTCGTCGACGACCTTCTGTAAGCCGCCCTCCATGCGTCCCTGAAACTCGATGTCGTGGACGTTAATAATATCTATGTAGTCAATGTTGAGTCGCTCCAGACTCTCGTAGACGCTCTCCTTGGCACGCTTGGCCGAGTAGTCCCACGTGTTGACACCGTCCTTGCCGTAGCGGCCTACCTTGGTCGACAGATAGTACTTGTCGCGGGGTATGTCCTTCAGGGCCTTGCCCAGCACGGTCTCGGCCTTGTAGTGGCCGTAGTAAGGCGACACGTCGATGATGTTGATGCCGGCGTCGACGGCGGCAAACACCGCGTCGATGCCCCGGTTCTCGTTGAAAGAGTGGAATACACCACCCAAAGAAGAGGCGCCGAAGCCCAGCTCCGACACCTGCATTCCGGTTTTTCCTAATTCTCTATACTGCATAGATAATTGTCAATTATCAATTATCAATTATTGTTTACCACGGCATCATGTCACGCTCGTCGGGGCGGTGGGCCTTGTTGTCATCGTCCAGCACGTAGACCTGCAGGTCCTGGAAATATCCCGTCTCGTCCTGCAGCCCCTTCAGCTCTGCCTTAGTGTCCTCGAAGCCCTTGAACTCCTTGGCCGATGCCAGATGGTTGGTAAACTCCAGTTTTTTGTTCGCTCTGTCCAGTACGGAGATCCACTCGTCCTTCGTGCGGTCTCCAATCACAAATTTCTTACTCATATTGATTCGTTTTAAATAGTTTCGTGATGCAAAGATAAGAAAAAATCCCGATATACGATACTGCATATCGGGATTTTTTATACGTAAACGTTATTATTCTCCGTTATTCTCCCTTGATAGCAGCTACACCGGGCAGTACCTTACCCTCGATGGCCTCCAGCAGAGCGCCGCCGCCGGTAGAGATGTAGCTCACCTGGTCGGCCAGACCGAACTTGTTGACGCAGGCAACAGAGTCGCCACCACCAATCAGTGAGAAAGCACCCTCAGTCGTAGCCTTGGCAATAGCGTCGCCGATGGCACGCGAGCCGGCGGTGAAGTCGTCGCACTCGAAGACACCGGCAGGACCGTTCCACAGGATGGTCTTGGCGCCCTTGATAGCCTCGGCGAAAGCCTTCTGGCTCTCAGGACCGGCATCAACGCCCTCGAAGCCGGCAGGCACCTTGTTTGAGGGGCAGGTGATGATTTCAGAGCCGGGCTTGACGGTCATGGTGTCGAAGTCGAGTCCGTTGGTAGCGGTGCAGTCGGTGCCGAGCACGAGCTCCACGCCGTTCTTCTTGGCCAGCTCCTCGACGCCCAGGGCGACGTCCAGCTTGTCGAGCTCAACGATAGAGTTACCAATCTCACCGTTGTGAGCCTTGGCGAAGGTGTAGGTCATACCACCGCAGAGGATGAGCTTGTCGACCTTGCCGAGCAGGTTCTCGATGATGCCAATCTTGGAAGAAACCTTCGAGCCACCCATGATGGCGACGAACGGGCGCTTGATGTTCGAGAGCACGTTGTCAACAGCCTGCACCTCCTTCTCCATCAAGAGGCCGAGCATCTTGTTGTTAGCATCGAAGTAGTCGGCGATGACAGCGGTAGAGGCGTGCTTGCGGTGAGCGGTGCCGAAGGCGTCCATGACGTAGCAGTCGGCGTAGGAAGCCAGCGTCTTGGCAAACTCCTTCTGGCTCTGCTTCATGGCCTTCTTAGCCTCGTCGTAAGCGGGGTCGGCCTTGTCGATGCCCACGGGCTTGCCTTCCTCCTCAGGATAGAAGCGCAGGTTCTCCAGCAGCAGGGCCTCGCCCATCTTCAGGGCTTTGGCGGCGTCCTGAGCCTTGGCGCAGTCGGGGGCGAAAGCTACGGGAACACCCAGTGCCTTCTCCACGGCCTCGCGGATCTGACCCAGCGACTTCTTCATGTCCACCTTGCCCTTGGGCTTGCCCATGTGCGACATGATGATGACGGCGCCGCCGTCAGCCAGAATCTTCTTCAGTGTGGGCAGTGCACCGCGGATGCGGGTGTCGTCCGTTATCTTACCATTCTCGTCCAGGGGTACGTTGAAGTCTACACGTACGATTGCCTTCTTACCGGCAAAGTTCATTTCGTTGATTGTCATGATGATTTACAATTTAACTATTTGTGATTACTATTTATTTCAAAACCGAGTGCAAAGGTACGAAAATTAGTTCATAGTTCATAGTTCACAGTTCATAATTTAAAACTTTTTTGCGAACTAATATTAATAATGTAAAACGGAGTTTGCAAAAGTCGCGGAAAACGTGTACCTTTGCAGGCTGTTAGACATAGGAACAGGTCTTTTTTAGACATAGGAACATAATAACATATTATAACAGAAAGAAGAACATGGAGATACGTAACATTCCAGTGCTGCTGCTGACAGGCTATCTGGGCAGCGGCAAGACAACACTCTTGAATCGCATCCTGCAGAACCAGCAGGGCATTAAGTTTGCTGTCATCGTTAACGACATCGGCGAGGTGAACATCGACGCCGACCTGATAGAGAAGGGTGGAGTAGTGGGTCAGAAGGACGACTCACTCGTTGCCCTGCAGAACGGCTGCATCTGCTGCACGCTGAAGATGGACCTGGTAGAGCAGTTGCGCGACATCACCAGCATGAAGCGCTTCGACTACATCGTCATCGAGGCCAGCGGCATCTGCGAGCCCGGCCCTATAGCACAGACCATTGTCAACATTCCTACGCTCGGCCCGGAGTACGTCAAGGACGGCTACTTGCAACTGGACTGCATCGTGACCGTTGTCGACGCGCTGCGAATGCGTGATGAGTTCGAGGGCGGCAACGACCTGCTGCGCAAGGACATTGACGAGGAAGACATTGAGAACCTGGTCATCCAGCAGATTGAGTTCTGTAACATCATCCTGCTGAACAAGGCTTCGGAGGTGTCGAAGGAGGAATTAGGCTTCGTACGCGAGATTATCCATACCCTCCAGCCCAAGGCCGAAATCATCGAGTGCGACTATGGCAACGTGCCTCTCGAAAAGATTATCCATACCGAGAAGTTCAACTTCGAGGAGGTGGCTACGTCGGCTGCCTGGATTCAGGAGCTGGAGGGCGACCACGACGAAGACGAGGAAGAAGAGCATGAGCATCATCATCACCACGACGATGACGACGATGATGATGACCATGACGAACATCACCATCATGATGATGACCATGATGAGCACGAGCATCACCATCACCACCACCATCACCACCATCATGACGAGGGCGAGGCTGAAGAGTACGGCATCGGTACCTTCGTCTACTACGCACGCCGCCCGCTGAACCTCGGACTCTTCGACGAGTTCGTGGCCCGCAAGTGGCCTCAAAGTGTCATCCGCGCCAAGGGCATCTGCTACTTCAAGGGCGAGGAAGACGTCTGCTACGTCTTCGAACAGGCTGGCCGACAGGTGTCGCTACGCAATGCTGGCCAGTGGTATGCTACCATGCCTAAGGACGAGCTGGCGAACATGATGCTTATGAACCCTCAACTGCAGCGTGACTGGGACGAACAGTACGGCGACCGCATGCAGAAACTGGTCTTTATCGGTCAGCATCTGGACAAAGAGCAGATAACTGCCGACTTGGACTTCTGCCTGGCGTAAGAATTAAGAAATGAGGGGGCTAACATTTTTAGCTCCCCTCATTACATTATAGATTAAAATGTAGCTTTCCGCCTACTACAATCCATATTCCTGGCTGGCTTACGTTGCCGTAGTCGACATAGTGCTTGTCGAACAGGTTGTTGGTATCCAAATAGATAGAATAGGTGTCGGCATTCCAGCTGAGACGGGCATCCATGACGCCGTAGGGCTGATAGTCACAGACCACTCCTTCGGTGTTCGTATAGCTGCCTGTGCGGTCCTGCCAGCGGTACTTTAGTGTCAGGTCCAGCTGGCTCAGCAAGTGTAGCTGTAGTGCTGCTGTCAGTTTGTGACGCAGATATTCCAGCGAGTACTGCGACTGGATGTAGTCGGCTTCGTCCTTGTCTTGGTGGATGTAGTTGTATGCAATGTTGAAGGTTGAGCGTTCTATGCGGAACAAACGCTCCAGGTCGAACGAGAACGAAGTCTCTACGCCTACGCTGTTCACCTTAGTATGGTTGACGCTCTGCCAGACGGCCTCCGCGTCGCGAGTGTCCATAATCCAGTCAATCATGTTGCTGCAATGGTGATAGTAGACGCTTGCCTGAGCTGTTATGGCTGGCGTCAGATACTTGATGCCGCCCTCGACAGCACGCAGTTCCTCGGGTTTTAGATACTTGTCGGCCTTATGTCCGCCTACACTGTAATATAATTCTGTGAACGAGGGCATGCGCAAGCTCGAGTTGTACGAGGCATATACCTTCCAGTTATCGCCTATGCGGTAGCTGGCGTCAATGCCAGGATAGACGGTAAAAGGCATTTCGTTCCACGTGTTCTTGACGGCAATGAAGCCGGCCGACAGCGTAAAGCGCTGCAACAGGATGTTGTGCTCTATATGGAACGAGAGGTTCGAGCGGTTTAGCCCGTACAGGTAATCCCGGTCGGTGCCGCTGATGTGCTTGGGTTCGTTCAGCGGCTCACCCAGGTTGCCGCTGATGATGTCTTCGTTGCGGAACTCGGCCCCGAAGGCTGTCCGTCCCGCGGCCCAGTCGAACCAACTGTTCAGGTTTACTCCGAAGACATCCGTGCGGTGGTAGTTGAACTTTACTTTCTCCTCCGAGCCACGAATGAGTTCAAAACGGTCATAAGAGCGATTCCAGTAGATGGAAGGGTTGAGGTGGAACCATCCTTTGGTCTCGCCCTTGATGGCCGTATAGAGTTTGGCGGTCTTCTCAAATTGTTCGTCAAACTTAGCGCTGTAGAAGGTGTTCGAGCCGAACCCTTTTGTCGACAGACCGGCGTGCCAGCCGAGGCGCATCTTTTCGTCGTTGAAGCCTCCCTGATAGAATATCTTGCCGCCGTCGTAGTCGCTGTTCAGCGCCCCCGACTTCGCTCGCTGGTAGCCGTCACTGCGCGTGTAGCTGGCCGAGAGGCTGTGGCTCGTGGATGTTGCCAGGGATATGCGTCCACCGGCTGACATGTAACCGAACGAACCGCCTTCCAGTCGGACATCACCGCCGGTTTGAGCTGCCTGCTTCGTTACGATGTTGATAGCTCCGACGAGCGACGACGTGCCGTAGACACGACCCGCCGGACCCTCCAGCACCTCGATGCGCTCAATGTCGCTCAGGTCGCACGGCAGGTCGAAGGCGTTGTGCCCCGTCTGCGGGTCGCAGATGTTGATGCCGTTCAGCAGGATGGTAATCTGTTCGCTCGTGCCGCCACGGATGCCGACGTCCGTCTGCGCGCCAATAGGGCCGCGCTGCCTGACGTCCACGCCTACGGCTAGCTTCAGCAAATCGTTAATACTTTGTACTGGCGCCGCCTGAATTCCCTCGCGGCTCAGTACAGTGACCATTCTCGCGGCTTGCCCAAGTGCAAGCGGTGCGCGCGAGCCCGTGACTTCTACGTCGTCGAGCGTCGCCTCCTTGTCCGTCGTCTCACCGTCGTCGGTCAGCTCGGTCTTCGTCTTCGTGCTGCTGTCGTCCGAGGCGGCACTCGCTGATTCGAGCGTCGCCACGCTCAGCACGCCGATCGTCACGACGCGGCCCAGACAGGCAAAGAGCGCCCAGCCCTTCCGCGTAAAATGACGGAAGCGCAGAGCCTTGCGCTGGTTGAATTGTGGTTTGTACATGTTGTGTGTAAAAATAAAAAACGCTTGCAAAGGTACAACATTCTTGTTGAAAAACCAAATATTATGTGTAACTTTGATGAGCCCGCACTTTTTTTTGTTAAAAAAATGCTTTGTGCTGAGGGGGCGCGTCCTGCGACGCGACGGCGTAAAAACTGCGACGCGTCGGAGTAATTTTTCCATCGCGTCAGAGGAATTTTTCCGTCGCGTCGCAGTAAAAAAGTGCACAGGACTTGCGACCATTGCGACCATTGCGACCATTGTTTCTATAGATAATATAAATATAATAATATAGGTATTCTTATATACTAAAGTTTTCCACCCTTTGAGAGTGGCCTAAATATTTGATTTTCAATTTGTCTCATATCACGCT
>ERZ842401.7826-NODE-7826-length-10767-cov-3.604182_pt1 | contig 10767 bp, 8 predicted proteins | sample MGYA00521270_ERZ842401 | MGnify/ENA primary metagenome ERZ842401 (study PRJEB31892, sample SAMEA3878208) | bioreactor metagenome | biome: Moose rumen | place: Sweden | collected 2011-10 | study: EMG produced TPA metagenomics assembly of the PRJEB12797 data set... | reverse complement strand
GAAGATTATAGAAAAAGAGAAATTTGATAATGCTGTATATGCTATCGAAAAGCATAATCTTAAAATGCTTTCTAAAAATATATTCAATGACCTAGAACTAGTTACAGAACCCATGTTTGATAAGGTAAGTCTATTTAAAAATAGGCTTATGGAGCTTGGGGCCATGAAGTCACTTATGTCTGGAAGCGGACCTACTGTTTTTGGGATATTTAACTCATATTTTAAAGCTTTAAACTGCAAAAATATAATGAAAAAGGAAAACCCAGATTCGTTCGTATTCATTGCAAGGCCAATTTAATATTGACAATAAAACAAAAGTGTAGTATATTTGACAATGTGTCAAAAACGACAATATGTCCAAAAATGACATTTGGTACAAAACTACATTTTTTGTTGAGGTGAAATATGGCTTTAGATCACTTTTACACGATTAAAGACAAGAAAAAAATAAATATTCTTGGTGCTATAGAAAGATGCATGCAAAAGTTTGATTATGATGAATTATCTATCAATGACATAGTCACTGAAGCAGATATCTCAAGGGGAAGTTTTTATAACTACTTTTATGATAAGAGTGATGCAGTAGAAACTTTGGTGAAGGAAAAAACAAAGATCATCTTTAGTATATTTAAAGAATGCATAATCGAAAATGATGGGAGATTGCTTGACGGTGCATATGAAGGGTATATGCGAATTAAAGGGATGCTAAAAAATAAGATTTTTCTTACAGTTATGAAAAATCTTAAATATTTTATAGAGATAGGGCTAAAAATAATATACTCAGAGTCGTATGAAAAAGAATTTGTAGAATTTGTAGATTGGTTATTGGAGAATACAGTTGAGGGTAGAACGAAGATAACAACAAGGGAGCAGATGGCTAATGTTGTCGACCTACTTATCTCATTAATTTCTAACATGACTCTTAAGATTGTACTTGCTAGTGGTGAAAAGAATGAGAACGATGGAATAGATTATAAGTTTAATATTATTAGAAAAGGTATAGAATCATTATAAAATGTATTAAAGAGGGGATATTGGATATGGAAGAAAAGGTAGTGAATGGTAATCAGCAGCAGGGGAAGAAAAATAGTCATATAGCATTAATTGCTATAGGTATAATACTTTTAGTCGGTGTAGTTTTTTTAGTAATAAGGAGACTTACTGTTTCTAAGAAGGCTGATCTCACAGCTATAGCATCTGTCAATGTAACACATATAAGAAAGGGAAATATTGATAAAGAAATTTCTGTAATGGGTAGTATCTTGCCTAATGATACATATTTTGTGCCAGTTAAAGTTGCAGGAGACATCACCAAGATATATGTTGAAAATGGCGACTATGTGAAGAAGGGTGATCCTATATGTGAGATTGATGCATCTAAAGAGATTGAAGCAGCTAGGATACAATATGATACAGCGAAAAAGAGTTATGAGAGAATGAGAAAATTATACAATTCTGGAGATATCTCTCTACAAAACTTTGAATCTGTGAAGGCGCAGTATGATGCTGCCAAACTTCAATATGATACTAAAGTTGAGTATGCGACTCCAGTTGCTGTAGGCGATGGAGTGGTAGAAAATACCAATATGACTGTCAATACTACTGTAAGTGTCGGCACAGTTTTATGCTACATCACATCTGAAGAATCTAAGGAGATTAACTTTGGAGTTACAGAAAGAGTCTTAAGTGGTATAAAGGTTGGAGATAAAGTTACTGTTGAGAAATCTGGTGTAAAATACGATGGATATATATCTAATGTAGCTAATCTTATCAATTCATCGAATGGGCTTTTTAATGTTAAAGCGGTAATCACCTCTAAGAATTCTTTTGCTTCAGGAGTTTTAGCAAAGGTGACTTTCGTATATGATAGAAGAAACAATGTCAATATCTTACCTAATGAACTCATATATTATGAAGGAGGATTACCTTATATATATGTAGTTAATGATGATAATGTGGTCAATAAAATATATATAGAAGTGGGTGTTGAAAATGAAAGGACTAGTGAAGTGCTTACTAATATTGATAAAAATGTCCGCATAGTATCAACATGGAATAACAGCCTTGCAGAAGGTACGATTGTCAATGTTGTGAAAGATGAAGAAGTATATGATGATATTACTTCGGAGGTTAGATAATGGGTTATCAGTTTACAAAGTTTGTCCTAAGAAAACCGGTAACTGCCTTTCTCATTATGCTTTCTATCGTTTTCTTTGGAGTAATATCTATAATTAGTTTCAAATACGAACTTATGCCATCAATTTCTATGCCTATGTATGCTGTGGTTACTATATACCCAGGTGCACAACCTGAAGATGTTGATGTCAATATAACTAAGAAGCTCGAAGATGAATTATATAACCTTCAAGGTGTAAAGCACTTGCAGTGTTCGTCAAGGGAAAATTTTTCTATAGTTGCAGTTCAGTATAATTATGGTCAAAATATGGATCAGGCTTATACTGATTTGAAGAAGGCTGTAGATAGAATTAAGGGTGATTTCCCTGATAATGTAGAAGACCCTACTATCTATGAGATGGATGTCAACTCTATGCCATCCATAAAGATAGCAGTTAGAAACAAGACAACCAATGATATATATAATTATGTAACTAATACCTTTGTAAAAGAACTTGAAAAGATATCTGATGTGTCATCTGTCGATACGGCAGGTGGACAAGAGGATTATATAAAGATATCTCTCAAACCGGATATGATGGAAAGGTACAATCTATCTATGTCTACACTGCAGCAGATCATATCAAATGCTGATTTCACCTTGCCAGGCGGAGATGTTAATGTTGGTGACAGAGAACTTGCATTTACTACTGGAGTTAGATATAACACTATAGAATCTTTTAAAACTATACCTATAATTACTGGTAACCAGAGGACATTATATCTTGAAGATATAGCAGATGTATATAATGCAAAAAGGGATGTAACACAGATCGGTAGATATGATAGCGAAGATTGTATGGTTGTATCTATAACTAAGACTCAATCAGCTAGTACAGTCTCATTATCAAATCAAGTTAAGAGAACTTTAGCTAGATTAACTGCAGCAGATCCTAATCTTGAAGCGATTATAGTTGAGGATAGTGCAAATAATGTCAACAACTCTATAAAGAATGTCTTTGAGACTATGATCATAGCAGTTATACTTTCGATGCTTATCATATGGCTCTTCCTTGGAGAATTTAAGGCATCGTTTATAGTTGGAACATCAATTCCGTTTTCTATACTTACTGCTTTCGTATGTATGTACCTTGCAGGATATACACTTAATGTTATAACTTTGTCGGCGCTCGTTCTTGGCGTTGGTATGATGGTAGATAACTCGATAGTTGTACTTGAAGCTTGCTTTAGAGCGAGCGATGAATATGCAGGAGAAAAGGGAGTCTCTTATTACTGTCTTGCTGCTTTGAAAGCAAGTAAGACTATAGGAGCATCAGTTTTTGGATCAACACTTACGACAGTTGTTGTATTCGGACCTCTTGGATTCTTATCTGGCATGTCAGGACAATTCTTTAAACCACTTGGTTTTACTATAGTATTTTGTATGCTTGCATCCTACATATCTGCTATAACAGTAGTACCACTCACTTATGTATTATTTAGACCAGAAGAGAAAAAGCAGTCGCCTGCAGGACCAGTAGTTCGAAGTCTTCAAAGCTTATATAGATATGCCTTGCCAAAACTTCTAAAGGCAAAATGGGTAGTCGCTATAGCAAGTATACTTGTTATTGTCGGTGTGATCGCTCTTATTCCTACATTTGAAAGGGAACTTGTTGCAGCAACAGATAATGGCATGGTAAGATTTTCTATAACTACGAAGCCAGGACTTAAACTAGAAGTAAGAGATGAGATATATAAGGAATTCGAAGAGTTTGTTAAAAATGAGGAAGTTGTGGATCACTATATACTATCTAATAGTGCAGGCTCTATGTCTATGTCAGGTGGTGGTGGACAGTCGCTGATAGCTTACTTAGTTCCAAGGTCTCAAAGAAAGGAGACGACGGATGATGTTATAAGTAGGTGGAAAAAAGCACTTTCGAATGTTACAACCTGCACGGTAGACTTATCTTCATATTCGACATCGGCTGTAAGTATGTTCGTAATGCCGGGTGGTGATAAGTTAGAGATATACATGCAGTCTGATGATTATAGTAGGATAAAAGAAGTTAGAGATAGGCTTGTAAAGACACTTGAAGCGAGAAAGGATTGCGAGAATATAACTACTACACTTGATTATGGTGCTCCTAAGATAGAAGCGAAGATTGATCCTATACTTGCAGCATCAGAGGGCTTTACACCTAAGGCTATAGGAGGCCTTGTATATAATACTCTATCAGGTGTTAAGGTTATGGATAAAACCATAGATGGGGTAACTAAGGCTGTATATCTTGAATACGATGATAATGAATATGACACGATAGAAAAAGTTTCCAATATGGAATTTACGAATGCTGGTGGACTTAAGACCATGCTTAGTGATATGGCAGACATAGCATATGAAGATAACCCAAATTCTATACCTAAGTATGATAAAAAATATAGAGTAACAGTCACAACATATTTTAATGAAAATGCAACAGATAATTCAAGAATTGATATACAGGAAAATGTAGTGGCACCACTTTATAACCAGTATGTAGAGAAAGCTACGAGTTCTATCGATGACATGCTCAATGAAGAATTTACAGCACTAGGCATAGCGGTTGCAGTAGCCGCATTTCTCGTCTTTGTAGTTATGGCATCTCAATTTGAATCAGTCAGATTCTCGCTTATGGTTATGGGCACAGTGCTTTTCTCATTTGTAGGTGGTATACTTGCGCTTTGGCTTACCAACCTAAAATTATCCATGGTTGTGTTGCTCGGAACCTTGATGCTTATAGGAACAGCAGTTAACAATGGTATCCTTTATGTAGATACAGTTAACCAGTTCTTAGATAATGGTAAGGATCTAAAGTGGTCTCTTGTAGAGGCTGGTGCTATAAGACTTAGACCTATACTTATGACTACACTCACTACTATAGTTGCTATGATACCTATGTCTATAGCATATGGTGAGAATGGCGAAGTTTTGCAAGGCCTTGCTGTTGTAGATATAGGTGGCATTATCAGTTCTACTATTATGGCATTATTTATATTACCTATATATTATTATATATTTGCTAGAAATAAAGGTACAGTTCTTGAAAGACTTAGACCGGTGGCAAGTGATGCTATAGTAGCAGTTGAAGATGAAGAGAGATTAAGAGAATTAAGAAATGCAGAGAGAAGGAAAAATGAGGAGAATTAATTTATACAAAATTTTGGCATTTATTATATCTATATGTATGGTGACTCCACATTATGCCATAAGTGATTATATAGGTGAGTATTTTGATGGGATAAGCCCAGATGCTCATATCTATCGTTATGACAACAAAAAAGGAAGCCTTCCAAGTAGTTCTATAGATTATGAAAATATAGATTCATATGTACATTATTATAATCCTGAGGTACTTAATTATTGGAATGACTGGGAAAATAATAAATCATCAGAGAATATTTATGATGATTATGTTGCAGCAGCTGATAACCTTTACGCATCTGCAGGTAGCAGCGATTCTGATTTACAAGCCGGTATCGCCAATGCTCAAGGTGATGCCATGATGATACAGGCTGATAAGAATGTAGTTGACTCCTATGTTAATTTTCTTGATTATTATCTAAAAGAGAAGAAACTTGTGCTTGCAACTAAGATACTTGATATTAATTATCATAAAAGTGAATATGAAGTCCTTAATGCTGAAGAAGAGTATAATGAAGCGGTTAGAAAAGAAGAGAGCGCGGATAATGCGCTAAAGTACGGAAGCGGGACTGAAGTGGAGTATCTTACCGCGAAAAAACAGACTATTGATGCAAGGTCAAGCAAAGTTGCAGCTGAGTCAAGTAGAAAAACATATATGAGAAATCTTCTTATCAATTGTGGCATGGCATATGATGCTGATATATTTATAGCACCTTTTGATTTAGAAGAAGGCCTTGATGTTAGTAATATCAACCTTGAAAATGATTACCAATATGCACTTGCGCATAATGTCCAATATGAGATATATCGTAGAAAAAGAAACAATGCGAGAACAACTGAAGTTCAAAAAGAATATGATATACTCATTGAGGCAGCGCCAAAGAATATATATAACGATCTTGAAACTAAGTATTCTAATATTCTTGATTTGGTAGAGACAAAGTATAACCGTGAGATAGCTTATAGTCTTGCTTTATCTAATTATACTAAGGCTCAGAATGAATATAGTGCCGGAAATATAAGTGAAAAGGAATATATGACTTTCGAAACCAATGTTCGTAAGGCTTTATATAATCTCGCTATGGTAAAGTATGATTTTAAGATAGCTTTTGAAGAATATAATGCAAGTGTGATGGGGTATGGCAATAGTTAGATGATTATGTTTAATATAAAAAAGATATTCGTTTTTTGTATAGCTTTTACTTTGCTTGTATCTAGTCCTTCTTTTGCTAAAGTAAGATTAGATGTCGGAGAAGTGGATAAACCGGTGGCTGAACCAAAGGTCAATACTTCTGAAGGCATCATCATCCAAAGTAATCCATATGTAGAACGTTATAATGAAACTGGAAGACTAATTGGAAAGGCGAAGGAAGAATACGATAGTGTCAATAACTTTAATATTAACTTGAAAACTTTGGAACTGAGAGTGAAATATTTTTCCCCAACTTATCTTAATATAAGACAGGGTGCAGTTAGTAGTTATTATATGGCATATTATGCAAGAGGTGGAAATGATACTCTTATGTATGATGCACTTAGTTATACAGAAGAGATACATGATTTGGTGGATGATTATAAAGAATTATATCTCATGTACACGAGGGAGAGAAATGCTCTCGACAAATCAGATCCAGATTATGCGACAAAGTATGCAACTTTGACTGCTCAGATTGAGACCTATCAATATATGCATAAAGTAGCTAAAGCAACCTATGATGCAACTAATAGAACTATTAATTCAACTAAAACTATGCTTGGACTAAGTAATGCTTTATATAATATAGGTAATGTTGATAATAATAATCAGATTACATTTGCTAGAGAAGCGATAACTAAGGGCCTTACAACTGCAGTATTATCAGTACTTCAGCTTGAAACTTATATTGATATACTTGAAAATCAGACAAATCTATATTATGATATGTATGAGTTAAATAAGAAGAATTTAGGCCTTGGCCTGGCTACGGAAAATGACGTTTTAAGTAGCTATTCTACTTATGAGACTGCCAAGGATACTTTAAAGAAAACTAAGACGACATTAAGGAATGTCAAAGAACAAGTAGCTAATAACCTTGGTTATAGTATAAGTGATGTTGATAAACTCAATTTCGTTGAGCCGGAAGTTGATTATGAGTACCTTTTAAGCATTGATGTTGGAGCGGACGAGGTTAAAGCCTATACAAGCAATTCCAATTATTATAGCTTATCAATTAATTCCAGAGATCGCAAGAGACCTGGTAGTACTGGGGAAGCACTTCTTAGCAAGAGACAGAATTATATGTCTGAAAAAGTCATCACGGCGTTTGAAGACACATACAATAGACTTGAGTCTGCAAGGCTTTCGTATGAGGCAGGCAACATTTTAAACAATGTGTGTCTTATAAACTTAGAAGCTAACAAAAGGAAACTTGATAATAATTTAGTTAGTGAACTTGAGTACAAAGGACTAGAATTACAAAACTTCGCAAATGTGCTTCAAGTGAGAGTTTCAAAATACAGTTTAATTAGTGCATATATGGATTATTATTATGCAACATTAGGACATCTTGATATAGCATAAGATATTGTATATTTTTGTAGGTCCTATGAAGGAGAGAAAATGGCAGAAGAAAAGAAATTAGTAGAACAGATTACATCTCAAGAGAAAGATTTTGCTAAGTGGTATACAGATGTGTGTCTTAAAGCAGAACTTTGTAGTTATAGTGGTGTTAAAGGATTTGTAGTTATAAGACCATATGGCTGGGCTATCTGGGAGAATGTACTGAACAATGTTGATGCAAGACTTAAAAATATGGGTGTGACTAATGTAGCTATGCCAGTTCTTATACCAGAGCATCTTCTTATAAAGGAAAAAGAACATGTTGAAGGCTTCGCACCAGAATGTGCTTGGGTTACTTGCGGAGGCGATGATATACTTGAAGATAGACTAGCAGTTAGACCTACATCAGAGACAGTATTCTGTGACTACTGGAGAGAAGTTGTTAAGTCATATAGAGATTTACCACAACTTCTGTGTCAGTGGGGGTCAGTTGTCCGTTGGGAAAAAGAGACTAGACCTTTCCTTAGAACGAGAGAATTCTTCTGGCATGAGGGACATACTTTACATGCTACACCTGAAGAATCTTTAAAATTTACTTTAGATATACTCTATATGTATGAAGATTTTATACAGAGTGATGTTGCTATACCTGTTATCAAAGGAAAGAAGACTGATAGAGAGAGATTTGCTGGAGCACAAGCTACCTATACTGTGGAATCCATAATGAGAGATGGTAAGTCACTTCAATCTGGTACATCACATGATTTTGGGGATAATTTTGCTAAGGCATTTGATATAAAATACCTTGATAAAAACAACAAACTAGTTTATGCAACAGAGACATCGTGGGCTATATCATCAAGAATTATAGGTGCACTTATAATGGTTCATGGAGATGATAGGGGCTTAAAAGTCCCACCACATATTGCGCCTATACAAGTAAGAGTAGTGCCTATAAGGATGAAAGATGAAAATAATGTGAAAGCTGCATCTGACTTATACGATCGGATTAAAAAAGCTGGCATAAAAGTTGATATAGATTTGACTGATAAGACACCTGGCTATAAGTTCGCTGAATGCGAGATGAAAGGTATACCTATAAGACTTGAGATAGGACCTAAGGACATAGAGAGTAAGAAGTGCGTTTTGGTACGCCGTGATACTGGCGATAAGATAGAAGTAAGTCTTGATAATATAGAGAGAGAAATTAAGGAATTGCTTGAGAAGATTCAAAAGAATATGTTTGAAACTGCTAAAAAATTCCTTGATTCTCACATTGATACTGCTACTACCAAAGAAGAACTTGTTACTAAAATGAATGAAAAAACTAGATTTATAAAGGCTATGCATTGTGGCGATGAGGCTTGCGAAGAGGCGTTTAAAGATGAAACTGGTATATCAAGCAGATGTATACCTTTTGAGCAAGAGCACATATCAGATAAATGTGTAGTTTGCGGCAAGCCAGCAAAGTATGAACTTATCTGGGGCAAGTCTTATTAGACATTTTTAACACAAGGGCGAAGTTTCGCAAACCTGAAAAAAGAGCAGATTTACATCTGTTCTTTTTTTGTGATATAATAATATATGAAACCAATATAAGATTGGAAAGAATTACTTATGAAATTATTAAAACATATAATTAAAAAATACATACTACTTATTACTTGTCTAATGCTTGTGATAACATTAGCTGCTTGCGAGAGCAAGATAAACTCTCTTAATATTCATGGAACCTATGTGAGTAATGGCATGATGGGTTATGAAGCGATAGTAGAGAACGGCACTATAACTATCTATTCTATTACACCATTTGAAAGAAGTCTTTATTGGCATGGGACTTGCAATGCAAGCGAACTTGATAAGGACAATAAATTAATATCCAGAAGAATTGAAACTGAGAGTGATAGAAACTGGTTCTTTTCGGATTTTGGTAGTATGGGAAAGAGCAGGATGTCATCTAAAGAGATATTATTTACTGATACAAGTCTAACCTTTATCTATGATATGAGTGGTATATCTGTAAGTCAGGAGACGTTATATAAGAAAATAGATGAAAAACATTATAATGGTTTTGATTCAAACGCAGAGACGCCATATCCAGGTTATGTAGTACCAAGTGAACCATTACCTCATGAGTTACCAAGAGGATATAAGCCAACTGAAGAAGAGACAGAAACAGCTCCAAGTGAAGATGAGATAGCACCAAGCGAGGATATTGTGGTAGATGGAAAAGATTATACTTTATAAATGATATTGAAAAAGAAGAAAAAATTAAATATTCCAAAGTTCCCAAGACTTATAATTGATACACTTAAATCTAAGGGTTTTGATGCTTACATAGTTGGAGGATGCGTTCGAGATCAATTGCTTGGTCTTAAACCATCTGATTTTGATATAACCACAAATGCAAAGCCTGAAGATATAAAAAAACTTTTTAAGAAAACTATTGATACTGGGATAAAGCATGGGACAGTGAGTGTTCTTTTTTATGAGAATAATGTGCCACATGTTTATGAGGTAACTACTTATAGGGTAGATGGAAGGTATAGTGATGGCAGACATCCAGAGAATGTTACTTTTGTAGACGACCTTAGAGAAGATCTAAGACGTCGTGATTTTACTGTCAATGCGATGGCATATAATGATGACATTGGGCTTGTTGATGAGTTTGATGGACTTAGTGATTTGAATAATAAAATTTGTTTAAGAATTAAATTTGAAAGAGTAAAAAGAAATTGGTCTCAAGAACAATTAGCTGATTTTGCTGATTTAAACAGAAACACAATAGGTAATATAGAAAGAGGGCTGGCATCGCCGACAGAAGATACATTAGAAAAATTAGCGACGGCATTTAGTATTAGCGTGCTTGATTTAATGGATGTTTCGAATATCACTCTTTAGTGATAAGCAAATGGAGGAAAGCTCTACCTGC
>ERZ842401.7825-NODE-7825-length-10767-cov-5.896845_pt1 | contig 10767 bp, 9 predicted proteins | sample MGYA00521270_ERZ842401 | MGnify/ENA primary metagenome ERZ842401 (study PRJEB31892, sample SAMEA3878208) | bioreactor metagenome | biome: Moose rumen | place: Sweden | collected 2011-10 | study: EMG produced TPA metagenomics assembly of the PRJEB12797 data set... | reverse complement strand
ACCAGTAACAAGTATGTTATTTAATCGTCTTTTCATAAAATTTCCTCTTTTAAATTCCTCACAGAGCACACGGAGCGCACAGAGAACTTATAAAAAGTATTCTCTGTGTCCTCTTTAGCTCTGTGAGGAATTTTTATTCTCTAATCCATTTTCCGTTCAAATCAAAATAGCTCGCATTCATGTCGAACGCGGGGTGTTTGGTGTCTTTTTCGCTCAAGAGCGGTTCGATTTCGGGGGCGACTGCTTTCCAGTCGATGCCGATTGTTTTGTCGTTCCACATTAAGCCGCCCTCGCCTTTCGGGTCGTAGAAATCGGTGCACTTGTAGGACTGAACGCAGTTTTCTGTAAGAGCAAGAAATCCGTGGGCAAATCCTCGTGGAATATAAAGCATGTTCTGCTTTTCGCTGTCCAAAATCACGCCATGCCATTTTCCGAATGTGGGGCTTTCGTTTCGTAAATCGACCGCCACATCGTACACACGCCCACTCACCGCCCGCACAAGTTTTCCCTGCGGATGTGCTGTCTGGAAATGAAGCCCGCGAAGCGTTCCTTTTCGTGAGCAAGATTGGTTATCCTGCACAAATTCTTCGCAGATGCCGATTTTTTCAAATTCATGTTGATTGTAGGCTTCAAGGAAATTTCCTCGGTTGTCAGTAAAGATTTCGGGAATTATTTCAATCAAATCAGCAATCAAAGTTTTTTTTATCTTGAGCATTTAAAAATTCTCTGCAATCATGCGCAAATAATCGCCGTAATCAGTTTTGTATTCACCAGCCAAATTGAGCAAATCCTGTTTTGAAATCCACTTGTTTCGGTAGGCAATTTCTTCGATACATGCGACATACAAGCCCTGCCGTTTCTGAATCGTGGCGACATAATTTCCCGCTTCCTGTAAGCCGTCGTAAGTTCCCGTGTCAAGCCATGCCAATCCTCGTCCTAAGATTTCGACAGAAAGTTTTCCGCGTTTTAAATAATCATTATTCACTGCGGTGATTTCGATTTCGCCCCGTGCACTCGGTTTTACATTCGCCGCAATCTCAACGACCGAATTATCATAAAAATACAGACCAGGAACTGCGTAATTTGATTTTGGTTTTGCAGGTTTTTCTTCGATTCCAATCACTTTGTCGTTAGAATCAAATTCAACGACACCATACGCTGTGGGATTTTTTACATAGTAGCCGAAAATTGTCGCTCCTTCTTTGCTTTTAAGACGCTTGACCGCATTTGAAAGGCTCGTGGTAAACCCCTGCCCATAGAAAATATTGTCGCCAAGCACGAGAGCCACATCATCGCTTCTGATAAAATCTTTTCCGACGATGAACGCGTCCGCCAAACCGCGGGGCTCCGTCTGCACGGCGTATTCAAATTTCATTCCGAGCCAGCTTCCATCACCGAACAATTCCTTAAAAAGCGAAATGTCGCGCGGAGTGGAAATAATCAGAACTTCGCGAATGCCCGCGAGCATGAGGCATGAGAGCGGATAGTAAACCATCGGTTTGTCGTAAAGCGGCAAGATTTGCTTTGAGACCGCTTTTGTGATTGGATATAAGCGAGTGCCAGACCCGCCGGCTAAGATAATTCCTTTCATAGTGTTTATTATAACATTGTCGTAAATAAGAAAAAAGTATATACTTAAAAAATATGGCAGTAATTGAACTAAAGAATATAAGCAAAATCTATCAAATGGAAAAAGTGCAGGTAAAGGCGGTTGACAACGCTTCGTTCAAAATCGAACAGGGCGAATTTGCCGCGCTCTCAGGTCCGTCCGGCTCAGGAAAATCCACGCTCCTCAACATGATTGGTCTCATCGACCTGCCGAATTCTGGTTCAATTATCCTTGAAGGTACTGATGTTTATAAAGGTATCGATTTAGAAAAATCCAAAAAAGTGCCGTTCAAAATCGACTCAAAACTCACTGAACTCCGCCGCGCTCACTTGGGCTTCATCTTCCAAACTTTCAATCTTATTCCCGTGCTCAATGTGTGGGAAAATGTCGAATTCCCCCTCTCGCTCGGAAAATCGCCCGCAAACGACACGCTTTCAGCTTCAGAAAAAAAAGACTGGGTTGCGTTCCTGCTTGAAACGGTCGGGCTTTCAGACTGGCGCAACCACAAGCCTTCAGAACTTTCGGGAGGTCAGCGGCAGCGGGTTGCAGTCGCGCGCGCGCTCGTCACCAAAGCACCGATTATCCTTGCCGATGAGCCTACGGCAAACTTAGACTCAAAAAACGGCGACCAAATCTTGGAGCTCATGAAAAAGCTCAATCAGGAATTAAAGACTACTTTCGTGTTCTCAACGCATGACGCAAAAATCGTCGCGCTCAGTGACCATGTAATCAAAATCCGCGACGGAAAGATTCAAAATCAGTAATCCATGCTGATTGTCAGGTATGTTCCTGCGGTCAGTTTTGTTGAATATCCTTTTGACTTCTCATCAAGCCCATATTCGTATTTTGCGCCTATGCGCCAGTCACAATGAGGCAGAATCTTTGAGATATTTATGCCAGGCTGAATAAAACCTGTTTTTTGCGTAATGTTATGGTTCCACTGTACGCCAATGCTTATGTCTTTATTCGGACCAAGTTTTGCGATTCCTGCATAGCTCGCGAAGCGGTGGGTGAAATATGTTTCGTTTTCTTCGGGAAGCGGAAAATAAATATTCTGATATTCTACATTGAAGCCGATATAAGGAGTGTTCTCGTTCCACATTCGGTAGCATCCTAAAGTCGAGACGATGCTTGAGAATGAAGACAGGTCGTCAAATTTTGACGAGAAAACGGTTTTCATCGATTTATCCTCGTTCTCTGAAACTCGCCCCAAACTCTGACCGTACAAGTCAAATCCAAAAATCGTACGCTTGAGTTCCGCTCCTAGAATGGTGTTTTTGTGCAAGGCAGGATTGCTTTTTGCAATATCGCTGTCAACGGTCGGGAAACGCCTGCCAAAAAGATTGAGCGAAGTTCCCCAAAACACGAATTCCCCGCTTCCCGCCAAAGACAAATCCTTTGTTTTGGGAGAATCGTTGCCCGTTCCCCCCTTATACATTGCAAGCGCAGTGAAAGTGTGGTTTCCGATGGGAACTTTTAAAATGCCCGAAATATGCTCCCGTGAGTCATACAAAACATTCGTGTACAAGGCATTCTCATCGCCTTCATAGGACTCCGTGTCAGAGAAGAGGCGGATATTTCCCCAGACCGACTTTTTCTTCCCTGCTGTGAGATAAATACGGTCAAACATGAGATAGTCAAAGTAAAGCTCATAAATATAGAAGTAAGTCGTTTGCCCGTCCAGCTCATCGCCATCCGAAGGAAGGCTTGTTTTTATCGTTCCTTTAAGGGCGATGTATTTGTCGGGGCGCGATACGAAATTCAGATAGTTCTTAAAATCGAAATAGCCGGCACCATCAGCATCATTGTCTTCTTTTATGAACGCAATACCGGCTTCAGCCCTCATTTTTCCAGAAAATTCAAGGGGAAAGCGTAATGTTCCGAGCGAGACATCATAACTCATGCCGATCTGCGGCTCCTCTGTCACAACAGGCTCGCTGACATCCTCGGCATCATCGAACAGAGAACTGAAGTCATCGCTTTCAGCAGAACCTTCCTCTTCCTGCGAAAAAAGAGCGAACGGAAAGAGGAAGATTGCGAAAATCAAAAGAATACATTTTCTTTTTAAGAATTGCGGAAACACTTTTTAATTGCCAGCCATTAGTTCAAGGTATGGCTTAGTATAAATGGCATCTTCTTGTTTTACAAGAGCCGCATTTGAAATTGAAATGACCGTTTTTTCGTATTCCATTTTACCGCTGATTTTTTTGCCCTTGAGGTTGTCCTGAATCTGCATGCTCACCGGAATCCAGTAGATTTTCCCGCCCGCACCGTTGATTTTCTGGTATGAGGGAATCGCGGTCGTGCGGAGCTTCTGACCAGAGAGCGAATAGTCCTCTTTCATGCGCGTAAGGCCGTCGTCTTTCGTGACCCAGAGTTTGAGCGTAGGATAGTCTACATTCTTTGTCTTTGCTTTGAGCGTGAAGAGAACGCAGTCGAATTTGCCGAGCTTGACCTCTTCGGCAGACTCAATGTCGTAGTTCTTTGCGTAGAGCTGCGGAGCGAAATCGGAAGTGTTCGCGTTCGTGCCCTGGAATTTGTCTTTTGAGCTGGTGAAAGTGAAGCGCTTGTCAGCAGGGTCGTAGAACCAGATGCTGTTGTCCGCCTGAAGATAGCCCTTGCCCTTGTCTTTGAGCGGAGCTTTTATGAGAATCGTCCATTTTGACTCTTTGTCGCGGCGGTAAATCGTGGCGTTCGTGGTTTTTGTTCCCTCGCCCGGCTTTTTCTGCACAACCTCATAGTCTGCCTTGAAGTCCGTCTCATAGAAAGAAGTCATGTCTTGTGCCTTTTGGAGCAGAGCTTGTGCATCGGCGGAAGAAATCGCGTTCGCCGAAAGGCAGAGTGAAGAAAGGACAAAAGCACCTGTAAAAATCTTTTTAATGTTCATAGTAAGTTTCATGGTTCGCCTCCTCGTAGTGAAAGCCCCGCCCTATTCCGTTGTGGCGAGGGCCTGAACCGGCATGATTTTTATTGACTTGAGCGTTGCATACAACACTGCAAGCGTCGTAAAGGCTATGACTGACGCAATAACCAGTACGCTTTTAATAACATCGATGTGCGGGCAAAGGTTACCTTTTTCGAGGAACATGTCGAACGAGGGAATGAACGAAAAATCAAAGACCGAGATGACTGAGCAGAAAATCCCCGTGAGGATAATTCCGCCAATGCAGCCGACGACGAGCAGAAGCAGCGACTCGAAGAGGAGCGTTGAGATGATGGCTCGCTTTTTCATGCCGACCGCCATGTAGATTCCGATTTCAGTGATTCGCTTCATGATGAGGACGCGGTAAGTGCTTCCGATTCCCGCGATGATGATGAGCGTGAGGATAACGACGATAAAGCTGATAACCGCGTCCATCGCAAGCTCCATGATTTCGACATCGGTGAGGTTCGCGGAGAGCGGAATGAAGCCCCATGTCTCGACCTTGAAATTCTCCGTTGCGTCGATGTAGTCGTCTTTGTCGCTGACCCAGGGGTACATGGTGAGGACTTTCGAGAGAGAATCGTAGAAAGAGCGCAGGTCTTTTTCGCTGACCGTTCTGTTCGGGAAATTCACGCAGATTCGGTTCGCGTAAGTCACTGGCCGTTCATAAGCTTCTTTGAGAAATTCAAAATCCATGTAGGAAGTGTACATTCCGAACACGCTCGAATCCTGAAAAATTCCCCTGACGATGACAGGAACGGTATTGAGGTAGTCGTTGTATGTTTTGAGCTGGAAGGTAATTTCATCGCCGACATGCACATTGAGCATTTTCGCGATGGGGGCGGAAATAAGCACGCCGTTTGAGCCTGCCATGCCGTCAATTCCGCCGTCAACGAAAGTGAAGCTAGAAATCAGCGCCGCCTCGTTTTCGAATTTGACGCCCTTTATCGTATTCTGGAGTGCCTGCGTTCCCTCAAAATAGAACGAAGAATAGCGCGCGTCAAAATCCATGCGCGGAGTGACGACCGCATCTTTGGGAAGCACGGACTTCACCAGCTCAAGGCTTTCCTTGTAGTTGTAGATGTCAAGACCGTCATCGTTGACCGAGCACATGAGCGCGAAATCGCCGCCGTAATAGATTTTTGCCTTTTGGTTGAGCGAGCGAATCATTCCCGTGCTCACGGCGATTGCGGCAAGCGAGATTGCCACGCCCGCCATGCAGACAAGGAAAAGGCTCACATACTGCGATTTTCGGTACAAAAGGGAACGGAGCGCGATTTTTATAGTATACATTATTTTGCCCCCTGCATTGCTTCGACCGGATTCACCCGAATTGCGTTGAGAAGCGGATAAATCCATGCGATAAGACCGATGAAAAGCGAAAGCGAGAACGCGCCCAAAAGATTCGGGAACGAGACCGCCGTGTGCAGAACCGTGCCGCCGAAAAGCTGGACGATGAATGCATTTGAGAAAGTGATGTGCAGCGCGGAGACGACATGCGAGCCGATTACGCCGAGAATGCAGCCTAAAATTCCCGCGATGAACGCCATAATCATGGTCTCAGAGGCGCATTCTTTCGTGATGTAGCGTTTGTTCGCGCCGATTGCCCGCATTGTGCCGATTTCGCGGATTCGGTCAAGCACATTGATGACGAGCGTGTTGTTCACGACGATAAAGCCCGCGCCGAGAATGATGACGATTCCGATGTTTAAAATAAGACGGAGAATGTACAGGTAGAACGCCGTGCTTCCCGCCGAGCTGCGCCAGTTCACTGCTTCCACCGGCCAGTCCTTTTCTTTGAAAGTTTTGTTGAGCGACTTGATGATTTTCTTGACTTTTTTCGGCTCGTTTGTGCGGCAAATCAAAAAATTCCATGAGGAAGAATTCGTGTAGCTGTTTTCCAAAGCCGCAAGTTCTTCGCCTGAAACGGTTATTTCCTCCGTTTGGACACCCTCGTTTATATCTGCGGCATCAGAGAAAAAACTTTCGATGTCAAAATCGCTGAGCATTTTCTCCATTTCGTCGGAAAAATCCTCGCTTTCAGAGGAAGACAAATCAGACATGTCCATGATTGCGCGAACCGTTTCGGGATTCGTAAGGACGATTTTTTCGAGGACGGAATTCTCAACGGAATAGTCATACACCGCCGTGAGCGGAACGGCCCTTATTCGAGAGGAAAAGCCCTCGCTGATTTCAAACTGGAGCGTGTCCCCTACTTTCGCCTGCATTTTCTCGGCGTATTTTTTTGAGAGCATAATGCCCTTCTCCCCGTCCGACCATGGCTTTCCTTCGAGAATCGAGATGGACTTCATGAGGGAAAGGTATTTTTCTGCGGGAACGCCGAACATGTAGCATTTCGCGCTTTCCTCATCGCTTGAAAGCTGCGCCATTCCCGACACCTGCGGAACCAAATCTGAGACAAAGGGCTGCCCGGAAAGATACTCATGGATTTCATCGTAGGGAATCAAATTCGGAAGCTCGGTGAGCGCACCCGTGACAGGCGTTTCATCACCAAAAAGCGAGAGCGGCGACTTGTACTCGGGGCGGATTACGATGTCACCCGTAAAACTTGAGACGAATGTTTCCTGAACGCCCTGCTCCGTGCTGTCAAAAACCGCGTTCGTAACAACGAGCAGCATGACCGCAAAAGCAATGAAGAGAATTATGACAAAAGAACTCTTTTTAGAGATGATGTTCTTGAAAGCCAGATAGAGAAGCATAGGATAGTATTATATAGGAAAATGAATCGGGGGGCAATGATTAGGAGAAACTCAACTTAGGGCAATGAGACACGAGGTCATTAACATTGAATGCGGGGGAAGTTTTCTGAAAGGCAATAGCATTATAAAAATCGCTGAACCTCAGACAAATTCATGATATTTTTTATCCATTCATGAATTTGAAGTGGCGAATTACTAGTATCAGTAGATTTTACCTCTCTTGCGACAAGTGCAATAAGCGAATATTCACGCTCCAAAGATGTGGAAAAAATTCCCAAATCATCAGTGTTTATAGATGAACTAACCGAATGTAAATCTGTGTTTTGATTTCCTTTGACAAACTGAACGCTGCCACACTTCCTTTTTATAAAGCATCTTCTAGAAACAAACTTGCTTTCTGATAGAAATACTCTTTTTCATCAAATTGCTCATCAAATTTTTTTTTGAAAAACAATTTTATTTTTTCCCAGAAATTCATGTGAAGTTGCAAATTTTTGGCAAGTCGTTCAAGAGCGACTTTTCTTTCCTCGGAACGAGTTTGTTCTATGGCAGTATTTTTGTCTTGTTCGTGTTCCGCTGTCTGCTTCTGTATGAGTTGATTGAATTTTCGAATTTGGCTAGATATTTCACTTTTGGATGCGGCTCGTTCCTCTTCTAGTTTTTTATCTTTTTGCTTAATCTCATCCCTAATTTTTTGCTTTTCAAGCGAAACTTTATTCTTTAAAGTTGAAGAAATATAAGTCTCATCTAACAGTTTTTCGTTTTTTATCACATCTGCATATATGTCGCCCTCAACAGTTGGAGCGTCAATAATAGTATCCTTCACATCAAGGCTAGAGTCGTATGCCTCCAGTCGTCTTGCATTTCTATAAAGTTTGTCCCGGAAACCTTCGTCAATGACATTCATTGCAAAACATTTGCTTCTGAACAAAGAATGAATGACACTTCGATTATCACTTGTTTGTTGCCACAACTGAAAAAGTATTGTATTTTCAAGAAGCAATTCATTTTTGTGTGGATAGAATTCTTCTGTTGCATAATACTTTTTAAGTGCGGAAATTAAAATATAATTATCAATAAGTAAATAATATTTTCCATCTTTATAGTCATTGATTTTTACAATATGTTCCAATGAACGCATACGATGGATAGCTGACACGGATTTTTTGTCTCGCTCCATCCATGATTTGAAAAAATCCTCGGACGATGATTCTTGCTTCAATATTTCAATGAACTTATCCTCATCAAAATCCCACGCATCATAATCAGAATTTAGAGTATCTTCATCATTCGCATCCACAAATTCAATTCCTAAATTCGCAATATTCTCTCGAAGCAAGTCTTTATCAAGCGTAAGCACAGTGTCACCATTTTTATTTACCTCTGAAAATTCACGCCGTGCCTCCAAAAAAGTACCAACCCCTTTTGCATTTAGGATATTGAGGGCAACACTTCTTTTAAAATTAAAAAGAATCCCCCATATTTCGTCAAATGTATGCTCAAAAATATATTCTTTAGCACCGACCTTTTTGAGCGCTTCTAAAAAATCGGCGTAATTGTCATGCAGGCTTTTCCCATCATACCCAAGTCGCTTCATCAAAATGGGCGTATCCAAAAAAATCTGACAATTTTCCAAGAACTTTTTGTTTGAACCGCCATCATACAATATCAAATCTTGAATTTGATTCGCGATACCAAAATTTTCTATCAGCAACAATTTATCAATATCGGTCGTCGACAATTCTTTCAAGAATTCTCGGAATATGAAGTAACATTCTGGTTGTACTCCGTTGGTCTTATTTAATACAAGGGCATTTGCCGCAGAATATATGTATGAATCGAATATTTTTCGAGCATCTTCCCTATTAATTTTTTTGTTGAATTTTTCTAAGGAAAAATTCATGAAGTTTTGCCGAATACCGTTCATTTGCTGAGAGAACTCTTCTTCTTTTTGTTTTATGCAGTTTATTTTGTAGGAAATTTCCTCTGGGCATCCTTTTAACACGAGCTTTGAATTTTCTAAGTCAAAATTGCCAAAAATCCATTTATCCAATATAAATTCAGAAATAGAAAGATTATATTTTTTCTTTAATATTTCACTAATATGTGTTCCATCTGCGGAAATTGATTTTTTTTCAGAAAAATCATAAGAAAAACATTCGATTTCAATTAACTCTAACAATAAATCAAAAGGCTTCTTATTTAGAGTATCAAGATATGCAATTCTATTTAAATATTCATCGTTCAACATAATCTACCTCTGTAAAAACATTTGATACTTCTAATAATTTAAGCTTATTTCCGTAAACCTGTTTGTTAAGACAGTTTATCACATATTTTGTATCTTTTGAACATCTATAACCAAAAACGATGGTCTTTAAAAAATCAAACGGTTTAGACACATACGGGCGACTAGAGTTTTCATATAGAAGTGCGCGAACTTCTTTTTCATTTGCAAAAGCCTCATCTTTTGCAAAATAAACCGTTTGCATTAACTCTTCATAATTTCCATATATGCTCCCAGCTCTGAATAATTGACCGTAATCTGTCGCCAATTTAGGAATATAGTTAACATTATGAAGGAATTTTCTATTTTCGTCATAGTCATTCGTTGGTTCTATGCTGTCAAATGCGGTGTTAGGAACATCATATTCCAAACAAATTCCCTTATGTGAATCAGCATAATATGTCCACATCAAAAGTTCCGTTGGTGTGAGTTTATTCCCAAAACTTTTATTATGTATTTTTTCATAGTCAAAAAAACAAGATATGCGGATTTTTTCAAGAATCTCGGCCGTCAATATCTTTTTTATATCTGTATATTCAGTCGAAGAACTTTTATGAAAATATGTATCTATCGGGTCATTGAAATAACTCGGCGAGGTATAGCAAATTTCTTTCCGTGCTATGTTTTCAATATCATATATAGTACACTTTACATATTTTCTTAAAATCATAATTTCCAGCATACTTTCAATTAATCACTTTTAATATATCATACATTTAAGATTGAGCAAGAAAATTTTTACCTTGCTCATGACTGGGAGTAAAAAAGTCTTCAAGTCCGTCGCAAGCTCCTCGTACGAGACATGATGGAAGCGCAAGACTAAATCGCATGGAAGCTCCCGAATGTTCTCGTACTTGTTGTTGCGGTATGGATGCTCCCGCCAGAATTTCACTTCGTCGGCTTCGTCCCCGTCTGTGCATGGTCTCCCAAATTTGAGCCATAGCAAAGCATTTTTTTGCAACCGACTCATTTTTTTGGGGGCATGCGAATTGTATAGAAAACTTCATCGTCTGTTTTATCAAATCGCCAAGTTCGATTCTTGCTAAATACATAGTCACTGGCAGAATCAACTCTCAAATTTGCCTACTAATATTTTTTATGCTTTTTAAAGTTTACTCAGTTCTAAAAGTGATGTTTTAAAATACTTTGTACAATACCTTGAAACTTCAATCGGGGCCGCGTCTGAAAAGTTGGTGTAAATAAAAAGAGCCAAAAGCTCTAATTTCTC
>ERZ842401.7824-NODE-7824-length-10768-cov-3.594885_pt1 | contig 10768 bp, 13 predicted proteins | sample MGYA00521270_ERZ842401 | MGnify/ENA primary metagenome ERZ842401 (study PRJEB31892, sample SAMEA3878208) | bioreactor metagenome | biome: Moose rumen | place: Sweden | collected 2011-10 | study: EMG produced TPA metagenomics assembly of the PRJEB12797 data set... | reverse complement strand
GATTATGAAGTCCGCCGTGGTTTTTATAGACGTTGTTGATAATCCACGATGTTGACGAGCCGCAAATAATTAGCAATATATCTTTGCGAGCGGAGGCGTACCCGTTCCAAAAATGTTCCAACGCCGAAACGAAGTTGCTCCTCGGTGCATCCATCCACGGCACTTCGTCGATGAAGACTATTTTTTTGCCTTTTGGGGCTCCGTCCAAAAACTCCGACAACAAAAAAAACGCATCGTACCAATCCTGCGGCACTCGGCATTTTTTCATTCCGCATTTTAGGAGCGACAACCGAAACTCCTTCAATTGTTGCCTTGTCTTTTGGTTGGCGAGTCCCGAATGTTGGAATGTGAATTTATAATCAAAAACCTCCCTGACGAGGAATGTTTTGCCAATTCTCCGTCTGCCCGTAACAGCCACAAATTCAGAATATTCTGATTCGTATGCTCGTCGCAAATCCTTGATTTCTTGTTCTCTGCCTATAATCATAACGCATTGTGTTTGGGTGCAAAGATAAAAAAAATCCGTTTATAGTGTGCGGAAATATGCATTTTATTGACGATTTCCGCACGGTATAAACGGAAAATTGCACTTCTAAATTAATCCGAAAAATGCGAAAAAGTGAAGTAAACTATCCTGAAAAAAGTATCTACCATACAGCCGCATATACGCTTCTTTTACTTCCTCCGCTCCGTTGTAAAACGGAGCGGTCGTTACGGTTACCTCAATTCCGAAAGTCTAAAATTTTTTCGATAAAAAAATATTTTTACCTTGTAGTTTTTTTATGACTGCAAAAATATAAAGTTTGGTTTACTATCGAGATAAAATGCGGGCATAACTTCCCCCACCCAAATCATTTGGGTGGTTTTTTTGACCAGTAAAAACGAATTTTTCAGCATAGGAGTTGGCTGTATGACGCGTCGCTGTATAAGGTCAGGACGTTCTGCCTTGCACGCCTGACCCATTTGCCCGCCACGCTGACGAACCTGAAAATGAATTTTTTCATGCGGCACTTCAATGGGACAAGGTTTCCGAACACTTTGTGGACCTGTATTTTGACAAATTCAAAAAAAGCCCTCGCCATTGCCATCAAAAAGAGGAATACGGTGTTGTTCTTCATGTCGGAAAATGGCATGTGCGCCCAGTTGAAGTCGTTGTTCTGTATGTCGAACTGGCGTTCGATGGCTCCGCGCTGGTTGTAGTAGGCTATGATTTGATGATGTCCGCATACGAATATTCCGCCTGTTTGGCGCATTTGCCAAGCACTTCGTCGCATAGCTCACCGATTTTGTACCTGTCGAAATAGTCCTCTATGAAAAATATTCCTGCGAAAGGGGTTGTTTTTGCGCTTTTTTGTATTATCTTTGTGCTGTATTTCATCTTTGTTTGGATTTTTTTACAGCACTAATTTAGGTGAAATATTTGTAACGGCAAAATATTCTAACTATTTTGTTTTCAATATTTTGCCGTTTTTAACTTTTTTAATTTCGGAATTGAGGTAATGCTAAACGTATTGACCTTTCTGCGTGATTTTAGCACACGATTGTAATATTCCGCCAAAACTATCTACATAGCGTTGCATTTGAAACCCGTGCCAGTACCGTCGCCGACAAATGGACCTTGCGTAATACCGTCGGTGTAGATAAAATCGGGGTCGTAATTGGCGGTAACGTCCATCACGCGCAAAGCCCATTGCGTAGCGTACCATTTTGCATAATCAAGATGACGGCTAAAAATCCCCGCTTTGGGTGCATTCCAGTCGGTGTGCGCTTTTTCGTCAACAGTCTCGTATTCGCGAAGGTCAATGCCATAAAGCCGCCGAGGGTCGAGACCTTCCCACCATTTCCCTTTGCCGTACTCTTTGGTTAGATGACCATCGTAAGGTATACCCGCTTTATCGCCAGTTTTGTCGGAGACGAATGCCGTCTGCCACCACCAAGTGTATTCATGGTGAAACGTTACACCATACCTTAGACCATTTTTATGACAGGCATCAGTCCATTGACGAAGTAAATCGCGCTTTGGTCCAATATTTTTGACATTCCATTGTTGGTAATAAGAATCCCAAAGGTCAAAATTATCGTGATGGACTCCCTGAATCATCAAAAAACGCGCACCTGCTTTTTTGTATAGTTCCGTGAGTTTTTTGGGATTAAGTTGCGACGGATTCCAATGGTTCAGCACGTCCTTGTAACCAAACTCTGAAGGATGTCCGAAATTTTTGCAATGGTTTTGATATGCGCGATGTCCTTGTTTGTAGAGGTTGCGTGCATACCAGTCGCCACTCTCACCAAACGCTTGTGGACCAAAATGAACCCAAAAACCGATTTTGGCATCTCGAAGCCAGTCGGGAGGACCCGCATAGTTTTTTTCTATCGACTCCCAGTCGGCACTGAAAGGTCCGTCTGATTCGATTTTCCACCGTTGATAGTGTGATATTTTTTAGCAAGTAAAGCATCAATCTGAAAACAATATGCTACTCTCATCGCCCAACTATTTGCCAAGGGGTCGTTCTTTTTGGCAAGTCGCTGATTCATTGCTTGTGCATAGTACATATCGTAGAGGTTGGCGCAGGCCTTTATAGTGTAGCCAATCAACTCAAACCAAGCATTTTTTAGTTCGTCGGGCAGTTGATTGCCAAGTTCGTCGGCATCCAAAGCAAGTTTGTCGTATTCGCCAGCAACGCACGCCCACTCGTTGTAATTTACGACAGAATAGGTGCGAAAATTGAGAAGTTCGGGCGTAATGCGGCGGTTGAATTTGGCGTAAGTCCTTAAATTTTTCGCCGTTAATCTCAACATTGCAAAAAACATTGTCAGCCTTTTCCTTAGAAAAATTCCTAACTGGCGAAACCGCCTTTATCCACAGCGGAATCTCGCAATCAACATCGCTAACAATCTCGACACCACCAACTTCCATTGCATTTTTAACGTCAACAAAACGTGGCGAAAGTGATTTTTTGGTTTTAACAAAAAGTTCGGGCGTACAGATTGGCTGTTCGATTTTTTCGGAGCGAAACCAATGGTAAGGCTGCCAATTGAAAAAATTTTGCCACTTGCCGCCGAGGATTTCATTGTTGTAATGATTGGTTCAGAGGTTAAGTTCGTTGAACATTTTTTGAACGCGAGCAGCGTCCGCCATTACGCCGAGACTTTCGCCAAAAGAGCCTTTTGCCATGCTCCTACGTGCCAAAAGCGAGTATTCGTTGAGCATTGCATCACCCTTTATCGGATAACTAATCAACTCAAAATGTAACAGATTTCGGTAACTCTGTCCTGTGTCGACAATGGAAAATTACTACTTTATATCGCTGACAAACAATGATTTATCTGATTTGTAGTATTCACGGAAAGCGTCTGCATCGGGTTTTGACGGCGCGGGTCCAAACCATTCGTTTTTGTAATTGCGCCACACAAGCAGGTAACTAATTGGAAATCCGTCAACTGTGGGCATCAGCGTAGAGGTCCACCAAGTAGAATCCGTGAGGTTTTTTATTCCACATTCGGTGAGCGCAGGGATGAGATTGTGTTCTTTGGCTACTTTGCAGAGGAGTTCGAGATTTTGACGACCACGGTCGATGAAATTCTGCTTTGCCTCAGCATCGGGTGTCCATTGATAACCGTCGAGACCAATCATATCGGTGCGGTCGTCGCCGGGATAACGCACGAGCAAACGCTGTTCGGTGAGGTTGGGCTCCATGCCGGGCGAATACGACCAAACGAGATTGTCAAAACCGTCGGCTTTGAGTTTGTCTTGGAGCATGTTCCAAAGTGCGCGGTATTGGTCGAGAGTACACCATTTTTCGCCCCACCAAAACCACGAGCCAGAATTTTCGTGCCACGGACGCAAGATTACAGGAATCTTGTTGCCGTTGTCGTCGGTGAGTGTTTTCAGAAAGCCGCTCACACGGTTCATCCACGTGTTGAAAACGTCGTTGAGTTCACCGCCGGGCAGAATTTTAGCAATAACCGACGTGTCCGAAACGTCCCAAGCCGAGCCTTCGGGGAATTTCTGACCCGAACGGCCGCCCATGTCGATGTTGGTGGAGGGGTTGCGCGGATGCCAACTGAGGGTTACGATTCCGCCGCGACGATGGTGGTTCTTGATTTCTTCGGTCATGCGTGTGAATGGCACGCTGTCGAGGTTGGCTTGGTCGGCGATTTCGATGCCGCCCATGTCGAAACCCATTGCGGCGGGATAATCGCGGCAGACATTCGTGACATCGCTCGAATCCTTGTCGTAAGCCCACGTGAGGCCATACATCGGGTCGTCCTGATGACCAAACATCACGCCCTTGGTTTGCAAGTTTTTGAGCCTCTCGATGAGCTGCTCGGCAGGTGTGGTCTGCGTAGTCGGCTGATTGTTGCCGCACGACTGGATAGTCAAGATAGCGACTGTAGTGATTGCAAGAAAGTTGATTTTTCTCATTTTTTCAGTATAAAATTTAGTGTAACAAAAAATTTATAGTGTAAAATTAATCGTATTGTTGGTAAAAAACGATTTAGACCATTTTGCATAGGGCAAATATAGTATTAACTTATATGACCACAAAATAATTTTGTGTACGTTTGTCCCACTTCATTAATATTTGATTGTAATTATCTATATCACAACATTTTGTATTTTTTTAATTGTGATTTTATAAAGTACAGACTTTTAATTTTATCGCCATGATTTTATTGTAGTAAAATCACCCCAAACTCATGAACATCGCTCTTTCAAGGTTTTGGCATAAGAGTTGATTTTCAGGTAATAACCGCCGTTGACATCAGATTTGTCATCGAAAATATAGCACAAATTCCAACCGTCCCTATTGTGTACCGAAACGATCTTTTCAAGCAACAATATCTTTAGTAGTCGCCAATCCTTGGCTTGAGTCTATGTAGCACTTGAAAATACATACCACAACAAATAATAAGCATAATTTTTCACCCTGTTGTGAAGTACAACAAGTTTTTAAAAAAAAATAATCGCTGATTATCAGATGTTTATTTTTTTAACAAGTAAAGTGTAATTTATTAAATTATATTTTTTTGAAATTGAGCCAAATTTAAAGTTATCAAAAGTTATAGAAAAACAATAACCAACGTAAAATTCTCTATTTATAAACTAAACAAATTTACGAAATATAAATATAATCATCTTCGTCTTGTTTGTCGGAACGTTCTAAGATGTTAGCGGCCAACGTATCAGCCGATTGTATTAATCCACACAAAGGACAAATGTCGCGAGCTGTGTTGATATTGCTTTTTATTTCAAGACTTTGAAAAGGCAAATCCCATGCAGCCATATGCCAACGAATGGCCATTATTTCATAATCCGACATTTCTAATCCACAACGCAAAAGCATTATAACAGATTTTTCGCCATGTCCAAGAGGAAAATTAGAAAAATCAACATCAAACCCTGGATAAGATTCTGTTATTCCAGATTTTGATTTGCGATGTTTGGTAACTTTTTTGTAAATGTCGGCTTTGCAAACATCGTGGAGCAATGCCGAGATTATAACGCTATCTTCGGGCAAAAGTTCGGCTATTTCGGGTTTAAATTCAATCATATCTTTACGCAGTTTAAGTGCCACACGGCATACATTTAGCGAATGTTCGCAAAGTCCACCGTCATAGTTGAGATGAAAACGCGTTGAGGCTGGTGCGGTAAAAAAGCCAAGATCGTCTAATTCTTCTAAAACCTCCTCTATCCCATCTCGTTTGGTACTTCTCAACAACGATACAAATTCTTTTTTTAGTGATGTAATATCTACTTCCATTTTAAATGTAATTATTTTTTTTCTATAATACCCAAGTTTATAAGTTCAGAAATTGTTATCGATGGCAATGTACTGCCTGATGCAAGTTTTTGTGTTACTAATCGACCCACTTTATATGCGTCTTGCGATGTTTTAAATGGTTGACGACCAGTTATTGTTGGAATTATTTTTTGGTTGATTAATTTTTTACCATCAACCGACACTTTGTAACCCCAACCGTCGGTTAATTGGTAGGTTTCTAAATGTAGGTTTATGTTTCCTATGCCAACGGTATCGAATATAAGTGGTTTTTCTTCTGTGCTATTGTTTACACAACTTGCCCAAATCATTAATATTGTTGCTGTTAAAAACGATAATAAAATGCTTTTCATATTTCGTTGTGATTAAAAAATTTTGCTCATTATGTACGAGCGGTTTTTTGTCCATTGTGAAATTGGAATTACAAACCCTGTTTGTATGTAAATTAAGGCACTTGGCATTGTTTTGTATGGTTTTATTGTTTGGGCATACTTGCCTTCGCCTACAGGCATTTGATAATCACGATTTAAAAAGTTTTTTGTTATCACGGTGGCTCGCATGTTGAACAATTTATAGTTAAACCCAATAAAAACTGGAACAACTATTTTGTTAAGTGCACCATCATCTATTTTTACGCGACGTTTTTGGGATTCATCTTTTAGTTTTTCTATGGTGTAAGCATTAAAATTTAGTTGACATTCTGCTCCAGCATAGAAATAGGCTTGATTGTTGTATAATTCGGAACTGAGTTTTATAAATAGTGGTATTGCTACACCATAAACACGATTGGTTTGTTTTAGTGATATTTTTTTATCGCTTGATGTGTAGCCAGCCTTGAACCCATTGGTTGTAAATTTTGCTCCAAATACCAATCCTATACTATTGTTGTTAAAATCGTGGTGAAACTGTAATCCTGCATTAAATCCTGGTGTATATTCAAGATTAGAATTAGGAAAAACAACCACATCTCCATTGTCGGTTTTTACAAAAAAATTGTTTAATGTGTCTGGTGCTCCTGCAAAACCGTGGTTAATACCTATTTCTAATGCGAAATAGTTAAATTCCCATTTTTGCGCGTTTGAATTTTGTAATACACTTATAATAAATAATATAATAAATAATATTTTTTTCATGTGTTAAATATTTTATGGACGATAAACAGATATATAGTTTGTTATTTCAGTAATTCCAATTTTTGAACATCCACTACCTATCCAACCACGGTCGCCAATTGCAAAGCCAACTGCACGTGTAATTCCAGTGGATAAGTTTTCATTTTTAAAGTCGGCACAACGAATCCATTCTCCTTGATAGGGATTGTATTTATAAAAATCAGATAGTGTTTGGTCGGCATCTTCGCCTGTGCCGTAATATACTATTCCATTAATCGAAAACCCTGCGCCAAATGCCCTTCCTTGTGTTGGAAGATTTGATAACTCTTTCCATTTTATATCTGCAGTGGTTTCGTTTTCACGACTTACGCGATATAGTTTGTTTGAATAACCAGATTCTGTTAAACCACCAACTATATACACATAATCGTCTGTAACAATTGTTGTTGCACCATCCATAATATTTCCTGGAAATCTTTGACTTTCTTTTGGTTGGTTAAATTCTAACACCGATGATATTATTTTTTGTGGGTCGAATATATAAAAATCTGGTAATACAGCATCGTTTTTTGTTCCGCGTCCGAGCCCAATGTAGGCATATTGTCCAATAGAAAATGCCACGGCACCTGTTCGACCTTCGCCTGTAAATTCTTTTGCAAATTGCCCCCACTTACGCTCTTCTGGATCATATTCCCAAATATCTGTTTTATATTCACCATTTTGGTCGGCACCAAGTCCAACATATATCTTGTTAACCTTTTGTTTTGATGTGTTGGTATAACTCATTGTAAATGCAACAGCACCATAACGTTTACCACCAGGGAAATCTTTGAGAGGTGTTATTTCTACATTGCTTCCATTTTTTGTTATGCTGTAAAAATCGCTGTAAAAAGTACCAGCAGTTCGTCCAAGACCGTAAAAAATGGTTGTGTCGCCGTTTGAATTAATGTATGATGTTGATACAGCATCGCAACGCACAAGACTTCCTAAGGTTGACGATGTAAACCATTTGTCGTGGGGTACATCGGTGCGAAATTTGAGTATATTGGGGTTATAACCGATTAAACCGTTACTCAAAATGGCGTATGTTCTTAAATAATAGGTTTGTTCTGGTGTAAGTCCAGTAATGTATGACGAAAATTTTTCTATATCACCGCTGTTTGTTCGGATTGTGCAGTTTGACGAATCGCTGTTAATTAAAACGTTGTTACTATTGGTTGACCAACAATGTCCATATTTTGCAATGTCGCTTCCAAAAAACTCAAATTTACCCCAAACTTCGGCAGTTTCATCGTCATAATACGCCAGCGAGTCGGTATAGGCGGCTGTACTATGTAAAACAATGTTTTGTGTAGTTTTAAATAGGTTTTCTGAATATGGCAAGTATGTAGAATACAAACTGCTGTCTTCACTGCATGCTTGAATAAGCAGCATTATTACAATGAAAGTGTAGATTTTTTTTTTCATTAATTTTATGATTTGTTGTTACAAAAATCAGTTGCAAAAATAGTTTATTTTTTTCCATTGACAAAAAAATTACTGCTTTTATTTTCAACAAATTGCACTACAATTTCATTTATACTTTTTTTTAGCAAATTTAACGAAATAAACTAAATTGTCTTTTGGTTTTTGTTTCTTTATAACTTTTGATATTTTTAAATTAAACAACATACAAACAACTAATTTTTATCAAATTATATTGTAATTCAAAAAGTAATTAATTAATTGTAAAACCTATTATACCAGAGATGATTATAAGCAAAATTGGGTTTGTTTTAAAAAAATAATTGGCTGTTATGGTTGCTGCAAAAATTATATATGAAAGTGGTGATTTAAAATTGTCGTTATCACACATAAGTAGTGCAGCTGCAATAATTAACCCAGCCACTGCAGGAAGCATATAATTCATTACATTTTTTACAGCTGGCGAATCCTTATGCTTAAAAAAAAGTGCCAAAACAGCTATCATAAGCAATGCACTTGGCAAACAAAGTGCTAATGTAGCAAATATAGACCCTAAAATTCCAGCTTGCGAATAGCCAACAAATGTGGCAGTGTTGATGGAAATAGGACCAGGTGTCATTTGGGATATGGCTAACACGTCGGCAAAATCTGCTCCCGAAAGCCATTGATAATCGTCAACAACTTCCATTCTTATCATTGAAATCATCGCCATTCCGCCGCCAAAGCCGAAAAGTCCAATTTTAAAAAATACCCAAAATAATTGAAGATATATCATTTTTATTGTTTGATTTTTTTAGTTCTTAACTGATGAACAATCCCCAAAACTATGGAACCTATTATTACATAAATTGGCGATAGACCGCAAAAACAAATAAGTAAACATGCTGTAATTGGCAACCATGCTGTTTTGTAGGTTATATTTGCTTTTTTTAGCATTGCAAGTCCTGGTGCAAATATCAATGCCACAACGCAAGGCCTAATTCCAGAAAAAATGCTTTTTACAATTGGATGGTTGTTCATATCAGCAAAGTATGATGCAATAACGGCTATAATTATAAGTGATGGAAGCATTGCACCAAATGCCGCTGCTGCTGCACCACCTTTACCTGCTATTTTATAACCAGTATAGAGTGCCATGTTTATTGCAAATACGCCAGGAAGTGCTTGAGAAAGGGCTATGCTGTCCCAAAAATCTTTTTCATCCATCCATTTTTTTTTGTCAACAAGGGTGTCTTTTACCATTGAAATCATAGCGTAACCACCGCCAAAAGTAAACGCACCTATTTTAAAAAAACATATAAACAGATTTAGTACCAGTTTCATTTTATAATTTTTTTACGCTGTAAAAATAATTATTTTAACTTTCGCAAGTGTATGTGTAAAATTAAGAAAACATAAATTATAACGCATTGCAAAATTTCTTTAAAAAAAAACATTTGTTATAGCAATATAAATTAACATTATATTTTTGCTGCGGCTTCTGCCACACGTTGCAACAGCCACTTTGGGGTAGATGTTGCACCTGTAATGCCAAGTTTTTTTACCTTTGAAAACATCTGAGGTTCAAAATCTTTTTCCGAACTTATATAATATGTGTTTGGATTTACGTTTTTACACGATGTATAGAGATATTTTCCGTTGCTACTATTAGCTCCCGCCACAAAAAGTATAGCATCAAAATGTGCAGCAAAACCTTCAAGTTTTTTTTCTCTACCTGCCACTGACCTACACACAGTGTCAAATTTTTTAAACATTATACAACTTTTTTTTGAAGTAATTGTTTCTGCAATTTTTTCTGCAACTTTATCATAATCGCTGGAGTTCATTGTTGTTTGTGAGTAAAGAAGTATTGAACGCGAAAAATCTATTTTGTCGATTTCTTTTTCCGAGGATATTATAATTGCTTTGTCATCTACTTGACCGTTAAGTCCCACCACTTCGGCGTGGTCTTTTTTTCCAAATATCACAGTTTGTGCTCCTGAATAAGCCGTAGCATTTTCTTTTATCATTTTATGCAAACGTAATACAATTGGGCATGTGGCATCAATGACTCTGGCACCTAACGCCCGAATCTTTTTTTCCATCTCACACGGTATGCCGTGAGCCCGAATAACCACACAGTCATTGGTACCTAAGTTCTGATTGGGCTTAGCGCAAAACACACCTTTGGCTTCATAATCGGCCAAGACTTGGGGATTATGGATCAAAGGACCTAGGGTATAAATCTGCCTATTCGGCTGCTCCTTGGCCAAAGCCTGATCAAGCTTACGCAAAGCCAGGCTTACACCCATACAAAAACCAGCCGTTTGAGCTCGGCAAACCTTCACAAAAAATTCACTCCCAAACAAAGAAGCTGCTTACTGACATTTGAGCCAGCCATGACAGGCCAAAAAATTTTTTAGATTATTC
>ERZ842401.7823-NODE-7823-length-10770-cov-4.817079_pt1 | contig 10770 bp, 8 predicted proteins | sample MGYA00521270_ERZ842401 | MGnify/ENA primary metagenome ERZ842401 (study PRJEB31892, sample SAMEA3878208) | bioreactor metagenome | biome: Moose rumen | place: Sweden | collected 2011-10 | study: EMG produced TPA metagenomics assembly of the PRJEB12797 data set... | reverse complement strand
CGTCATGAAGTCCTTCTCCGTCTGGCTCTCGGTTAGCTCGATGGCCACCTTTTCAAAGGGGATGCCCGCCTGGGCAAGCTGCTCTTTGTAGGGGTTCCACAGGGTGTAGCTGTCGCTCTCCTCATAGGGGGAGAGCACTTCATCCGGGGTGCTCTGGGGCACGATGCTGATGGCCCGGGCCAGCATGGTCATGGCCTGCTCCCGGGTGATGGGCGTGTTGGGCATGGCGTGACCCTTGCCGTCGCCGCTGAGGATGCCCGCCTTCACCGCCGCCAGCATGGACGGGGTGTACCAGGACTTGGCGTTCAGGTCGCTGAAGGTGTTCTCGACGTCGCTGTCCCGCAGGCCCAGCACGCCTACCAGCACCTTGGCGAACTCCGCCCGGGTCATGGAGTCATTGGGCTTGAACTTCCCGCCGCTGCCGTTGATGATGCCGTACTCGGTCCAGCGGAGGATGGCCTCCTCCGCCCAGTGGCCCTTCACGTCGGAATAGGGCGAGGCCGCTGAGGCGGACAGCGTCGCCCCGCTGAGCAGCAGGGCGGCCGTCAGCAGCACGGCCAGCAGTTTTTTCCACATAAGCGATGCTCCTCTCATCCGAGCAGTTTCTTTCCTTTTTCCGGCGGGATCGGCCCCCGTGGGGCTCGTCCCGGATTTTTCTATTATACGATTTGCCCCGGAAAATGTCAATGCGCTGTGTTCGACGGGAAACGACCTCCTTTTTCCCGTCAGCCGCTTGTACTGCCAGGGGAAATATGCTAGAATGGCACCGAAGTATCCTTTTGGGAGGTTTTGTCATGAAAGTCACCGACGATATCCTGTATGTGGGCGTCAACGACCACAAGATCGACCTGTTCGAGGGCCAGTACGTGGTCCCCAACGGCATGGCTTATAATTCCTACGTGATCCTGGACCGGAAGACCGTGGTCATGGACACGGTGGACCGCAACTTCACCCATGAGTGGCTCAATAACCTGGAGGCCGCCCTGGACGGCCGGGCTCCGGATTACCTGGTGGTCCAGCACATGGAGCCGGACCACTCCGCCAATATCCAGAACTTCATGAAGAACTATCCCCAGGCCACCATCGTCTCCTCCGCCAAGGCCTTTGCCATGATGCAGAACTTCTTCGGCACTCAGTTCGAGGACCGGCGGATCGTCATCAAGGAGGGGGACACCCTGGAGCTGGGCAAGCACACCCTCCACTTCGTGGCGGCCCCCATGGTCCACTGGCCGGAGGTCATGGTCACCTACGACAGCACTGACAAGGTCCTGTTCTCCGCCGACGGCTTCGGCAAGTTCGGCGCCCTGGACGTGGAGGAGGATTGGGCCTGTGAGGCCCGCCGGTACTATATCGGCATCGTGGGCAAGTACGGCGCCCAGGTCCAGGCCCTGCTGAAAAAGGCCGCCGCCCTGGATATCCAGATCATCGCCCCCCTGCACGGCCCGGTGCTGAAGGAAAACCTGGGCTACTATCTGGATCTTTACAACACCTGGTCCTCCTACCAGACGGAGACCGACGGCGTCCTGATCGCCTACACCTCCGTGTACGGCAACACCAAGAAGGCTGTGGAGCAGCTGGCCGAGAAGCTGCGCAATAAGGGCTGCCCCAAGGTGGTGGTCCATGACCTGGCCCGCTGCGATATGGCCGAGGCCGTGGAGGACGCCTTCCGCTATGGGCGCATTGTGCTGGCCACCACCACCTATAACGCCGACATCTTCCCCTTCATGCGGGAGTTCATCAACCACCTCACCGAGCGCAACTTCCAGAACAAGACCATCGGGCTGATCGAGAACGGCTCCTGGGCGCCCCTGGCCGCCAAGACCATGAAGGGCCTGCTGGAGGGCTGCAAGAACCTGACCTTCACCAACACCACGGTGAAGATCACCTCCGCCCTGAACGAGACCAGCAGCCAGCAGCTGGAGGCCCTGGCCGACGAGCTGTGCAAGGACTACCTGGCCCAGCATGACGAGACCGCCAACAAGAACGACCTCACCGCCCTGTTTAAGATCGGCTACGGCCTGTACGTGGTCACCAGCAACGACGGCAAGAAGGATAACGGTCTCATTGTCAACACCGTGACCCAGGTGACCAACACCCCCAACCGGGTGGCCGTCACCATCAACAAGCAGAACTACTCCTGCCACGTCATCCAGCAGACCGGCGTCCTCAACGTCAACTGCCTGAGCGTGGACGCCCCCTTCAGCGTGTTTGAGAACTTCGGCTTCCAGAGCGGCCGCAACGCGGACAAGTTCGCCGGCTGGGAGAAGCTGCGCTCCGATAACGGCCTGGTGTTCCTGGAGAAGTACATCAACGCCTTCATGTCGCTGAAGGTGGAGCAGGTCATCGACCTGGATACCCACTGCATGTTCATTTGCGCCGTGACGGAAGCCCGGGTGGTCTCCGACAAGGACACCATGACCTACACCTACTACCAGGACCACGTGAAGCCCAAGCCGGAGACCGAGGGCAAGAAGGGCTTTGTCTGCAAGGTGTGTGGCTACGTCTATGAGGGCGACGAGCTGCCCGACGATTTCATCTGCCCCCTGTGCAAGCACGGTGTGGCGGACTTCGAGCCCATCGCCTGACCTGCTATTTATTCCAGCGGCCAAAAAGGACCTCTTCCCCGGGAGAGGTCCCTTTTCGTTCAGTTGAGCAGCCACACCCCGGCGTTGAGGTACCCGGCGAAGGTCACCCACAGCAGGTAGGGGAGCTGCAGGTTTCCGGCGAAGGCTTCCACCCGCCGCATCCGCAGGATCATCCACAAAATTAGTCCCCACAGCCCCAGCAGCCAGAAGAAGCTGAAGCCGTAAGCCTGGAAGTTGAAAAAGAAGATGCTCCAGAAAAAGTTCACCGCCAGCTGGAGCAGGTACGCCTCCAGGGCGGCGGTGCGCTCCGGGGTGTGCGGAGTGAGGGCGACCCTGGCAGCGGACACTCCCATGAGCCCGTAGAGGATGCTCCACACGATGGGGAAAACGATCCCCGGGGGCGACAGGGGCGGCTTCACCATCTGGTCAGCGTACAGCTGGGTCCCCTCCCGGGTGAGAAAGCCTGCCAGGGCCCCCACCGCCTCGGTGAGGACGATCCAGATCGCGTAGGTCTTCCATGCGCCATGCTTCATACAGGTCCCTCCGGCACCGCAGTTTTCACCCTAGTGTATGCCGGCCGGCTTTCAGATATACGAAAAGGACCCCCGCTTACGCAGAGGTCCTTGGAACGTCGAACAGTTTCTTACTGGTCCAGGCCAACAGCCTTGCGGGCGGCAGCCTGCTGCTCCGCTTTCTCCTGCTGACGGGCCGCCCACAGCTTCTCGGACATGGGCTTCCAGTGCTCGGCGTAGAGCTCGCACTTCTCGCAGAGATGCTCCACGCTCTCGGGGCTCTGCAGGTCCGTGGAGTGAGCGCCGGTCTTCTCCACCATCTCCTTGAGCAGCTGGGGATTCTCCAGCATGGGGCAGGGGCGCAGGTGGTTGTCGTTGAAGGGCTGGCCGTCGTGGTAGGCCATGAAGATGGGGCTCTTGAGCACCTCCAGCAGGGTGTTCTTCCGGATGTTGGCGTTGGAGTAGTGGATGAACACGCAGGGGTCGCAGTCGCCGTTGGCGTTGATGTGGAAATACCGCCGGCCGCCGGCGATGCAGCCTTGCACGAACTCGCCGTCGTTCTGGAAGTCCATGGGGAAGATGGCCTTGGTCTCCCGGATCTCCCGGATGCGGTGGAACATGTACTCCCGCTGCTCGGGGTTGGGCAGCAGCTCGGGGGCGGCGTCGTTGCCGATGGGCATGTAGTGGAAGTACCAGATGAAGGCGGCGCCCAGGTCGATGATCTGGTCCATGAACTCCTCACTGGCGATGGAGTCCACGTTGGCGCTGGTGTAGCAGGCACTGATGCCGAAGGGCAGGCGCTTCTCCTTCAGCAGGCTCATGGCCTTGATGACCTTCTGGTACACCCCCTGGCCCCGGCGTCCGTCGGTGGCCATCTCAAAGCCCTCCAGGCTGATGGCGGGCATGAAGTTCTTCACCTCCAGCATGGCATTGGCGAAGTCCTCGTCAATGAGGGTGGCGTTGGTGAAGCACAGGAACTGGCAGTCGTTATGCTTGCGGCAGAGCTTGAGGATATCGTCCTTGCGCACCAGGGGCTCGCCGCCGGTGTAGATGTAGATGTAGCAGCCCAGCTCCTTGCCCTGGGTGATGACGCTGTCCAGCTCGTCGAAGCTCAGGTTCAGCTTGTTGCCGTACTCGGCGGCCCAGCAGCCGGTGCAGTGCAGGTTGCAGGCGGAGGTGGGATCCATGAGGATGGCCCAGGGGATATTGCACCCGTACTTCTCCATGTTCTCGTTCTGCATGGGCCAGCCCACCAGGTTGCCGTTAACGATGAAGTTATCGAAAATGGCGCTGAGCACGTCCGGGTCTGTCTCCTCGAACAGTCGGAGGATCAGCTTGTGCATGTTGTTGTCCTTGTCCTCGATGAACTTGCGGAAAGCCGCCCGCTGGACCGGGAAGCCCTTCTCGCCAGCCGGGGCGAAGCGGTCCACCAGGTCGATGATCTTCTTCAGGCGCTTCTCCGGGTCCTTCTCCACATAGGAGAACCCGGCGCGCAGCGCCATCTGTACAGCCTTATTCGAAGCGTTCATATGGGAATTACCTCCAGCTAACTGTTTCGGAGAAACCGCCCCGTACCGGGCTTTGTGCTCTCCGCTGCTTGATTTTCGTCGCTAGTGTGTACTATAATAGAAAAAGCCCGGAAATCCAAGGGACAAGCATAGGGAGAAATGTAGAATAATATACAATTCTTGCCATAAATGAGTAATATTACACAAAAGACGGAAAAATCGTAGAAAAGAGGAAGGGTATGGCAGTAAAACGGGGCCCGGACCGTCGGGTGACCAAAACGCGCCGGACCATCCGGCGGGCCTTTGCGAAGCTCTCCGCCGAAAAGAGCGTCGACGACATCACCATCCTGGAGCTGGCCCGGGAGGCGGACATCAACCGGAAGACCTTCTATAACCACTATTCCGGCATCTACGCCGTGGTGGAGGAGATCGAGGACGAGGTGTGCTCCCAGCTGGGCCGTCTGCTGGAGGGATTCCATCAGGAGCAGCTGGTGGATAACACCGAGGAGATCTTCCGCCAGCTCACCCAGGTCATCAACGGCTACATGGACCTGTACGGCTCGCTGATCCTGGACAACCAGCGGCTGATCAGCAAGATGGCCGTGATGCTGGCGGAGCGGACCCGCCCCGCCCTGGTGGAGCGCTACCAGCTGGCCGAGCCGGCGGCGGACCTGATGCTCAGCTACTGCCTGGGGGGCATTTACCACCTGTACCGGGACTGGTACCTGGCCGGCCGTGTCCGGTCCCCGGAGGAGATCTCCCGCCTGGTGGGGGTGCTGTGCCGCCAGGGCATCCAGGGGGTGCTCTCCCACCCGGGCGACTGGACCTGAATATGAACTGGACCTGAATTGAATATGGATGAAAAACCCCCGGAGGGGGCGGCAGGCTGCCGTCTCTTCCGGGGGCGTTTTGCTGTTACTCCAGGGTGTCCAGCATCTGGGCGAAGAGGGTGTTGGCCCAGGCAAACCAGGGCCGGGTGAACTGCGTGGGGTCGTCCACGGAGAAGCCCTCGTGCATGTAGTTGGTGCCGGCATGAGTGCGGGCCAGGGTCTCCAGGCAGGTCTGCTTCTCGGCGGGGTCGGTGCTGGTGAGGATCTGCATCACCAGGCCGATGTGCCAGATGTACCGGGGCGGGGTGTGGGGGCTGCCGATGCCCTTGGCCGCGGTACCCTCATAGTAGTAGGGGTTGTCCGGGCTGAGGATAAACCGCCGGGTGTTCTGGTACACCGGGTCGTCCGCCGGCCGGTAGCCCAGATAGGGGATGGCCAGCAGGCTGGGGGAGTTGGCATCGTCCATCAGGTTGTAGTTGCCGAAGCCGTCGGTCTCATAGGCGTAGATCTTCCCGTACTTGGGGTGCAGCACCGTGCCGTAGGCCTCGATGCCGTCCTCGATCTCCTCGGCCAGGTCCAGGCACCGGGTCTTGAGGACCTCGTCCTGATAGCCGGTCTCCACCAGCTCGGCGGCCTTGCGCAGGGCCACCACCGCCATCATCTCCGCGGGGATCAGATACCCGAAGGTGCAGCTGTCGTCGCTGGGCCGGAAGCCGGACCAGGTCATGCCGGTGTGGTTCACCGGGCGGCCGTGGCCGTGGCCGGGCAGAGTGTCGGTCTTGGTCCAGGCGTGCTCCCGGACAAACCAGTAGGGAGACTTCTCCCCGTGGCGCTGCTCCACCGTGAAGGTGGTCACGATCTTCTGGACCATGAGCCGAAAGCTCTCGGTGAAGATGGAGGCATCCTTAGTTGACATAAAATACTCATGGGTCAGGTACAGCGGGGCGCACAGGCTGTCCACCTCGTATTTCCGCTCCCAGATCCAGGGGCTCTCGAAATCCGTGTAGTCCTCGAAGTTGAAGGCGGTGTTGGTGGGCCGGTGGGGGCCGCTGTTGAAGGCGTTGGAGTAGGGGTCCAGGTTGACGTAAAACGCATACTTGGCGATGACGCTGCGGAAGATGGCCGCCAGGTCCTCGTCCTCCTTGGCGTACTTGATGTAAGGCTTCAGCTGAGCGGCGCTGTCCCGCAGCCACATGGCGGGGATGTCTCCGGTGATGACGAAGAAGCTGCCGTCCTCCAGCTGCTGCACCGTGGTCTCGATGGTGTTGAGAAAGCACTGGCGGGCCAGGGGCTGCAGGGCGGGGAACACCCGGCCTGTCTTCTCCTCCAGCCGGTCGGCCTTGTCCAGCAAGACCTTGGGGATGTTCTGCATGGTCATTCCTCCTTGGGAGTCTCGAGTCGCTGTCTCCCATTATAGCCTCTCCCGGGAGGGGATGCAAGCCCGTTTCCCGGAAAAACGACATTGACAAAGGGGAGCCTCCTGCTCCATAATAACACAGGAAACCAGATGGGAAAGGAAGGACGAAGCATGGAAAAGACAGAGAAGGCGGTCATCACCGTCATCGGCAAAGATATGGTGGGCATCCTGGCCAAGGTGGCCAACGAGTGCGCCGACAAGGGGGTCAACGTTCTGGAGGTGACCCAGAGCGTGCTGCAGGACCTGTTCGTCATGGTGATGCTGGTGGATATCACTCGCTCCACCGCGGAGGTGGCCGAGCTGGCCGACCTGTTCGACGCCCTGGGGGAAAAGCTGGGATTGAAGATCCACATCATGCATGAGGATATCTTCAATTCCATGCACCGCATTTGAGAATTAGGAATTAGGAGTTAGGAGTTAGGAATTTGTTCCTGGGTGGGCACGCTCTCCTTCTTCCGATGGAGCCTCCCGAGCAAGTATTCTTTCTCTACATATCAGCCCTTTTGGGAAATAGGAGGTTTTTCCCTTGAATCTCAATGAGATTTTGGAAACCATCGATATGATCGACAACGAGGACCTGGACGTGCGGACCATCACCATGGGTATCTCCCTGCTGGACTGCATCGACCCGGACCCCGAGAAAGCCTGCGCCAAGATCTATGAGAAGATCGTCCGCTACGCCGGGGACCTGGTGAAGACAGGGGAGGCTATCTCTCGGCAGTACGGCATCCCCATCATCAACAAGCGCATCAGCGTCACGCCCATCGCCATGGTGGCCGGGGCCTGCCCGGGCACCTCTCCCGTGCGCTTCGCCAAGACTCTGGACGCCGCCGCCAAGGCCGTGGGGGTCAACTTTATCGGGGGCTACTCCGCCCTGGTGCAGAAGGGCTTCGGCCCCGGGGACTACGCCCTCATCGAGAGCATCCCCGAAGCCCTGGCGGAGACGGATATGGTCTGCTCCTCCGTGAACGTGGGCTCCACCAAGGCGGGCATCAACATGGACGCCGTGGAGAAGATGGGCCGGGTGGTCCTGGAGACCGCCCGCCGCACCGCCGACCGAGAGTGCATCGGCGCGGCCAAGCTGGTGGTGTTCTGCAACGCCCCGGAGGACAACCCCTTCATGGCCGGGGCCTTCCACGGCCCGGGGGAGCCGGACTGCGTCATCAACGTGGGGGTGTCCGGGCCCGGGGTGGTCCGGGCGGCCCTGAAAAAGTCCGGCGCCGGCAAGAGCATGACCGAGATCGCCGAGCTGATCAAGCGCACGGCCTTCAAGATCACCCGCATGGGCCAGCTGGTGGCCCAGGAGGCCAGCCGCCGGCTGTGCGTACCTTTTGGCATCGTGGACCTGAGTCTGGCCCCCACCCCGGCCATCGGGGACAGCGTGGCCTACATCCTGGAGGCCATGGGCCTGGAGCAGTGCGGCGCCCACGGCACCACCGCCGCCCTGGCCCTCTTGAACGACGCCGTGAAGAAGGGCGGCGTCATGGCCAGCTCCAGCGTGGGGGGGCTGTCCGGGGCCTTTATCCCCGTCACCGAGGACGCCGGGATGATCGAGGCGGCCCGCAGCGGCTGCCTGACCCTGAATAAGCTGGAGGCCATGACGGCAGTGTGCTCCGTGGGCTTGGACATGATCTGCATCCCCGGGGACGTGACCCCGGAGATCATCTCCGGCATTATCGCCGACGAGGCCGCCATCGGCATGGTGAACTCCAAGACCACCGCCGTGCGGGTCATCCCCGCCATTGGCCGCAAGGCCGGGGAGGAGCTGGACTTCGGCGGCCTGCTGGGCCGGGGGCCCATCATGGCGGTGAATCCCGCCAGCCCCGCGGAGTTCGTCCACCGGGGCGGGAAGATCCCCGCCCCCCTGCAGAGCCTCAAGAACTAGTGAGGAGTTAGGAATTAGGAATTAGGAGTTAGGAATTAGGAGGTCAGGGCATGGAGACCTTTGACATCTACACCGCTGACGGGATGCGCACCGGGCGGACGGCCCCAAAGGGTACCCTCTGCGGCGAGGGAGAATATTACCTGGGGGCGCATATGTATCTCTACAACTCTCAGGGTCGTTTTTTGCTGCAAAAACGGGCAGAAACGAAAGCCATCATGCCTGGGGAATGGGAGATTCACATGGGTCACGCCGCCGCTGGAGAAAACGGCCTGGATACCGCCCGGCGGGAATTGGCTGAGGAGATTGGTGTGGTTGTCCCGGCGGAAGATTTTGTCCATGTGGCCCGGTTTGTTTGGCGGCGGTATCACCACCTGATCGACGTGTTCTTCTGTCGGGCTGACCCTGAGCTCTCCGAATTGACGCTGCAGGAGGAAGAGGTCTCTGCGGTGAAGTGGATATCCCGGGAGGAAATGATTGCCTTTGTGGAAGCCCTGGAGGATAAGCCGGTGGGTTACCGGGAGGCTGTTTTGGAATACCTGAGAAATGCTTTTTGATTGCATCAAGACCGTGGGCCCTTCACAGCCCACGGTTTTCTTGTTTCTTTCCCCTTTTTGTGGTACACTTTCTCCAAAGTTCTACATGCCCTTCAATTCCTAATTTCTACTTCCTCATTCCTCATTGACGAAAAAGGGGGATCCCTATGCTCCAATTCATCCTCGGCCGCGCCGGCAGCGGGAAGACCACCGCTGTCCGGCAGATGCTGGCCGATCAGAGCCGGGCCGGGAAGGAAAAGCTGTTCCTCCTGGTGCCGGAGCAATATACCTTCGAGACGGAGAAGGCCATGCTGGCTCTGTGCGGCCCCCGCCGGGCCGACCGCATCCGGGTGCTGAGCTTCCCCCGCCTGGCGGAGACTGTCTTCCGGGAGGAGGGCGGCGCCGCGGGTCGGCGGCTCTCCGATGGCGGCCGGCGCATCCTCATGTCCCTGGCCCTGCTCCAGTGCGAGGACCGGCTGGAGGTATACGCCCGGGCGGCCCAGACCGGTCGGGTCACCGACCTGATGCTCTCCGCCGTGAACGAGATGAAGCTCTGCGGGGTCACCCCCGCCCAGCTGGCTGACGCCGCCGCCCTGGTGGGGGACAGCGCCCTGGGCAGGAAGCTCTCGGAGATCGGCCTGGCCTACGGGGCCTTTGAGGCGCTGATCTCCGCCAGCTATCTGGACTCCCGGGACGACCTGACCCGCCTGGCGGAGCACCTGCCGGACAGCGATTTCTTCCGGGGAGCCACCGTGGCCGTGGACTCCTTTGAGGGCTTCACCGCCCCGGAAATGGCCATCCTGGGGGACATGCTCCGCAAGGCGGACAGCGTCACCGTGGCCCTGTGCACCGACGGCGCCCCCCAGGGGGAGACGGGCCTTTTCGCCCTGGTGGAGCGCACCCGCAGCCGCCTCAGCCGCCTGGCGGAGGAGCTGGGGGTGCCGGAGACGCCACCCGTCACCCTGACCGGCGCCCCCCGGTACCGGCAGGAGAATCTGAAGCTCCTGGAGGCCCAGCTCTTCACCCCCGGGGAGCTGCTGACCTCCCCCGACGGGGAAGGGGTGGAGATCTTCTCCGCCCGGGACCCCTATCAGGAGGCGGAGTTCGTGGCCAGCTCCATCCGGCGGCTGGTGGAGGAGCGGGGCTGGCGCTACCGGGATTTCTCCATCCTCTGCCGCAGCCCCCAGGACTACTACGGCAGCCTGGACGTAGCCCTGGCCAAGCGGGGCATCCCCTGCTTTCTTTCCCAGCCTGAGCGGGTGGACGCCAAGCCCGTCATGCGCTTTGTGCTGGGGGCCTTTGAGGCCGTCCAGTCCGGCTATGCCACCAACGACCTGCTGGAGCTGCTGAAGACCGGCCTCTCGGGCTTCACCTCCCGGGAAATTTCCGAATTAGAAAATTATGCCTTTCTCTGGAAAATCGAGCGCAAGGCCTGGCGGGAGCCCTTTGTCCGGCACCCCCGGGGCTTCGGCCAGGAGATGACCGCCGACGACCAGGCGG
>ERZ842401.7820-NODE-7820-length-10773-cov-5.671207_pt1 | contig 10773 bp, 16 predicted proteins | sample MGYA00521270_ERZ842401 | MGnify/ENA primary metagenome ERZ842401 (study PRJEB31892, sample SAMEA3878208) | bioreactor metagenome | biome: Moose rumen | place: Sweden | collected 2011-10 | study: EMG produced TPA metagenomics assembly of the PRJEB12797 data set... | reverse complement strand
CCGGACATGACTTACGGCGTTGAGCCTGTAGTTGCAAAGCCTGATATGCTTCCAGTGCCGGACATGACTTACGGCGTTGAGCCTGTAGTTGCAAAGCCTGATATGCTTCCAGTGCCGGACATGACTTACGGCGTTGAGCCTGTAGTTGCAAAGCCTGATATGCTTTCAGTACCGGACATGACTTACGGTGTTAAGCCTGTAGTTGCAAAGCCTGATGTGCTTTCAGTACCGGACATGACTTACGGCGTTAAGCCTGTATTAGAAGACCTCGGTTTGCTGGAGGGGATTATTCCTGATGTTTCATACATGATAAATCCTGTCATGGCTGATGTAGCTCCTTTGACTGTTTCAGATGTTTCCTACAGTGTGAAACCTGTGATGGAAAATCTGGAATTTCCAGACTTGAGTGGTAATCAAGTAATTTCGCCTATCAATTCTGTGCTTGACTTAACGCAGTTTTTGATGAATGCTCCAGACCTTGCAGATATTGAAGGGCCTGCGATAGTTGAAGATGTTGCATCTGCTACCACAAAAGAACTAAAGGTAAAGAACGCGTCTGATGAGGCAACTCTCGTACCTCCTGCTACTTTTGCTCCAGTTATTACGGTTCAGGTGCAAGGTAATATGAACGATGATGATGTTGAGCATGTGACGGAGAACTTACGAAGTGCAGTGCGTGAACTCTTTGTTGAGTTCCGTGAAGAGGAGCTTGAACGTATGGCTCTGAAAAATCAATATTCTTTTCGATAAGGAGTTTGTTGTATGGCATATCTTCTGATTGGCCGAAAGGGTGGCACAGTGAGATTTGAACCGCTTGACAATGGTCTTCTCATTGAAAAAGAGAGTGAAAGTTATTCAAGCTCGGTTACGTCAAATCCTATAGAGAATGGTGCTGAGATTAACGATCACATCAATAACGCTTCCGGAGTTTTGTCAATTTCAGGAATAATTATAGGCGGAGACGGTGCGATTGACGCTTTGAAAGCAATGCGTGATTCACGAGACATCATGACTTATATCGGTGTCACGCGAATGTCAAATCTTGTTTTTACGAGCCTGAAATTTGACCGCTCGTATAAGAACAGGGACGGTGCTTCATTTTCGGCTTCATTGAAACAGCTTCAACTCACATCAGCCGAATATGTCCCAATGGATAGCCAAATGCCCATGACAAGCCAAGATGCTGGTAAAAATGATAACTCGCAATTAGCTAAGACTGCTAATGCTGGACTGACTACAGTCTCACTGCAATCAGTTAGTGCTGCTGTTGCTAATCGCTATGAGGCTGCCTATACTCGCTCCAGCAGTTCTGCGCCACTCACACGTAAGACAGGTGCGTATGACGGTTTAACTATTACGAGTTAGTGAGGTGCGGATATGGCGTTACAGCTTATTGAGTTGTCGAATGATGTTATGTATCTTGATATCGATGTATCACGTGTTCCATATATGTTTTCAATAAAACTATCTGATAAGACGTACATTTTGACTGTGAAGTATAACGAGGTAGGATGTTTTTTTACGCTAGACTTGTTTGATACAAATAACGATGTCTTGGCTTTTGGCGAGATTATTCGCTATGGGAGGCCGTTGTTTAATGTCGTGGAAGATGAACGTTTTCCGATCCCCGTGATTATTCCGGTATGTCTTACCAGCGATGATATTGCTGAAGTTACAAAGGAGAATTTAGGTAAGGAAGTCAAGCTGTATCTTTACGAGAGAAAGGTGAGCTGATGGGCTTTTGGCTTAGATATGCGACGCTGACAATCGGACATAATAAGTATAGTCTTGATGAATTGAACTTTACGTTCGATGTTCCATTTGAGGATAGTGATGAACCACCAGTTGCAACAGTTACGGTAACAAACTTATCACCAAATACCCGTGCCAATATTAAGAGAGATGATCCGGTAATTTTGAATGCGGGCTATCAGGGCGATGTTGGCTGTATCTTGATTGGGAAAGTTGTTGGCCTGAAACATAAAATGGACTAACGTAGATTGGGTTACAACGCTAACCGTTCAGCCTTGTGCAGATGAAATTCTCGACCGGCTTGTGAATAAAACCTATGTTGAAGGCATTACAGCTTCAGCAATAGTTCGAGATTTATTAAATATTTTTGGAGCAGAAGTTTCTCGCTGTGAGCTATCCATAGACAAGCGTTATCCGCGTGGAAGAGTTTGCAGGGGTGTTCTGAGACAAGTTCTTTCTGAAATCATAGTAAGCGAGTGCAAGAGCCGCTTCATTGTGAGAGCGACTGAACAGGTTTACATTACTAAGGCTGAAGACGGAATGAATAACGGTTTAATCCTTACCAGCGCAAATGGCTTGCTTCGCGCTGATACGGAGCATGTAGTTATTCCGGTTGAGACGGCAGCAAACTCTAAAAAAACTGGCGAGGAACGCAAAGAAGATAATATTTCACGCTCATGTTTGCTTAACTACAACATAGCCGCAGCAGAGGTCATAAGGATTCAGTCCAGCGACCTTAACGGGCGTTTTATCGTGGTTAAAGGCTCACATAAAGGCGGAAGGACTGGCGATTGGAAAACTTCAATGGAGTTACGTCCATTTTGAGGGAGAGATAAATTTGTCTGAACTAAATCAATTTTCATACCAGCAAATTCATGACCGCAAGATAGCGGAGGGTATTTGTGTGGCAGCTACGGCAAAGGTTATCGCGTTCGACAAAAAGAAAATGACGGTAAACGTACAACCGTTATCAAAACATCTGGAACACGGAAAATATGAGAGCCAGCCACCAATATTGCGCGTACCCGTGATGTGCATGAAGACAGGTGGTTTTATTGTGCGCCCGTGGATAAAAGAGGGTGATGTTGGTTTGGTAGTTTACCTTGACCATGACCTTGACAGCACAGTATCAAGTGGCAAGGAAGCTGAACCATTGACTGAGCGAAATCACGCTACAAGCGATGCAATTTTTATCGGGGGCATTGTTTCAGGAAGCTATAAAGTTCCAGATATTCCAAATGAAGCTCATGTTATCTTGAGTGAAGAAGGCAACAGCTTTGTTGCGGTTGCTAAGGACTATATACGAATAAAAAATGAAGGTAGTGTTATTGAAATTACAAAAGATTACATACGGCTGAAAGCATCAATGATTTATTTGAACTAAGGAGGTGATGGATCATGCCAGCTGCTACAAGATTAAGAGACAGCACATCAGGAAGGTGTGATCTTGGCCTAAAGTGTTGCCCTCACGGTAGAAGTGGAACAAACCAAGATGCATCACAAGATGTCATGATCAACGGACTTGGTGCACATCGAAAAGGTGATACCGGCCCTACGAATTGCCCTCACGGTGGAACATTCCAGAGTATCGGCGCGTCCGGCTCAGTGATGATTAACGGCAAGGGAGCAACCCGAATCGGTGATTCGACTGTGTGTACGGGTTGCGGTCAGAGTGGTAGCCACGTTGCCGGAAGTCCCAACGTCATTATAGGCGGATGAACATATGGATAACATGACGCTTCTAATTGATTCCGAAACTCGTGATTTAGTATTCGATGAGCAAGGGGATTTAAAAAAAATCTATGACGAAGATACGACAGTGCAAAATGTCCGTCATGCGCTTATCACGTGGAAAGCAGAGTTTTTCGCAGACAGCACGCATGGCACAGATTATGAGCGCATTCTAGGAAAGAATGTGAACGAGGCTGATGTCAGTGAAATAAAAGAAGTTGTACGTGAGGGAATTTTTCAAGAACCTAATGTGCAGTGGATAGATAGCCTTGATATTACTTTTGACGGTAGGAGTGTTACCGTAGCGTTTGTAGCAACGTTAGTAAGTGGTGAAAGTATCAGCATTGAGGTGGCGGCGTAATGGCAAAAAATACAGATTGGGGTTTGACTGATGCTGGTTTTCGGAGACCTACTTACGCAGAGCTATTAGATGCTCTCGAATATAAGGCAAGAGAATTATTCGGTTCGGGCGCAAACTTGACTGTGCGTTCCCCGCTTGGAATATTTCTGCGAATTTATGCTTGGATGCTGAATCTTCTGTTTTCTACGTTGGAAGATGTTTATAATAGTCGCTTCATTGACACTGCGGCAGGTTCAAGTCTTTATAATCTAGGCAAAGCGATAGGGCTTCGGCTTCTTGGAGCACAGAAAGCAGTGGGCTATCTCACATTTTACGGTGAAGATGGAACAATTGTGCCTGAAGGCTACCTAGCTGAAACTGTTGCAGGTATGCAGTATATAACGCTCACGCAAGGAGTGATTGAGGAAGGAAGTATTACGCTTCCTTGTACGGCAGTTAATCCAGGCCCAGATGGAAATACGGAAGCAAATACAATTACAACAATCACCAATCCGAAATCTGGAATTACTGAAGTTACAAATGAAGCTGCTTTTGAAGGCGGCAGGAATACCGAGACTGATGCAGAGTTTCGTGAGCGGTATTACATCTCCGTAGATTTCGCTGGCGGCGTAAACATTGACGCGATTGTAGCTGCTATCTATGAAGATGTAGAAGCAGTAATTGCAGTTATCGGTGAAGAAAACGATACTGATGAAGTAAATGAGCATGGACTTCCTCCGCATTCGATTGAAATCATAGCTTACGGTGGCTTAGATGAAGATATAGCCAAAGTTATTTTCCAAAGAAAAGCAGCGGGCGTACAGACCTACGGTTCAACCGTCGTTCCGGTGCTGACTGCATCAGGGCAGCTTTATGACGTGCATTTTAACCGCCCTGTCCCTAAACGAGTATGGGTTAGAGTGTACAACCTCCGAACTAATGATATGTTTCCGCTTGACGGCATTGAGCAAATCAAGGAAAGCATAATGAAATATATCGGAAGCAGTGTACGGGGAGGGCTGACCATAGGGCAAGACGTTATCTGCGTAGCGATACCTACGGAGGTGTTCAAAGTTTCCGGTGTAGTAGATTTCAAGCTGAAAATTAGTGATGATGGAGAAAATTACGGTTGGAGCAATATTGAAATCGCACCACGAGAAAAGGCTGTTACTGATGAGGATATGGTGGAGGTTTCATGAACAGTTATCTGAAAAAAATGCTGTATGCCCTAACAAGTGCGTACAGCCGGAAAGATTATGATAATCTCCAGAGCGGTAAACCCGTAGAAACAAATATCGGAAAACTGTTTTCGCTTTTTACTTGGGGACTTGATAAAGTTCAGGAACAGGCTGACCTCATAAAATTATGGGATAACCTCGATTATGCAGAAGGGAAAGTACTTGACCGCTACGGTGCAAACTTCGGAGTAAAACGTGGTGGAGCTTCTGATGTGCTTTATCGCTTGTTTATCAAGGTGAAAATGATTGCCCAGTTATCAGGTGGCGATGAAGATACAGTCATTAAAGCAGCGGCTGAATTTCTTGGCGTGGAATATTCGGATATTTGTTCCGAAGATATATATCCGGCAAAGAAAAGAATTTATGTAGATTTAGCTTTGTTGTCTGACGAGCGAAAAGAACTCATAGAACAGATTGCCCACGCCATCAAAAGAACGATTGCAGCAGGTGTAGGTTTCAAGCTTTATCTGCGGACATACCGAACTTACGTGATGCCTTTGCCAATAAGTCGAGGCAGTTTTACGTATGTAGTTGACACCGGTACGGATGTCGGAGCGAGGCGTACAAAAGTTTTACCTGTGAGCATGCTCCGTGCATGTCGGGCATTGTCTTGGTCACACAGCGATATAACGTCGAATGTTCCTAGAAATTATAAACAGCCGTTTGATGTCGCACGTGGCGTTTTTTTCGAGCGGGGAATTGAGGGATATTACTCTGATACACAAAATATAAGCCAAAATCAAATAAATGTGTCACACGGTACAAATATTGAACACCATACAGAACCTTATATGCCCGACAGTCAAAGCACTTCAATTTTGGGCACTAATGTTGTTCATGGAGGATTTTTAGAACAAGGGGTAGATAGTTATTATCCTGATGCTCAAAGTTCTAGCTTAAGTAATGTAAAAGTGTCAAGAGGCGGCAGTGTTGAACGTCATGTTGAGACGATGATGCCTGATAGCCAGCAAGTTCACAATCTGGACGAAAATGTTACTCATGGAGGTTTTTTGAGAGATGAAAGGCAAGCCTCGCCATCTGGCGATAAAAGAGTACTGAAAAGTAAGGCAGGTAATTCAGGAGCAATGTGTGTAACACGAATTAAGCCTCGAAGAATTGAATAAAGGAGTAGCAACAATGGAAAACGGAAGATATGAAGACGGTTGCTATGGTAGTTTGCCCGGTGTGTCTCTGATAGCTAAGGTTTTGGCTGGGAGGTGCAAAATGCACTATACCCGTGTAGCCGTAGGGAAAGGAGCCATACCCGAAGATAGTAATCCGAAGACCATGACAGAACCGGCAGGTTATGTTATGGACGCAAAAATTAGTGATATTGGTACGCCGATTGATGGCGAGTGCCAAGTAACAGTGCAAATAAACAGTGCAGATGTGGAGACGGGTTTTTATTGTACGAGCTTGTTGCTTTATGCAGAAGACCCAGACTTGGGAGAAGTTCCGTATACCTATTTAGTTTTGGAGGGCGAGCCTGAGTGGATTCGTCCGGCAAGCTCAATCGTAGGTAAGCTGGCAACGTTCGACATAATTGCCGCGGTTGGCGATGTTGATGTCGTTTCAGCGGCTATTGACCCAGAAGCGTTTGCCACAATCCGAGCTGTCCAGAAATACATCAAGGAAGAGTTAGCCAAGTATCCTATCGGTGGGTATTACGGCACGTACATAATTACTTTACCTGTGAATGGTTGGGTTCAGGCAAGTGAGACACCGCCAGATTATAAATTTATATGCGATGTTGAGGAAACAGAAGCTACTGGTGCATTTGTACCTGTGGGCGGTTGTATGCCGGGCTACTTCAGTATTGCGGATAGAGCAGGCATGATGAGTGGTTGTGAATCTTGCGAAGGTTATATCCGTTTTTATGCAAAGAGAGTGCCTGAGCAGGATATTATGGTAGCGATTACGTTATTCAGTAAAGGCGGTGCGCCTAGCAGTGGCATAGGACAAGGACTTGAATACGGTACGGACGGACGGCTTGCGGTAAAAGTTGGGCACGGTCTTACCTTTGACAATCATGACGCTGTGGCGGCTAATCCGCAAGAAATCATTACCGATAAGGATTTACTTGATGAAGATGAGACGGAGCAGGATTTGAAAGAAATCTTGCTATTAGAGCAAAGCCAGTCTGATTAATGATTGGCTTCAATATTTGTATGTAACAGCTTGCCATAGCTGATACAGAAAATAAATTATATCCATAACAAGGAGGAAAAAATCATGGCAAATCGTAATATTAGTACTAAGACTACGGCTGAACGTCTGGCCACTTTGCTTAATAGCTACTATGCCAAGAAATCTGACGTGGTCAACAGCCTTTCAGCTATCGCAAACAAAGGCATCGAAATAGGTGGTACAAGCACTGCGCCAACGGTAGGTATTAAGCTCTCCACAAAAGCAAACAATGACCTTAGCTTTGCAACTGCCGAAGGTGAAGACGGCGGTCTCTACTATCACACTCCTGCAGCTCAGGCTATTAGTGTTGTCGAAAAGGCAACTCCGAACACAGGCTACTTAAAGAGCTATCAGGTTACAGTTGATAATACCGCAGTCGGTGTTGATATTAACATTCCAAAGGACTTTTTAGTCAAGAGTGCTACGTCAAGCATTGTAACTTCAGCTGATAAAGCAACAGGCGGAAAGTTTGTTGATGATGAGAATTATAGCGTGGGTGATGCCTACCTTGACTTCGTGATTAACGTGAAGTCTGGTTCTGCAACAGACGAGCATGTTTACGTCAATGTCAGTAATCTTGTTGATGTTTACACTGCCGGTAACGGTTTAGCTTTGGACACTAGCGATAATAATAAGTTCAGCATTACGATCGACAATACCAGCGCAAACGGTTTAACTGTAGGCGTAAATGGACTGAAGCTGGCAACGACATCGGCAGATACTTGGGGCGGTGTTGCAGCTACCGGTACTTATGTTAGCGGCACAACGTATTACACTACAGCATCGTGTACTGTTGAGGTAGATACAAGCTCATTCGTTGTAGGTGAAACAGATGTAAGCGGTTATTATGTATTCCAGAAAACTGCGGACGGCGTTTCAGGTGCAATGTCCAGTGCGGATAAGTATAGGTTTGACAATTTAGTCCTTGATTTAAGCGACATCAGCGACTACACCGAAGCCGAATTACGTACCTTGCTTGGTTTGCCCGCTGCTGAGTAATCTGAATGAGGAGGCAAAACATGGCGATTAAACTTCCGCTAAGGCGCAGTTTTGCCTTTCTCTGTGATTTCATTGCGACCTTCCATGACGGCCTAAATGTCGTTGCGGAGGGTGCAACGGATAACGAAACGGCGGTTGACAGGCTTAGGGCTGCGATAATCGCGGGCACGGTTTCCGTTGAATAAGCAGGGAGGCATGACATGGCAGCTTCTAAAAACATTAAGCTTCCGCTTGCTTCATTCGGGTTTACGTATCTGTGCAATTTCATCGGTTCGCTTTATAACGGGCTTGGCATTGTGGCAGAGGGTGTTGATGAGAACGCGGCAGAGATAACCGCTCTCACGAATGAAATTATCGCTGGAGAGGTAACGGCTCCGCTTTCTACACAAAACGGCACTGTGATAGCCACGCAGGCGAATGTGGATATTTCAGCTCTCAGAATTTTTAATTAAGGAGGTATGGTTATGGCGTATGGCTCTTTTAATGCTGGCAGTGGCGCAAGTACATACGACCTTGATATGCTGGCTGCCGAAGTTATCAGCGGTAATATCAAAGCTCCGCTAACTACAACAAACGGAACGTCCATAGTTACACAAAACGGCGAACAGATTGCGGCGTGTGCCATTCGGCAAAAACATACACATGACGATGCGGCAGTTGCTTTCGCAGTTGCTGGAGTAGTCCGTATGATAGAAACATTTCGCAACTGTTGAGCGGTATCAAGCTCAGAATTTGGCTGCAATGCAGTCCATCATTACCAGTCTCATGTCAGGACAGCTTGCTGTTCCGATGGTGAACAATGATGGGACGGCTGTTATTACTCGTAATGGTGTAAATATTGCGGCAGTAAAAAATTTATAGGAGGTATGACTATATGATTAAAACTAACGAACTCCCGAATATTACGGATTTCAAGAAAACTGATGGCTTCATTGTTGATGCCTCAACAGGCACAGGGCGACTCACTGGCGATAACGCTGCTGAGTTCATGAAGGAATATTTTTTGCAGGGTGGAGTACCTTACGGCAAGGAACTGACTGAGAGCTGGGCAAGTCTCAACGGGCGCATTCGTGTCGGAGATTTTACTGGCATTCATATCGGCGACTTCAAAACTATTACGCTCACTACAGGCGAAGTTGTCATCATGGAAGCTGCTGGAATTGACCAGTACTATAAGTGCGGAGATACACAGATCGGGCATCATGTTGATTTTATCAGCCGTGATTGCTTGGCAGGTGGTCGTCGTATGAATGAGGCGAATAACAATAACGGTACAGCAACAGAGAAGAACCCGTGGCTTGCGTCTGAGTTATATCAAACGCTCAATGACGAAACAACAGGCATTTACGCAAAACTTCCCAGCGATCTCAAGCCTTACATCATTACGAAGAGGGCGTTGCTTGAGGAGCGTTATTCGTCTGGTGGAACTGTGTCAGAAGATACAGGATGGAGTTGGAAGAACATGGGCAAACTCTGGCTTCCGACTGAAGTAGAAGTTTTCGGACATCATACTTGGAGTGAGCCGGGATATGGTACAGGCGGTGGCGGTTGCAATCTTCAGTATCCGATTTTTGCAGGTGGCGCAAAGCACATAATCAAGGGTGACGGTAACGGTGGTTCCCGCTGCAATTGGTGGGAGGCATCTGCTCATCGGACGCACTCCGCGCACTTCTGCTCTGTCTACTACGGCGGCAGTGCCAGCAGCCTCAACGCCAGCTACACCGGCGTTCACGCGCCCCTCTGCTTCCGAATCGGTTAATCGACTATCTCCCGCCCCCCATGTGGGGCGGTATAGTAGCCTAACATGCACGGAATTAAGGAGCTGAATAACTTTGAGTGTACTGAAACAAAATCGCAGTGAGAGCCATCTGGAGTTTTATCACATGGCAACAATAATCCGTTCTGATTTGACGCGCTTCGTGATGAATGAAAAGATTGTGCCAAAGCGATGGAGACCTGTATTTACATTTCCGATGATAGAACGTATAAACCGCTTAATGGATAACATAACAGCGGCGAATTCAATTTATCCGCAGAATCTTCGTGAAGCTGAAACACGCAGGGACTATCAGACTGCTGCGATCATTACTGTTGAACAGATTTTCCAGCTTCTGCAATTCCTGCTTGATACACTACCGATTAACCCTGATAAATTTCAGGCTGTGACAGAGATGCTTGTTAAGGAAAGTGCTCTACTTCGCGGTTGGAGAAAAGCAGACTATAAGTTTATAACTCAATTTCAGAAATAAATTTTTATCGGTTATGCGCTGTATTTTTGCTGGTTTAGTTCCCGCTGCAATTGGTGGGAGGCATCTGCTAATCGGACGAACTCCACGAACTTCTGCAATGTCAACAACAACGGCAATGCCAACAACAACAATGCCAGCAACACCGGCATTCACGCGCCCCTCTGATTCCATGTCAGCCAAAGGCTGGGCCAGACCAAGTAAGTCCCTGAGACTGAAAGCCGTGCCATTTTTTATTATGGAGATCGGAAGAGCACACGTCTGAACTCCAGTCACGGCT
>ERZ842401.7819-NODE-7819-length-10773-cov-5.777477_pt1 | contig 10773 bp, 8 predicted proteins | sample MGYA00521270_ERZ842401 | MGnify/ENA primary metagenome ERZ842401 (study PRJEB31892, sample SAMEA3878208) | bioreactor metagenome | biome: Moose rumen | place: Sweden | collected 2011-10 | study: EMG produced TPA metagenomics assembly of the PRJEB12797 data set... | reverse complement strand
CCACCGAGATCTACACTCTTTCCCTACACGACGCTCTTCCGATCTCGTCAGGCTGGTGGTGTCGGCAGCTTCGATGGTCAGCTTCACGTGGTCGGGATAGGGATTGATGCCTTGTGCCACGAACATATAGTTGAAGCCGTCGGCATCGGCATAGCCCTTCACCAGGTTGCTCACGGTGTAGCTGGTGGTGTACGTGCGGCTGCCGCTCTCGCCGAGTCCCCAGCAGAGTTCGTAGCCGTCGTGCTTGCTGACGATGCCGCACTTACCCTCCTTCCAGCTGCGGCTGCGGTCAATATCCCAGCTGCCGACGTACTCGAAGGTGCGGCCTGTCTCGTCGCTCACCTCAAGGTCACTGAGACGGCTGCCGTTCAGGTTGCCGATGACGATGTAGCACTCCGTTCCCTCGGAGTCGATGTCCATCTGTCGCACCTCGGTGATGCGGGCATCACCGTTCTTCGATAATACGACCTTGATATTCAGGTCATTAAGATAAGGCCGTGCCGAGACAATTGTTGCTGATGCCAATAGCATCAGCAACAAGATCGTCTTACTTCTTAAATGCATCATCGAGATTCGGATATTGTTTCTTCTCTTCGCTGTCCACCTTGAGGTAGTCCTTCTGGTCGAAGTGGAGCATCGAGGCCACGATTGATGAGGGCCACTGGCGCACCATGCGGTTCATCTTCGTCGCCGTGTCGTTGTAGATCATACGCGACATACGCACGTTCTCCTCATACTGCTTCATACCCTCCTGTGCCTCCTTGTAGAGGTCACTGGCCTTCAGTTCGGGATAACGTTCGAAGACCACGTTCAGGCGTCCCATCATCTGGGTGAGCAGGTCTGACTGCTGGTTGATGGCAGCGGGGGTGCCTGCAGCCGGGGCTCCAGCGAGGTTGCCGCCACGGGCCTGTACGGCCTGGATGATGGTCTCCGACTCATGCTTGGCATACTGCGCGGCTGTCTTGGCCAATGCAATGACGGCATCGAAACGGGAGTTGAGCTGAACCTCAATCTGGCTCAGGGCGTTCTTACACATTTCATCGAGATTGACCAGCTCGCGCTGTGTCGAGATGAAGTAACCAATGACGATCACCGCCAAAATGATAATGATAATTAATGTCATAACTCTAATAATTTATGGTTCTTTGGGGGCAAAGATACAAATAAAATTTGGAATAAGCATGAAAGTTTCGATTTTTTCTGTATCTTTGCACCAAAACTATAAAAGATATTGGAATATGAGACTAATTAGAAACATTGTATTGGCGGCATTCCTCCTATTCGGGTGCATGACGACGGGGCTGCCTACCGATTTGTGATAGACCGCCCAAATGCGTCACAGGTTACCAACGAGTCTGCCGAATTCTGTTTCGCCGATGACTATCCGGCTTTCATTCCTTACGTGAACGACAACAGGGGAGGGGAGCGATATTGTTATTCGTTTGAGTCTTACTACGACGGTGTCAAGGACACCTCGTGGATCAAGCCCGGCAAGGTGGCCTGGGACTGGTGGAACAACACCAACATCTCGGGCGTGGACTTCCAGAGCGGCATGAACACCGACACCTATCTATATTATATAGACTTCGCCGCCAAGAACAAGATTGAGTACATCATCATCGACGAAGGCTGGAGCGGCAAGGAGAGTCTGATGGAAGACCTGAATCCGGAGATCGACCTGAAGCGCCTGATAGCCTACGGTCAGCAGAAGGGGGTGGGCATCATCCTCTGGTCGAGCTGGCGCAACCTCATCGGCAGCAATCCACTGGGTGACGTCAGTGTGACCGACTATAAGCATACGCAGCAGACCGTCAGCAGCAGCGACCGATTGAAGATCCATCTGAGCAGCGGCGGCGGCTGGACGGCCATCATCCGGTGAAGTGGTCGAAAAAATCACGGGAAGTCGTCGAAAGTTTCATTGGGGTGACGGGTTTTCACCTTATCTTTGCACTCGAAAATTCAGTCGAACAACAAAAAAAGCAAAGATATGAAACAGGTAAGATTACTTTTCGTGATGCTGCTGCTGATGATGTCGGCAGTTGTGATGGCCCAGACAACGGTGAAGGGCGTGTTGATGGACGAGACGCTTGGCGAGAGCGAGCCTTTTGCGACAGTCCGCGTGTTCAAGGCAGGCAAGATCGACAAGCCGGTGGCCATGTTTCTCACAAAGGAGGACGGTCAGTTTTCGCAGGAAGTGAAGGGCAAGGGTAAGTTCGATATCGTGTTCAGCAGTATCGGCAAGTCAGACCTTAGGCAAACCGTCGAACTCGGCTCTCAGTCAGTCCTTGACATGGGTACGCTCTATATGAAGCAGAATGAGAATATGCTGAAGGGTGTTGAGATTGTCGCCCAGAAGCCGCTGGTCAAGATGGATGTCGACAAGATGAGCTACAACGTGGAGGAGGATGAGGACTCGAAGTCGAACACTGTGCTCGACATGCTGCGCAAGGTGCCGATGGTGACGGTCGACGGACAGGACAATATCACCGTCAACGGCTCTTCGTCGTTCAAGGTCTATGTGGATGGCATGCCCAACGTGATGTTCTCGTCGAACCCCTCGATGGTGTTCAAAAGTATGCCAGCCACAGCCGTGAAGAGCATCGAGGTGGTTACCAATCCCGGTGCCAAGTACGATGCCGAGGGTGTGGGCGGTGTCTTGAACATCGTGATGAACAGGCAGAACGGTCAGGCAGCTCAGAGCATGAACGGCTACAACGGTACGCTGCGTGCCTCGGCTGGTAACAAGAGTCTTGGCGGAAGCGTATTCATCAACGGTCAGCAGGGGAAACTCTCCTATAGTGCCAACATCATGGAAAACTATGCCACCCCCGGTACCACCAAAATTGACATAGAGCAGCGAAATGGCGATGCAGACATCCTGATGCACTCTGAGACAGAGACCAAGCTGCCTTTCACGATGGGCAATCTATCACTGGGCTACGAACTGGACTCCATGAGCAGCATCAATGCTACGGCCAGCATCAACAGCCTGAACCTGAAGAACAATGGACATGCTACGACCAGTATGAACGGCGGTGCCTACGGAACGGGCTTTGGCTATGGCTACGACCTCAACCTGAAGAACCAGCGCACATCGTTCAGTGGGAGCATCGACTACCAGCGATTCTTCAATCAGGAGCGCAACAAGTCACTGACACTGACCTATCAGCTGAACTACAGTCCGTCGAAGAACGAGCAGCGCAATGACTTCAATGAATCATCCACGACGTTCATCGACCTGACAGACCGCTATTCGCTCGACAAGGAGAAGACAACGGAGCACACCTTCCAAGCAGACTATACGACACCGCTCGGCAAAGGTCAGTCGCTGAGCTTAGGTGGCAAGCTGATGACACGTAGAGCCACATCCGATGCCAAATACTACCTGCAGGACGTGCTCAACGAGAATCAGAGTATGGACTACCTCTATAAGAACTCTATCTTAGCAGGCTATGGCGAATACAGTGGCAACTGGAACCAGTTTGGTGCAAAGGCAGGCTTGCGCTACGAGCATACCTGGCAGGACGTGGAATACCACCTCGGCAACGGTGAAGACTTCTCGAAGAACTATGGCAGCCTCGTACCAACGGCCAGCATACAGTATAATCTCTCGCAGGGCTCCAACATCGGTCTGTCGTACAACATGCGCATCTCGCGTCCCGGTATCAGCTATTTGAATCCCTACGTAGACCGTACCGATCCCACCAGCATCAGCTATGGTAATACCGACCTCGATGTAGAGAAGTCGCACAACGTATCACTGGTGTACAACACGTTCACACCGCGCTTCATGATGAACCTGAGTCTGCGCTACAGCTATACAGGCAACGGCATCGAGCAATATAGCTTCTTCGACAACTATGTGCTCAACACCACCTATGGCAATATCGTGAAGCGCCAGCAGACGGGACTGAATGTCTATGCCAACTGGCTCGCCCACAAGAACACCCGCATCTTCCTAAATGGCGGTATCAGCTACACCGATATGAACAGCGACGAGCTCGCAACCAGCAATAGCGGCTGGCAGGCCAATGCCATGGTAGGCATCCAGCAGACGCTGCCCTGGGACTTGAAGCTCGGTGCCTATCTGATCACTTCCACTAAGAGCTATTCCCTGCAGGGGTGGAACGGAGGCTACAACCTGGTGACCGCCAATATCTCAAAGTCGTTCCTGAATGACAAGCTCTCCGTCAGTCTGATGGGTATGATGGGACTCTCTGATGGTGGCAACCTGAAGATCGAGAGCCAAAGCGGAAGCAATAACTTCGCCTACCATCAGACTGTCAAGGTTCCCTTAAAAGGATTCACCTTCACCGTCAGCTACAACTTCGGCAACTCCAAGCGCCAGGCCAAGCAGCATACCTCTAAGATCCAGAGCGACTACATCGAGCAGCAGTCGCAGGGTGAGATGATTAACAGCATCGGCAATCAGCAGCAATAAGATTTGGTTGTTTCAGAAATAATGCTTACCTTTGCAGGCGTATGAAGAAGGTGGAAAGAAAAGATATATGGCTGTTCGTGGCTCAGGTGGCCGTGTGGAAGATCATCCTCACGGCCCTGCCATTGGCAACCTATCTCAGCACACAGGATGCAGCCTCGGCCAAGACCTCGTTCCAAGTGGCATGGGGACTGTTCCACGCCCCAATGGTGGTTTACTTCGTCAATTTCTATATCCTTGGTCCCTACCTGTTCTTCCGTCGTCGGATATGGTTGTTTACGCTTGCCAATCTGTTTCTCATCACGGGCGTGAACTATCAGTTCTTTGCCCTCTGGTGGTGGAGGAACGATAATCCCAACATACCGGCCATGACGAGGGAGATGTGGATTGGCTTCTTCTCGGGGTTCCTCATGTTCCTGGTACTTAATTGTGTATTGGCAGCCATTGCCATCGGCATCCGCCACTTCATCCGCGTACGGGAGATCAAACAGCAGCTGAAAGACGAGAAGACGAAGAATACCGAAGCCGAACTGGCCTGGCTGAAGAACCAGATCAACCCCCACTTCCTCTTTAACACCCTGAACAACATCTCCAGTCTGACGCAGATAGACCCCGATGCTGCCCAGGATGCCATCGCCCAGCTCAGTGACCTGCTGCGCTACGCGATGTACGAGACCAACAAGAAGACGGTGCCCATACAAGGCGAAGTGGAGTTCATGAAGAACTATATAGAGCTGATGAAACTGCGCTGCAACGAGATGACCAGCGTCAACGCTCAATTCTCAATCTCCTATCCTCAATCAGAGATTGCCCCACTACTCTTCATCTCGCTCATCGAGAATGCCTTCAAGCATGGCGTGAGCAGCAGCCGTCCCTCAACCATCGATATCCGTCTTGAACAGGCAGGCAACCAGCTGACGTTTACCTGCGATAACACCAACTATCCCAAGGATGATGCAGATCGTAGCGGCTCCGGCATCGGGCTGGAGAACACCTATCGCCGTCTGGAACTGATGTATCAGGGGCGCTATGACTGGCAGCAGTCGCTCATCGGGGATATATACCACGTAAAAATCACGCTCACTCCATGAAGCCCATGACCTGTATCATCGTAGACGACGAGCCGCTGGCCGTCAAACTGCTGGAGTCGTTTGTGGCCAAGACGTCTGACCTGCAGCTGTTGGCATCCTTCACCGATTCCGTGGAGGCCATCAATGCGGTCAGGGAACAGCAGCCTGACCTGCTGTTCCTGGACATCCAGATGCCCGACCTCAACGGTATGGAACTGGCCCACATGATACCCGACGGGACGCGCGTTATCTTCACCACCGCCTTCAAGGAATACGCCTTTGAGAGCTACGAGGTGAAGGCCCTTGACTTTCTGCTGAAGCCCATCCGATACAATAAGTTCATCGCTGCCGTCGATAAGGCCCGTGAGTGGAAGACAATTCTCACCCCCACGTACCCCTGCGCCTCCGCACCTTCGACCCTCTTCCTCAAGGTCGACGGCGAATACCGGCAGGTGGCCGTTGCCGACATCCTCTATGTGGCGGGCATGAAAGACTACGTGATGTTCTACCTCGACGGAGAGCGGAAGCCGCTCATCACCCATCTCACGATGAAGAGCGTGGAGGAGATGCTGCCACCCCAGCAGTTCATGCGGGTACACCGTTCCTATATCGTGGCTCTCAACAAGATACGTAAGGTAGACCGCAACGACTGCATCTATATCGGCGAGGAGATTATCCACGTCACGGAGGCTTATCTGTCGGTCTTCCAGCAATATCTCACGTCCAAGTTCCCAGGTAACAAATAACTATCGATATGAAAAGAATCCTCACCTCCGCACTGCTGGCAGTGGTCTGCCTGAGTGCTATTGCCCACAAGACATTTCCCGTGAAGGGAACCTTCGTCAGTCCTGCTGACAGGCATATCCGCTATGCAGGACGTATCAGTTTTGCCAACCCCGAACGACCCGCATGGAACTTCCCCGGCATCCAGATCATGGCAGCCTTCGAAGGCACCTCGCTCCGGATGGTGGCCAAGCCCCGTAGCGGCTACTTCATGGCCCAGATTGACGGCGCCGAGCCCTTCAAGGTGGCTTTCCGCGGTGAACAGGACTCCATCGTGACACTGGCCACGGCTCTGCCCGAAGGTCGTCATCTGGTCCGGCTGATGTATGCTATCGAGGGCTATGAGTTCTATCCTGAGTTCTGGGGTTTCGTGCTCGACAGAGGCAGGAGACTGGTTGACGCGCCGCCATTCCCTTCGCGTAAGATGGAGTTTGTGGGCAATAGCATCACCTGCGGCTACGGCAACGAAGGTATGGACAAGACAGAGCATTTCGACTACGCCACGGAGAACCATTACTACAGCTATGCCTCCATTGCAGCCCGCAGCCTTGAGGCCCAGCACTGGGTGGTGGCCCGCAGCGGCATCGGTGCCTACCGTAACTATGACGGCCCGAAGGCAGGCAGTCCCGAGTCCAATATGCCCGTGCAATATGAGTATACGGGCTATGCCTACGACCCGCAGCTACGCCACGAGGCCTCCTTCCTGAGCGAGAAGTGGGACTTCAGCAACTACCAGCCCGACGTGGTCTGCATCAACCTCGGCACCAACGACCTGTCAACCAACAACTACGACGAGCGTTTGCTCAAGCAGGGCTATCAGCGACTGCTCAAGATGGTGCGTCAGCACAACCCACAGGCCAAGGTTGTTTTCCTCTGCGGTTCGATGCTGGGTGGCAAGGAACTGGAGACAGCCAAGCGGCTACTGGATGAAGTGACGGATGAGGCTCGCAAAGCTGGCGACAAAGAGGTATACCGTTTCGACTTCACCCCCATTACGGGCGACCCCTGGTACGGCAACGACTGGCATCCCAATATCTATCAGGACGAGAAGATGGCCGCCGAACTTACAGGCTATCTCCGTGAACTGATGCAATGGTGGTGATAATCCCCAGCAGCTCGTCCATCGTCTCGGCCCGAAGCATGGCGATGCGCGTCTGACGGAAGTTGGGGATCCCCTTGAAGATTGGCGTGGCAGCCAGATGCCTTCTTGTATGCAGGATGCCCCGCTTCTCATCTATCCGCTCCACGTTGATGCGCAGCAGTTCCTTCAGCACGTCGAGCTTCTGGTCGAAGGTCAGCTGTTCACGACTGAAGATCCAGGGACAACCGAAGGTAGCCCGGCCTATCATCACCGCATCCACGCCATACTGGTCAAATGCGGCATCAGCCTCGTCGAGCGAGTGGATATCACCGTTGCCGATAATGGGAATATGGATGCGGGGATTGCGCTTCACCTCGCCGATGAGCGTCCAGTCGGCCTCGCCGGTATACATCTGACTGCGGGTGCGGCCATGGATGGTCAAGGCCTGTATGCCGCAATCCTGCAATTGTTCGGCCAGTGAGGTGATGATCAGCTGTTCGTGGTTCCAGCCCAGACGGGTCTTCACCGTCACGGGCAGACCGACGGCCTCCACCACTTTCTGCGTAATCTCCAGCATCTTCGGTATGTTCTGCAGCATGCCCGCACCAGCTCCCTTGCCGGCCACCTTCTTCACCGGACAGCCGAAATTCAAGTCTATCAGGTCAGGGCCAGCCTGCTCCACAATCTTGGCAGCCTCTACCATCGCCTCCACGTCGCGGCCGTAGATCTGAATGCCTACGGGGCGCTCGGCATCACTGATGGTCAGCTTCGAGATGGTCGACTTCACGTCACGTATCAGCGCCTCGGCACTGACGAACTCCGTATAGACCATCGCTGCGCCGAACCGTTTGCAGAGCGTGCGGAAACCGATGTCCGTCACGTCCTCCATAGGGGCCAGAAACACGGGCCTCTCCCCAAATTCTATGTTTCCTATCTTCATTTCGGGCACAAAGGTACGAAAAAATTTGGAAGTTAGGAAAAAAGTTTGTATCTTTGCACCGGTTAAACGTTAAACTTATCAGAAATGCTATGGAGCAACTACTGCATTATGTGTGGAAGCACAAGCTGTTCCCCCTCAGGGAACTACAGACAACCGACGGCTTGTTCGTCGAAGTGATTGACCCCGGACTGCATAACCACAATGCAGGCCCAGACTTCTTCAATGCGAAGGTGAATATCAACCGCACGCTGTGGGTGGGTAATGTTGAGATACACGACAAGTCGAGTGACTGGTATCTACACGGCCACGACAAGGACAGCCGCTACGACAACGTAGTACTCCACGTGGCTGGCACGATAGACACCGATGTGATGAACTCACGGGGAGAATACCTGCCACAGCTGCAGCTCGACGTGCCCGAGAACGTCAGGGTACACTATGAGGAACTGCTCAGCACGGAGAGCTATCCGCCCTGCTACAAGGTGATACCCTCGCTGACGCGGCTGATGGTGCATGCCTGGATGGCGGCCCTGCAGACAGAACGGCTGGAACAGAAGACGGAGGCCATCCGACATCGGGCAGAACTGGCGGGTGGCTCATGGGAGGATGCCTACTTCATGACGCTGGCCCGCAACTACGGGTTCGGCATCAATGGCGATGTGTTTGAGCTGTGGGCGCGTAACATCCCGCTCGGTGCCGTGGCCCATCACCGCGATGACCTGTTCCAGATAGAAGCCATCTTCATGGGACAGGCCGGACTGTTGGAGCTGGATGCCGTGCCGGAATATTATCAGAAGGAAGCCCTCAACGAGGGCTATTTCGCCAAGCTCCGCAACGAGTACCTCTATCTGGCCCACAAGTTCTCGATGCAGCCCATCGACTATCACCTCTGGCGCTTCCTCCGGCTGCGGCCGCAGAACTTCCCCCACATCCGCATCTCCCAGTTGGCCAGCCTCTACTATCAGCAGAAAGCCGGACTGAGCCAGCTCATTGAGTGTGAGACCGTGGAACAACTGAAGAAACTGCTCAGCTCGCACGTTACACCCTATTGGGAGACGCACTACACCTTCGGCTCCACCAGTTCGAAGAACGAGAAGCACCTCAGCTACGGTTCGCTGAACCTACTGCTGATCAATACCGCCATCCCGATGCTCTTTGCCGTGGGCCGTCACCGAGGCAAGGAGGTGCTCTGCGACAGGGCTTTCGACTTCCTGGAGCAGTTGAAGGCGGAAAACAACTATATCATCAGGATGTGGCAGCAGGTGGGTCTGCCCGTACAGACGGCCGGTGACTCACAGGCGCTCATCCAACTGAAGAAAGAATATTGCGACAAGAAGGACTGTCTCCGCTGTCGCTTCGGCTATGAATATCTAAAAAGACAAGACTATGATAAACAATGAGACTTTCTATGCGATGGCGCTGACGCGCATCAGCAACTTCAACTATGCGACGGCACTGGAACTGTACCGGACCGTCGGCAGTGCACAAATGCTCTATGAGCACCGTCATGACATCGGCGATATCCTGAAGGACTGTTCTCCACGACTGATGGAAGCCCTGAAGGACTGGAGCGAGCCGATGAAACGGGCAGAGTTTGAACTGCAGTTCATGCAGGAACACCAGATCCGGGCGATATCACTCAACGATGAAGACTATCCCCAGCGGCTCATCGAGTGCCCCGATGCGCCACTCGTGCTCTACTACAGGGGTAATGCCGACCTGAACCAGGCCAAGATTGTGAGCATCGTGGGCACCCGCCAGATGACGGCCTATGGCGGCGACCTCATCCGCCGGTTCATCACCGACCTGAGGCAACACAGTCCTCAGGTGTTGATTGTCAGCGGACTGGCCTACGGTGTCGATATCTGTGCCCATCGCCACGCCCTGCAGAATGGTTATCCCACCGTCGGAGTCCTGGCCCACGGCCTCGACCAGATCTATCCCTACCGCCATCGGGATACGGCCGCCCAGATGCTCAGTCAGGGCGGACTGCTCACGGAGTTTATGAGTCAGACCAATGCCGACAAGCCCAATTTCGTGCGCCGCAACCGTATCGTGGCGGGTATGGCCGACGCCACGATCGTGGTGGAGAGTGCCGCGAAGGGTGGGGGACTGATAACTGCCGAGATAGCCCAGAGCTATGACCGCGCCGTCTTCGCCTTCCCCGGCAATGTGGGACAGCCTTACAGCGAAGGCTGCAATCACCTGATTCGGGATAGTGTTGCTGCCCTAATCAGTGGTGCCGAGGACTTCGTGAAGGCGATGGGCTGGGAGGATGAGAGTCGTCGTTTGCAGGCTATGACGGAGGGTATAGAGCGCAACCTCTTTCCCGATCTCTCACCTCAGGAACAGCAGATAGTCAGTCTCTTGCAGCAGACCAACGATCTGCAGCTCAACGTCCTCAGTGTGAAGACGGGCATCCCCATCGGCCAACTCACCGCCCTGCTCTTCCAGTTGGAGA
>ERZ842401.7817-NODE-7817-length-10774-cov-4.065491_pt1 | contig 10774 bp, 7 predicted proteins | sample MGYA00521270_ERZ842401 | MGnify/ENA primary metagenome ERZ842401 (study PRJEB31892, sample SAMEA3878208) | bioreactor metagenome | biome: Moose rumen | place: Sweden | collected 2011-10 | study: EMG produced TPA metagenomics assembly of the PRJEB12797 data set... | reverse complement strand
CGACTGGGAAGGTCTTTCTTGGTTGCAGAAGCGCTTTATGAAGTGGTTCAATAAGGAGCGTACTAAGACGCTTCTCACATTCCCTGTAGAAACTATGGCCCTGCTTACCAATAAGAAAGGCGAGTGCTTGGATCCAGAGTGGGGAGATTTCACGGCAGAGATGTATGCGGAAGGCCATTCGTTCTTCACCTATATGAGCGACAATGCCGATTCCCTGAGTTCTTGCTGCCGACTGCGCAATGAGATTACCGACAATGGTTTCAGCTATACATTGGGTGCGGGTGGCGTGTCAACAGGCTCAAAGAGCGTGCTGACCATCAACCTCAACCGTTGTGTGCAATATGCCGTGAATCACAAAATAGATTATCTGGAGTACCTGAGTGGCGTTATCGACCTTTGCCATAAAGTGCAGCTGGCATACAATGAGAACCTCAAGGAATTGCAGGCACAAGGCATGTTGCCTTTGTTTGACGCGGGCTATATCAATATCTCTCGTCAGTACCTCACTATTGGCATCAACGGTTTGGTGGAGGCTGCTGAGTTTATGGGACTGAAGATTACTCCTAATGACGATTACTTGCACTTCGTGCAGGGAATCTTGGGACTGATAGAGAAATATAACAAGCAATACCGTACCAAGGAGATGATGTTCAACTGTGAGATGATCCCGGCTGAGAACGTGGGTGTGAAGCATGCGAAATGGGATCGTGAGGATGGCTATTTCGTTCCGAGAGATTGCTACAACTCCTATTTCTATGTGGTGGAAGATGACTCTCTGACGATTTTGGATAAGTTCAAGTTGCACGGCGCACCTTATATTGAGCATCTTACCGGTGGCTCAGCCTTGCACATGAACCTGGAAGAGCACCTCAGCAAGAACCAATATAAGCAATTGCTGAAGGTGGCGGCAAAAGAGGGTTGCAACTATTTCACCTTCAATATTCCTAATACCATTTGCAATGATTGCGGCACCATAGATAAGCGCTATCTGCACGAATGTCCTCATTGCCATTCAAAGAATATTGACTATATGACACGTATCATCGGTTATTTGAAGAGGGTGAGCAACTTCTCGCAGCCACGTCAGGAGGAAGCTGCGCGAAGATACTACGCTTCAGCTGCCAAATAACAGTGTTGGTAATGAAATAATGTGTAGATGTCCTTCCCTTTAGTCGGGGGAGGGCATTTCACTGAAAGGATGAACCATGTTGAAGTATGTGAATACAGACATCGTTTTTCAGGAAATCCCTGATGAGGTGACTCTTGCCATCAATATCTCTAACTGTCCTTGTCGTTGCCCGGGTTGCCACAGTCACTATCTTTGGGAAGACATAGGCCTTTCATTAGATACCGAGGCTATAGATGCTTTCATCACCAAGTATGGCAAGAACATTACATGTCTGGCTTTTATGGGAGGCGATGCTGATCCCAAATGGGTCAACCAGCTGGCACAGTATATACATGAGGTATATCCGCAGTATAAAGTGGGGTGGTACAGTGGCAGGATACGCATCCCATCGTCTGTGACAAAGACTGATTTCGATTATATAAAAGTTGGCCCGTATATCCGGCATTTGGGACCCTTGGGCAAACCTACGACCAACCAGCGTATGTACCGTCAGAACGAGGAAGGGGCCTTTGATGATATCACTGATAGGTTCTGGAAGAAATGAAAAGAGGCGGTATGAAATCCGCCTCTTTTCCATTCATTATTAACGCTTTCGAGAGAATCTTTGTTTCTTTTCAGTGGTTGCTGATCCGCTATTCACCTTGCGCTCATCCTCTTTGGCAATGATTTCCTGACAAGCTTCCAAAGTGAGCGATCCAGGCTCTTTCACAGATTTAGGAATCTTATAGTTCACCCCCTTATATGCGATGTAAGGGCCGTAACGTCCATCCATGATTTCTAAGTCTGGCTCCTCCTCAAACTTCCTGAGATGTTTCTTGGCATCACTGGCAGCCTTGTCTTTTAACAGGGTAATGGCATCCTCCAATGTGATGACCAAGGGATCCATATCCTTAGGGACGGATGTATAGCCCTTGTCGTAATGTATATAAGGGCCGAAACGACCTGCACCTACTATCACGGTCTTACCTTCATAATCACCTAAAGTGCGAGGAAGGTTAAACAGCTCTAACGCCTCTTCCAGCGTGATGGTTTCTATTGACATGTTTTTCTTCAGCTGGGCAAAGCGAGGCTTTACAGAATCTTCAGCAGAGCCAATCTGCGCCATCGGGCCGTAACGCCCTATCTTTACGCTTACAGGCTTGCCGGTCTTGGGGTCTTTGCCTAATACCCTTTCGCCTACCTTGTGCTCCCCCTTTTGTGAAGTTGCGTTCTCTACCATCGGGTGGAACTCGTGGTAGAAAGAGCGCATGGCGTCTGTCCACTCTTCTTTTCCATCTGCTATGTCATCGAACTCTTTCTCCACATTAGCGGTGAAGTTGTAGTCCATTATCTTGGGGAAATGCTCGTTCAGGAAATCATTTACCACAGTACCGATATCGGTGGGCAACAACTTGCCTTTTTCTACCCCAGCCATTTCAGAAACAGTCTTAGCGGAAATCTTGTCGTCAGTCAGGTTGATAATCTGATAGCTACGCTTGAACCCTGGTTTATCTCCCTTAACCACATATTCACGCTGCTGTATGGTGGAAATGGTAGGAGCGTATGTAGATGGGCGGCCAATGCCTAATTCCTCCAGTTTGTGTACCAAACCTGCCTCGGTATAGCGTGAAGGGTATTGGCTGAATCGCTCGGTGGCAGTGATGCACTTGCGACTTAAAGCCTGCCCCTTGGCTACCATTGGCAACTGGCGAATCTCGTCCTCATTACTGTCATCGTCTGTAGATTCACGATAAACTTTCAAGAAACCGTCAAACTTCACCACTTCTCCAGTAGCGACAAACTGCTCGGTGCTATTGTCCATACTGATGGTGATGGTGGTTTTCTCCAACTCTGCCTCTGTCATCTGGGATGCGATGGTGCGTTTCCATATCAGGTCATACAGGCGTTTCTCTGCCCCCGTACCTTCTACTGAGGCATTCTCAATATAGGTAGGACGTATGGCCTCGTGTGCTTCTTGGGCACCCTTTGTCTTAGTGGTAAACTGACGGTTGTGCACATATTTCTCGCCCATCAGTTCTGTTATGACTTTGCGGCTTGTGTTAATGGCCAGACTGCTAAGGTTCACGGAGTCGGTACGCATGTAGGTGATTTTACCTGATTCATACAGGCTTTGTGCCAACCGCATGGTCTGAGCTACCGACAGGCCTAATTTCCGGCTTGCCTCCTGTTGCAGCGTACTGGTAGTAAATGGTGGTGCGGGAAATTTCTTCACAGGGTGCTTCTCTACCCCGCTGATGGTGAATTTAGCATTTTTGCAACTATCCAGAAACGCCATCGTCTCTTGTTCTGTGACAAAACGCCTGTTTAACTCAGCTTTCAGTTCGCAGGTCTTACCTTTTTCGTCTTCCCAAGTAAAGTCGGCAGTCACGCGGTAAGCAGCTTTTGGTTGGAAAGCCTGTATCTCACGCTCACGCTCTACGATTAGTTTCACGGTTACGCTCTGCACGCGACCCGCCGACAGCGATGGTTTCACTTTTTTCCAAAGTACGGGTGACAGCTCAAAGCCTACGATGCGGTCAAGTACTCGGCGTGCCTGCTGTGCGTTCACCAAATTGGTGTCAATATTGCGAGGCTCCTCAATGGCCTTTAATATAGCGTTTTTGGTAATCTCGTGAAAGACGATGCGCCTGGTGTTCTCAGGTTGTAGTTTCAGCACTTCCTGTAGGTGCCAAGAGATGGCTTCTCCCTCACGGTCCTCATCGCTTGCGAGCCATACTTTCTCAGCTTTCTCGGCGTTTTGTTTCAGTTCCTTGACCAGTTTCTCTTTTTCTTCTGGTATTTCGTATTCAGGCTGCAGGGTGGTGGTGTCGATGCTCATCTCTTTCTTCTTCAGGTCACGGATGTGCCCGTAGCTCGACATCACCTTGTAGTCCTTGCCCAGAAACTTCTCTATCGTCTTGGCCTTGGCAGGCGACTCCACTATCACTAAGTTCTTTTGCATGACTTTTTGTTACTTTAGGAATTACGGGCTGCAAAAGTAGGCAAAACTTTTGGTTACACCTTATATATATAGTAGATTTTTCGATTTCTTAACGTTTATGGGGCTTGTGCCTACCACTCGTAGTCCTCGATATGTTCTATTTCCGGCTCGTTGTCTGGCGTCCCCACTACCGTTATCACGTCGAAGCGCACCTCCTGGTCTATGCCGCGAAACTTGATGTAATGATTAGCAGCCTGCTTTAAGTTGCGGAGTTTCTGATAGTCAACAGCCCACTCTGGGTCGGCAAACAAGCGGTTACGGCGGGTCTTCACCTCAACGAAGACCACCGTCTCGCCGTCATAGGCAATGATGTCAAGGTCGCGATGGCCTGACCGCCAGTCACGCTCTATGATGGTGTAACCTTTCCGTTGCAGGTAGTTGGCGGCCACGTCCTCGCCCCAGCGTCCTAACTCGTTGTGTGCTGCCATTGGGTGTTGGTGTGTTGCAGGATGGTGAAGACTTAGAACATCTGGCTGACACGGCAGATGCCGTTGACCAGCATGTCTATTTCCTCTTTTGTATTATAGAGAGCAAATGAGGCGCGTACGGTGCCGCTGATACCAAGGCGCGCCATGAGTGGCTGGGCGCAGTGGTGACCCGTGCGCACGGCAATGCCAAGTCGGTCGAGCAGGGTGCCGATATCCAAGTGGTGAATGTCGCCAACATTGAAGGAGACCACCGCATCGTGTGGGGCATCGGGGCCGTAGATGTGGATACCGTCGATGGTGCGTAGCTGTTCCATGCAGTAGCGGGGCAGCTCTTTTTCGTGTGCTTCAATATGATCGAAGCCTATCGAACTGATGTAGTCAATGGCGGTGGCCAGTCCGTGGGTGGCCACGTAGTCAGGGGTGCCGGCCTCGAACTTGAAAGGCAGGCGCTCGAAAGTGGTCTTCTCCCACGATACCTTGTCAATCATCTCGCCGCCGCCTTGATAGGGGGACAGTCGGTCGAGCCATTCCTCCTTTCCATAGAGTACGCCAATGCCCGTAGGGCCATACATCTTGTGGCCGCTGAAAGCGTAGAAGTCACAGTCTAACTCTTGCATGTCCACCTTGAAGTGAGGGGCGCTTTGGGCACCGTCTACCAGCACGGGGATGCCGCGCTCGTGGGCTATGCGGATGATGTCCTTGACGGGGTTGATGGTTCCCAGCACATTGCTGACGTGGGCGATGCTGACCAGCTTGGTGCGCTCCGTCAGGTAGGTTGCTGCTGTGTCGTCGGTATGGTGTGCTGCGACGGTGTTGCAGCATAGAGGACCGGCGGTGCAGTCGTAAAGCCGGCCGTCATCGGTGATGGGCAGGTGGCGCACCACGATGCCGCGCTTCATAGCCTGTAGCTGCCACGGCACAATGTTGGAGTGGTGTTCCATGTCGGTGACCAGCACCTCATCACCCGCCTGCATCTGTGACTCACAGAACGACTGGGCTACGAGATTAATGGCCTCGGTGGTGCCACGGGTAAAGATAATTTCCTCCGTCTTGCGGGCATTGATGAACTGGCGCACCTTCTCACGGGCAGCCTCGTGAAGGTCTGTGGCTTGCTGAGAGAGGTAGTGAACGCCACGATGCACGTTGGCATTGACGTTCAGATACTCGTCGCGCATGGCATCGAGCACACAAAGGGGCTTTTGCGTGGTGGCCGCGTTGTCTAAATAGACCAGTGGGCGGCCATAGACTTCGCGCGATAGAATGGGGAAGTCGGTGCGTACTTTATTTAGTTCTTTCATAAAATCACTATTTACAGAGCTTGCAACCCTCGCACTTGTTCAGTTCGCCACGGAAACGCTTCTCAACCAAGTAGCGCAGACGGTCGCGTAGGGGTTCCAGCTCAATGCTGTCAATGACCTCGTTAATGAAAGCCTGTTGTAGCAGGGTACGGGCTTCCTGTTCGGGGATGCCGCGCTGCCGCATGTAGAACATGGCTGCATCGTTTAGTTGGCCGACGGTGGAGCCGTGGGCGCACTTCACGTCGTCAGCATAGATTTCCAGCATGGGTTGGGTGTACATGCGGGCCTTGCGGGTAGCTGTCAGGTTTTGGTTGGTCATCTGCGACGTAGTCTTCTGGGCACCGGGCTTCACCAATACGCGACCGGCAAAGGCACCCGTAGCCTCGCCGTCAAGCACGTATTTGTACAATTCGTTTGACGTGCAGTGGGTAGTATGGTGGGTAATGAGCGTGTTGTTGTCTACGTGTTGTTGTTTGTCGGCTATGACGCAGCCGTTGCACTGGCACTCAGCCCCCTCGCCCACAAGGTCAAGGTCAAGACGGTTGCGGGTCACGCCGTTGTGCAGGGTGATGATGTTGTGGTTGACACGGCTATCGCGCTGCTGCTCTATATAGACATTGCTGACGCGCACACTTTTAGCGTGAGTCTCCTCCAGACAATAGAGGTCAAGCTTGGCATTCGGGCCGACAAAAGCTTCTATGACCTGTGTGGCCAGAAAGTGGTGGTCGTCAACCGCATGGTCGCAGAACAGCATTTTCAGTTCAGCGCCTTCTTCCACTTCTATGAGCACGCGGCGGTTCACCATTAGGTCTACGTCAGAGCGCAGGATGTTGATGACTTGAATGGCACGGTCGGCTTTCACCCCTTTGGCCACGTGGACGTAGAGTCCGTCCTGTGCCAGCATAGTGTTCAGGTCGGTCACGGCGTCAGCGCTATGGCCCGCTAATTGGTTGTAGCGGGAGGTGGCATACTCCTTTAGCGCACCAATGGTGATACCTTCAGGCAGATTGCCCCGCCCTGTGGGTATTCTTTCCCCTCTCTCCTCTTTCCTCTCTCCTGTATAAAACATGTCGTTGACCACAAAGTAGAGCGACGTCGAGAGGTTTGGCACGTCGCAGCGGAAAGCATCGTAGGGGTTGACGGGAATGTTTAGGCGGTTCAAGTTCAGGCCATAGTCGGGTGCAAAAAGCGCCCCGATATCCGTATACTTGTAGCGTTCCACCTTGCGCGAAGGAAATCCGTTTTTCCGGAACCGTTCGAAAGCCTCGTCACGCACCAGATTCATCACCTCGCAGGAGTGCTGGTGAATCATCATGCGCGCCTGTTCGTATAGCTCGATGTATTGCTGTTCGCTACTCATTGACTTCTGCTTTTATCCAGTCGTAACCACGTTCCTGAATTTCCTTGGCCAGTTCCGGGCCTGCTGTCTTCACAATCTGGCCCTTGTAGAGCACATGCACCACATCAGGGCGTATCATCTCTAACAGCCGGTCGTAGTGGGTGATGACGATGCAGCTGGTCTCAGGCGTTTTCAACTTGTTGACACCCTCGGCCACAATGCGCATGGCATCGACATCCAGACCGGAGTCCGTCTCGTCCAAGATGGATAATTTCGGTTCCAGCATGGCCATCTGGAAGATTTCGTTGCGCTTTTTCTCACCACCGCTGAAGCCCTCGTTCACTGAGCGGCTTGCCAGCTTGTTGTCAAGTTCCACAATCTTCTGCTTCTCACGCATCAGTTTGATGAAATCACCGGCCTTCAGTTCGGGTAGTCCCTGATACTTGCGCTTCTCGTTGATGGCCGCTTTCATGAAGTTGGTCATTGAAACGCCGGGAATCTCCACTGGGTACTGGAACGAGAGGAACAGCCCTTCGTGAGCTCGGTCCTCAGGCTTCATCTCCAGCAAGTTCCGGCCATTAAACCATGCCTCGCCTTCCGTCACTTCGTAGAGCGGATTGCCCACCAGCACGGCACTCAGTGTCGACTTGCCAGAGCCGTTCGGCCCCATGATGGCGTGTTTCTCACCATCTTGAATGGTGAGGTTGATGCCGCGCAATATCTCTTTGTCGCCTATCTTGGCGTGTAAGTTCTTTACTTCTAACATATTCTTTTATCCAACAGTTCCTTCTAATGATACTGATAATAGCTTCTGTGCCTCCACAGCAAACTCCATGGGGAGCTTGTTAAGTACCTCCTTGGCATAGCCGTTGACGATAAGACCGACAGCCTGCTCCGTCGGGATGCCTCGCTGGTTGCAGTAAAACAGCTGGTCTTCGGAAATCTTGCTGGTTGTGGCTTCATGCTCAAAGATGGCTGTGGGGTTGTGGACATCCATGTAGGGGAAAGTGTGGGCACCGCACTCTGAGCCGAGCAACAGGGAGTCGCACGAGGAATAGTTGCGCGCATTGTCAGCATTCGATGTGGCACGAACCAATCCGCGGTAGGAGTTCTGCGAGTGGCCGGCAGAGATTCCTTTCGATATGATGGTCGAGCGCGTATTCTTGCCCATGTGAATCATCTTCGTACCCGTGTCGGCCTCCTGATAATTGTTGGTGACGGCCACCGAGTAGAATTCTGCCTGTGAGTTGTCACCGCGGAGGATGCACGAGGGGTATTTCCATGTGATGGCACTGCCCGTCTCCACCTGTGTCCACGACAGTTTAGAGTCTACGCCGCGCAAGTCGCCGCGCTTGGTGACGAGGTTTAACACGCCCCCCTTGCCGTTCTCGTCGCCGGGATACCAGTTCTGTACCGTCGAGTACTTCACCTCGGCACGGTCCATGACGATAATCTCTACGATGGCGGCATGCAGCTGGTTTTCGTCACGCATGGGAGCCGTGCAGCCTTCGAGGTACGACACGTATGAGTCGTCGTCGGCTACGATGAGCGTACGCTCAAACTGGCCCGTATTGCGGGCATTGATACGGAAATAGCTGCTCAACTCCATGGGACAGCGCACACCCTTGGGGATATAGACGAACGACCCGTCGGAGAAGACGGCGGAGTTCAGCGCGGCGAAGAAATTGTCGCGATAGGGCACAACGGACCCGAGGTACTTCCTGACCAGGTCGGGGTGCTGTCGTACGGCCTCGCTTATCGAGCAGAAGATGATACCTTTCTCGGCCAGGTGCTGGCGGAAGGTTGTCTTCACGCTCACCGAGTCCATGACGGCGTCGACGGCAGTGCCGCTTAGTGCCAGCCGCTCTTCCAGCGGTATTCCCAGTTTGTCGAACGTCCTCATGAGCTCCGGGTCAATCTCGTCGAGGCTCTTCAGCCCTTCCTTCTTCTTGGCTGCCGTAGGGTCGGCGTAGTAGGAGATGGCCTGATAGTCAATCTCGGGCATCTGGAGATGGCCCCACGTAGGCTGCTCCAGCGTCAACCAATGGCGGAACGCCTTGAGCCGGAACTGCAGGAGCCACTCTGGCTCGCCCTTCTTCTGCGAGATGAGTCGCACCGTCTCTTCCGTGAGCCCGCGGTCGATTACCTCTGTCTCTACGTCGGTCGTGAAGCCGTACGCATACGCCTTGTCGACCACCGAGCGCACGTAGGCATTCTGCTCGTTGACGCCATCCTCCCGATATTTCTTGTCTGTATCTTTATCCTTCATTATCTTATGAAAAACTTTTTTCCGAGCGCAAAGATACATCTTTTGGCCCGAACGCCCACACGAATAGCCGAAAAACTGCTCCATGGCCAGCGCTATTTTGCCATATCCTTGATGCTTTGCTCGTTTAACCCAAATCGGTCATGATACCAAAGATGGCTTTTATGCTTTGCTTCTATTACCGATTTGGGTTTACTGCGGAATGCAGCCGGCCTTCAGCAACAATATTTCTCTGCAAAAATTTGGTCGTACGGCATTAAAACCTTACCTTTGTGTGCTTTTAAATAGTATTCCGTCAAAATTTAAATAAATGTTTTCCTTCTACATCGCCCGTCGCTACCTCTTCTCGCGCAAGAGCCACCACACGATCAACATCATCTCCAGTATCTCGGCCTGCGGCGTCGCCGTGGCCACGATGGCCATGGTGGTGACACTGTCGGTGTTCAACGGTTTCCGCGAATACGTCGCCTCGTTCTTCACAGCCTTCGATCCCGAGCTGAAGGTGGTTCTCCGCGAGGGCAAGACGGTCGCCTCCGACGACCCTTCGCTCAGCGCCCTGCGCAGCTATGAGGGGGTCGATGTCTACACCGAGGTCCTCGAGGATCAGGCGCTCATCGTGGGCAACGACCGCCAGTGGGTTGTGACCATCAAGGGCGTCGACGACAACTTCAACCAGCAAGCCAGCCTCGACGACATCCTCTATGGCGACGGAGAGTTTCTGCTGCATGCCGACGTACTCGAATACGGCATCATGGGCATACGCCTGGCCCAGCAGCTGGGTCTGGGTGCGCGCTACGACGGTGCCCTGCCCATCTATGCCCCCCGGCGAGGCGAGCAGGTCAACCTGGCCAACCCGATGCAGAGTTTCGTGAGCGACGAGCTCTACTCTCCCGGCGTAGTCTTTGCAGTGAACCAGTCGCGCTACGACGCGCACTACATCCTCACCTCGCTGCCGTTTGCCCGCCGCTTGTTCGATGCCCAAGGCCTGGTGAGCGCCGTGGAGCTCAAGCTCAAGCCCGGCGTCAAGCAGGGCTCGGCTCAGAAAGCCATTCAGGCCCTCGTCGGCGACCGCTTCGAGGTTCAGAACCGCTACGAACAGCAGCACGACACGTTCCGCATCATGCAGGTGGAGAAGTTCATTGCCTATCTGTTCCTGTCGTTCATCCTGCTGGTAGCATCGTTCAACATCATAGGGTCGTTGTCGATGCTGATGATCGACAAGCAGGCCGACGTGCAGACGCTGCGTGCCCTGGGTGCCAACGACAAGCAGGTGGCAAGCATATTCCTGCTCGAGGGATGGCTTATCTCCGGGATAGGGGCAGCCATAGGCATCC
>ERZ842401.7816-NODE-7816-length-10774-cov-8.447430_pt1 | contig 10774 bp, 7 predicted proteins | sample MGYA00521270_ERZ842401 | MGnify/ENA primary metagenome ERZ842401 (study PRJEB31892, sample SAMEA3878208) | bioreactor metagenome | biome: Moose rumen | place: Sweden | collected 2011-10 | study: EMG produced TPA metagenomics assembly of the PRJEB12797 data set... | reverse complement strand
GTAGTCGGTGCATTGATGGTTTATGCGTTTTCGACTGTGAGATTTGGAAAAGTAATTTACGATTTATATTACTCGACTGGCGACGGATTGAGGAGTACGCCGATTGAAGTATGTGCGAAATATATTGTCGTGTTTATCATATTTGGAGCATTTCTCGAGCGAACGGGAATATCGACATTCTTTATAAACTTAGCAAACGCTATAGCCGGAGCATCAGCAGGAGGTCCCGCGAAAGTTGCCGTAATCTCATCAGCTTTGTGCGGAATGGTCTCGGGTTCGTCAGTGGGAAATACCGTAACAACCGGAAGCGTTACAATTCCGATGATGAAGCGTACAGGATATAAACCAGAATTTGCCGGAGCAGTCGAGGCCGCCGCGTCAACCGGAGGACAGATTATGCCGCCTATAATGGGAGCTGCTGCGTTCTTGATGGCCGAATACATGGGAATTCCTTATTCTCAGGTTGCGTTGAAAGCAATTTTGCCGGCTGTACTTTACTTCACGGGAATTTATATCGCCGTTCACCTTGAGGCTAAGAAGTTGGGCTTGAAGGGAATACCTAAAGAAGAACTTCCGCGAATAATCTCACTTTTACCCAAAATTTATTTGCTCCTTCCGTTAATAATTCTTGTCGTGATGGTCTCAATGAACATTTACACTATGCAGTTCTCGGCGGCAATAGCAATAGGCTTCGCAATTCTTGTAGGCATATTTAACAAGGACGAGAGAATTACGCCGAAGAAGATTATTGATGCTCTTGAAGCTGGCGGACGAGGAACGATAACCGTAGCTGTAGCTTGTGCAATGGCTGGGCTTGTAGCTGGCTGTATAACATCAACGGGGCTTGCGAGCGAGTTAATCACGATGGTTGTAAACGTTTCGGGCGGTCATGCGTTTATTGCGCTAGTGCTGACGATGATTTGCTGTGTAATCTTGGGAATGGGAGTTCCGACGACTGCGAATTATTGCATAATGGCGGCGACGTGTGCACCAATCTTGATGGCTCCGGCAATCGGGATTGAGAAAATCTGCGCTCACTTCTTCGTGTTTTACTTCGGGATTGTCGCGGATATTACGCCTCCGGTTGCATTGGCCGCGTATGCTGGGAGTGCTATAGCTAAGGCTCCTCCGATGAAGACGGCTTTTAACGCTACGAAACTTGCGATTGGAGCATTTATTGTTCCGTATATTTTCGCGTTTACTCCGGCAATGTTATTTGAGAACGTCCAGCCGATAATTCAAATTGCTAATGCCGGGCCAATTCTCACACAAATTCTTGTAGCCTGTGAAATCATCTTAATCTGTGCTACTGCTTTGCTCGGAATTTTCGGGGTTGCGGCGGCGTTGAACGGTTATCTCTACAGTCCGATGAATATAATTCTGCGAGTGATAATCTGCGCTGGAGGCTTGAGCATGTTAGTTCCCGGCCTTGTGAGCGACTTAATCGGGTTAATGCTTGTCGGATTTGTCTTTACGGTGCAATACATGAAGAAGCGTGAAGCATAATGTTTTAGCCGGCTTTCATTCGGGGTGGGTGGGTGGGAGAATGAAAGCCGGTGTGTTATAATCTCAGGAAATTTTTTCAGCAGAAAGGATTAACGTCGTCTAAAAAATGACAATAACATACGACAAGACAAGACAAGACAAGACAAGACAAGACAAGACAAGACAAGACAAAGAATTATAGCAAAAAATTTATATTCTGCAAGTAAAAGTTTTTATGCTCAACCCTTCTCAACTGGAGGGCAGGCATGAATACTCTCACTCACAAGCAGTTCAACATTTTAGTCTCGCTGACTTCCTCAGAATTTCCCGCAAACGAAAGTTCACAAGAATTTACTGACCTCACCGATAAAGGCCTAATCTCCAACGGAATAATCACTCCTGCAGGTTATGAAGCCCTTGAACCTTACAGAGCTAAACGTGCTGTATTCGTCGCGGCAGGTTTTGGCTCACGATTAGTCCCGATAACTTTGAACACTCCGAAGCCGCTTGTTCGTGTTAAGGGCAAAAGAATAATTGACACTCTTCTTGATGCTGTATTATCAGCTGGTATAGAAGAGATTTATATTGTCAGGGGATATTTATCAGAACAGTTTGATCAATTGCTCTATAAATATCCGATGTTGAAATTTCTTGAGAACCCAGCATATAACGAGGCAAATAATATCTCGTCCGTAATGTGTGCAAGGTATCTTCTCAGAAATTCATATATTTTAGAGGGGGATTTATTCCTGCATAATCCCGCGCTGATAAAGAAATATCATTACACGTCGAACTTTCTCGGCATAAAGAAAACTCGTTCGGATGATTGGTGCTTTACGGTCAATGATAACGGCATAATCACATCGCAGGCTGTTGGAGGCTTAAACTGTTGGCAGGAAGTCGGAATTTCTTACTGGAACGATGAGGACGGCCGCAAACTTTCAGGGCACATAAAATCAGCTTGGGAAATGCCCGGCGGAAAAGAACGTTACTGGGATCAAGTCCCCTTTGCAATTTTCCCGGATGAGTACAAAGTAGAGATACGAGAATGCTTCGATGATGACGTTGTAGAAATTGACACGTGGCGCGAACTGAAAGCCATTGATGAAGTCTATGATGTCTAAACCTTTCCGGCAATAATTCAATATTGCAACTATAAATTTTCAGGAGGAATTATTTTACATGAAGAAAGTTTTATTGTTACTTGCAGCTGTAATTTGTGCTGTACTGGTCTACGTGTTCGGTTTTAACGGCGGCGGAAGTCAGGAGAGCTTAAAAGTTGTAATCTGGACGAGCGGCGAGGACTACAGGAATGATTATTATTTGTCAGAAGCACGCAAGAAATTTCCAGATTATGATATTACGCTCGAATACATGAACACGAGCACAATAGCCGCAAAAGTCCTTGAGGAGAAAGAGAACTGCACCGCCGATATTATTCAGTCATTAGAGTACGGATATTTGGATAAGTGCAAGGATTATCTCGCTGAGCTGAAAGATTTTGACTTCTCATTATTCCTTGATGAAATAGTCCCGGCAAATCACAAGATCACTCCTGAAGTGAAAAACGGAGGTTGTATAATTCTCAATCGGGACGTTATGAACGCTAAAAACCTTCCGACACCGGCGACGTATCAAGACTTACTCAATCCGATTTACAAGGGTTTAATCTCGATGCCCAATCCTGCAACTTCCGGAAGCGGTTACATGTTCTTGAAATGTCTTGTAAACACTTGGGGCGAAGATGAAGCATTTGATTATTTCGACAAGCTCGCGGAAAATATTTTAGCTTTCACATCGTCAGGTTCAGGGCCGGTTAATGCTCTTGTCCAGGGTGAAGTTGCTATAGGTTTGGGGATGACTTCTCAAGCTGTAGTTGAGAAAAATCAAGGCGTTAATCTTGAGATGCTGTTTTTCGAGGAAGGCTCACCGTTCAGTATGTATGGTAATGCGGTTCTGGCAAAGAGTGCAAATCGTAAAGCTGTAATGAATGTATTTAATTATATTGCAACGGATTTATGCAGAGGCGATAACGAAAAATTTTTCCCGGATCAGATATTCAAGAACTTTGCGCCGGAGATTAAGGGCTTCCCGACAAATATAAAATACGGCGACATGTCGAATGATAATCTTGCGGAAAAAGAAAGACTGCTCGCAAAATGGAAATATTAAAGCTCAGCGTTCAAGGCCTATCAAAGAATTATGACGGTCTTGAAGTCCTTGATGCTGTAAGTTTTGATGTCAGGAGCGGGGAATTTCTCTCCGTTCTTGGCTCTTCAGGCTGCGGAAAAACTACACTGTTACGAATATTAATCGGCTTGCTTGAACCCGACAGCGGCAAAATCTTTCTTGACGGCGTTGACATAACCCGTGAAATTCCGAGTAAACGAAAGATGGGTATAGTGTTTCAGAATTACGCGTTATTCTCCAATATGAACGTGATTGATAACGTGAAATACGCTATGAAGTTTCATTCTGAGCTTAAAGCCCAAGCTGATAAACGAGCAAAGGAACTTGTTGAACTCGTTGGATTGGCCGAACACGTTAACAAGAAACCCGGTGAACTCTCAGGAGGTCAGCAGCAAAGAGTAGCAATCGCGAGGACTTTAGCACTGAGACCAGAGATAATTTTACTTGATGAGCCTATGAGTGCGCTTGATGCCGAGACGAGAATTAACATGATGGCCGAGCTTAAACGTCTTCAGAAAAATCTAGGCACAACAATGATTTACGTAACTCATGACCAGGAAGAAGCATTTTCACTTTCGGACAGAATAATGATAATGAACAGGGGAAAAATTGAAGTTCTTGACGTTCCGGAGAAAATTTTTGCGATGAGTTCCAATGAATACGTGAAGAAATTCGTAATTGACAACATGAAGGCCAGAATTAACATGCTCAAGAGGTTTAACTAGATGGCGAGCATAATAATTCTTGCATTCTTCGGTGTATTCGTAATTTTCCCTGTATGTTCACTCTTCATGCGCATAACTCCGTCGGGAATTGTTGACGTAATTAATCTCCCACAATTTTATGAAGCTCTCAAAAATTCGCTGATTTGTTCGGGAACGGCCGCGTTAATTTCGTTGTGCCTTGCGTTAGTCTGTGCAATGTGCATTGAACGGACGAGGATAAAGCATAAAGCCTTCTTTAATCTTTTGTTCGTTATGCCTATGTTAATTCCGTCAATCTCTCATGCTTTCGGGCTGGTCGCATTATTTGGAGCGAACGGCTTAATCACAAAAATTTTCGGACTTAACGGCAGTATTTACGGGTTTACTGGCATTATCGCAGGAAGTGTGATGTATTCGTTCCCTGTTGCTTATATAATGCTGGCTGATATTCTGAGATATGAGGACGGAACTCAGCATAAAGCCGCCGAAGTTTTAGGAGTTCCTTCACACAGAAGATTTCTTGATTTGACGCTTCCGTTTCTGAAGAGGCCGTTAATCTCAGCATTTTTTGCCGCATTCACGATGATTATAACTGATTACGGAGTGCCTTTAATGATTGGCGGAAAAACTATCACGCTTCCAGTCTTGATGTATAACAGGGCTATCGGCATGATTGATTACAATTCCGGCAGTGTGATCGGAGCGTTATTATTACTTCCGGCTGTGGCAGCATTTGTAATTGACTTGCTGAACTCAGAGAACAGGAACAATAACTTTATGCCTGAGCCAGTTACGACAAAAGAGGGTAAATTTGCCCGGACTTGTTCATTAATTTTCTGCGTGGTAATCTCGATAGCAATTTTTGCGCCTGTGATTGCCTTCTGCATGATGACATTTGCTAAGAAATATCCGGTTGACGCTTCATTTACTCTTTATCATGTCTTAAAGACTATCAGGCGAGGTGCTGGGAATTACCTTTTGAACTCGATAATTTATGCGTTTTTCGCTGGAATTGCCGGAACATCTTTAGCGTTCGTGTGTTCGTACATTACTGCAAGGCTTGAGAGATATAAATTCAGCAGGATTATTCACCTGATTTCTTTACTGACTATGGCTGTGCCGGGAATAGTTTTAGGCTTGTCGTTCGTGATTTTCTTCAACAGGACGAGCTTATACGGGACGATATTAATAATAATCATCGCTAACACCGTACACTTTTTTGCGTCGCCATATCTCATGATGTATAACGCCCTGCGAAAAATTAATCCCTCGCTTGAAGATACAGGCTCAGTTCTTGGCGTGAAGAGGCTGAATATTATTGCTGACGTAATAATGCCTGAAGTTATGCCGGCTGTGAAAGAGATGTTTGCTTATTTCTTCGTGAACTCGATGATGACAGTATCAGCAGTATCATTCCTTGCTCCTCCTTCTCCACGTCCTGTAGCTTTGATGATCCCGCAGTTTGAGGCTCAATTATTAATGGAAAGTGCGGCGTTTATCTCACTAGTAATTCTTGTTGTGAACTCCTTGCTGAAACTTTTTCTGCGTGAGAAGTAAAAAATTATCCCCCTTCACAGCTTCAAAGGGGGAACGTTTTATTCTTAATCGAACATGTCGCTAATCGGCAATTCCTCATGAACTCGTCTTATCGCTTCGGCAAACAACGGAGCAATCGACAACTGCATAATTTTTTCTGAGCGTTTAGCCTCTGGAATTGGTATCGTGTCAGTGAAGATTAACTTTTCGATCGACGAAGCATTTATCCTCTCAAGCGCAGGCCCCGAAAGCACCGCATGTGTTGCACAAGCAAATACCCGTGAGCTTCCGCGTTTCTTCAAGCCGTCCGCAGCATGGCAGATCGTCCCGGCTGTGTCAATAATATCATCAACGAGAATTGCTGTTCTTCCCTGAATATTCCCGACGATGTCCATAACTTCAGATACGTTTTGTTTGTCGTGCACTCGTCTCTTGTCGACAATTGCAATATCAGTGTCAAGCATTACGGCAAATTTTCGGGCCCTCGCAACTCCTCCGACATCAGGCGAGACAACTACAACATTTCCGGATTTGATTTCGTCAGCAAGAATTTCCTTGAAGTGTTCAGCAAGCAATTTCATTCCCGTCAAATGGTCAACCGGAATATCAAAAAAGCCCTGAATTTGTCCAGCGTGTAAATCTGCCGTGATAATCCGGTTAATTCCCTCGTGAGCAAGAATATTCGCAACAAGTTTCGCTGTAATCGGCTCTCTTGGTCTTGCTTTCCTGTCCTGACGTGCATAGCCGAAATATGGGATTACAGCGTTGACGTAGTGAGCAGAATCCCGGCGCATAGCATCAGCCATGATTAATAACTGCATTAAGTTTTCATTAACTGGGTAACACGTCGGCTGAATTATATAAACGTCTGAACCTCGCACGCTCTCTTCGAGTGAAACGCCGAGTTCTCCGTCAGAAAATTTGTAATGCTTGACTTGCGACGGGGACATGTTGAGAACTTCGCAGATTGTTTTCGCAAATTCCGGATGAGCTTCGCCGGAAAATATTTTTATGCCGTTTCCTCTGGACAAGATTATTTTTCCTCCTTGTGGTGATGAAGATTATGATTTCTTAATGACCAGTCCGCAATATTCTTTTGCCGAGCACGTCCAACTCCGAGCGAATTGGCCGGGACAGCCTGAGTTATTACGGAACCTGCCGCAGTCGCCGCACCGTCTTCAAGTTCAACGGGAGCAACGAACATTGTATCTGAACCGATAAAGCAATTGTCGCCAATAAAAGTTTTATTCTTGTGAGTGCCGTCGTAATTACACGTTATGCTTCCTGCGCCGATATTAACGTCATGGCCGAGTGTTGCGTCTCCCATGTATGAAAGATGAGGGACTTTCGAGTTTTCGCCGATATGGGAATTTTTCAGCTCAACGAATTTTCCTGCAAATGCCCGGCTCTCTAAACACGAATTTTCACGGATATAACAGAACGGCCCGGCTTTCGAGTTGTCTTTAAGCTCGCTGTTCTCGATTACGGCATAAGCGATAACTTTCACGTTTCGGCCAATTTTCGCGTTCGTCAAGATTGACCCGGAGCCTATCATGCTTCCTTCACCGATTTTGCTTTTTCCCCAAATCTGAACGTTCGGCATAATAATTACATCATGTTCTAGCTCAACATCAGCGCCAATATAAACGCTATTAACATCAAGAATATTCACGCCTTCTGAGAGCCAGTGAGACAAAATTTTTTCTCGCATTACACGTGAAACTTCAGCAAGTTCTGACTGAGTATTAACGCCCTGCATTTCTTTTTCAGGCATAATGAAAGCTCCTGTTGCAAAATTTTTCTCGTTCATTAGGGCTAAAGCGTCAGTGATGTAATATTCGTGCTGTGAATTATTATTTGTGATTGAGTTTATGACTTGTGAAAGTGATTTGACTTTGAAGGCATAACAGCCTGCGTTGACCTCGTGAATTTCCCTTTGTTCCGGTGAAGCATCTTTGAACTCGATTATGCTGACAGAATTTTTTTCCCGTATTATTCTTCCGTAAGCTCCGGGATTTTCAGCCTCAAACGTAATTACCGTGCAATCATTCTTATCAACGCATGAGATTAATTCCTTGAGACTTTCTGATGTCATCAATGGCAAATCTCCGTTGAGAACTATTAAATCCTCGTAATTCTGCCACCATTCAAACGCTGACTTTACGGCGTGGCCTGTTCCTAACTGTTCATGCTGCCATAAAATTTTTACGTTGGGAAAATCATTTTGCAGATGTTCTTGAACCTTCTCACCTCCAGAGCCTACTAACACGCCGATATTCTCGGGCTTAATTCCTATGGATAAAACATTGCGGATAACATAATCGATAATTGGACGGTCTAAAACTTTGTGTAAAACTTTAGGGGCTGCGCTCTTCATTCGTGTACCTTTACCTGCGGCCATGATGAGAACGCAAAGATTATTCATGATATTCATCACCTCTGAAAGTTCGTGTGGCTGGGGTGGATGGATTCGAACCATCATTTTAGGATCCAAAGTCCTGCGTCCTGCCATTGGACTACACCCCAAACGCAAAACACGAAGTATTATATCACGTTAGGCAAGAAAGTCATGATTGCTATTCGGAAGTTTATCAATTCTGACTTCAGGAAGCTCATTAACTTTTTCGTCAGCTTTTGCTTCATTTTGCGCTTCGATTTTCTCGTCTTCGGTCATGAGCTTGTCGAACTCCTCAGCGTCAATCACTTCTTTTTCAAGCAAGACAGCCGCAATTTTGTCCATTAAGGGCCGTCGTTGAGTAAGAATTTCTTTCGCGCGTTCGTAACATGAATCGATTATTGATTTTACTTCCTTATCTATTACGTAAGCAATCTCCTCGCTGTAATTCCTGTCCTCTGAAATGTCGCGTCCTAAGAAAATTTCCTCGCGTTTATTCCCAAGTTTCACGAGGCCGAGAGTCTCACTCATTCCCAATTGCGTAACCATTTGACGGGCTGTTTGTGTTGCTCGTTCTAAGTCATTGGCCGCACCACTGGTTACGTCGTTGAACATAATTTCCTCAGCAACTCGACCGCTTAATAACACCGAAATTCTGTTTAAGAGTTCCGAACGTGAAATTAAGAACCTGTCTTCCTCTGGAACTTGCAGAGTGTAACCGAGTGCCGCGTGTCCTCGTGGAATAATCGAAATCTTGTGAACTGGATCAGAACCGGGCAAAATTTTTGCGACAATCGCGTGTCCTGTCTCATGATAGGCGATAATCTTTTTCTCGTGGTCGTTAATCAACCTGCTTTTTCTCTCAGGGCCTGCCATTACGCGTTCAATTCCCTCTTCGAGTTCGTCCATGCCGATTTTGTCCTTGTCATGACGTGCCGCCAACAATGCCGCTTCATTCACGAGATTTTCCAAGTCAGCACCGACAAAGCCCGGAGTTCTGCGCGCTAAAATTCCGGTATTAACGTCGTCCGCAAAAGTTTTATCCTTCATGTGAACTTTCAAAATTTCCTCACGTCCCTTAACGTCCGGACGGTCAACCGTGATATGTCTGTCAAATCTTCCAGGTCTCAACAAAGCTGGGTCAAGAATATCCGGTCTGTTTGTTGCGGCAATTAATATTGTAGAGCTTGTATCATCGAAGCCGTCAAGTTCAACGAGTAATTGATTTAAAGTTTGCTCGCGCTCGTCATGTCCTCCTCCTAAGCCCGCTCCTCTGTGTCGTCCTACTGCGTCCATTTCATCGATGAAGATTATGCAGGGCTGATACTTTTTCGACTGCTCGAATAAATCACGAACTCTTGCCGCTCCAACTCCAACGAACATTTCAACGAAGTCCGAACCAGATACGCTAAAAAATGGAACATCAGCTTCACCGGCCGCCGCTCTCGCTAAAAGAGTTTTTCCAGTTCCAGGAGGGCCGACTAATAAAACTCCCTTAGGAACACGAGCGCCTAACTTTCTGAATTTGTCGGGATTTTTCAGGAAATGAATTACTTCTTGCAATTCCTCTTTGGATTCCTCACAACCTGCAACGTCGTTGAACGTAACTTTCGGCTTGTTGTCGAGAAATAATTTCGCGTGGCTTTTTCCGAATGACATAATCCTTCCGCCGCCGCCCTGCATGTTGTAGAGAAAGTAAATCCACACACCGATTAATAACAACGTCGGGAATAACGAGGTCATCAAGGACATTAGCCAGGTATTTTTTTGCGGAGCTTCGATTGTTACGATAATTCCTTTTTCTGCCGCCTTGTCAGCAATCCCCGAAACATCAAGCCCATACGTCAAAAATCTTTGTCCGTCGTGAGTTTCTCCTTGAATAACCGCTGAGCTGGATTCGCCTGGTGTCGTGTTGTTGCGGATTTGAAGTATTCGGATTTTTCCAGCGTTTAAGTCTTTTAGAAATTGGCTGTAACTAATCTCGTCATATTGTTTCTGAACTTCTTCGGGCGTTAAGAACATGTTGACCATGCTGACGACTACAAGTATCAACACTAGATAAAGCCCTAAGTTTTTTACGACTTTTCCCAAGATAAATTTTGCCTCCGATTTTGTTAATGTAAGCTAATAAATCAAGATTAAACGATTATAACAGAGCCGTATACAATTTCGCATAAAAAAGCAGTCCCCGTAAAATTAGGAACTGCCGGGAAAATTTTTTCAGAATTAACGATTTCTATTCACTGCTCCCTGAACTTTAGTTCGTAATCTGCTTGCTGGAATATAAGACGGATAAATTCTCAATGAAGCCTCTAGCAACTTAAGAGCAGTGCTGTAACGTCCCATATCATAATTCAACTCAGCAGCTTTATACGCCGCAAGATAATCATAAGGATAATCTCTAAATTATTCTTTCATAACGCTGGGATTGTTCACGTTTACCAATTCGAGTATTCTCTGCGTC
>ERZ842401.7815-NODE-7815-length-10774-cov-15.624312_pt1 | contig 10774 bp, 12 predicted proteins | sample MGYA00521270_ERZ842401 | MGnify/ENA primary metagenome ERZ842401 (study PRJEB31892, sample SAMEA3878208) | bioreactor metagenome | biome: Moose rumen | place: Sweden | collected 2011-10 | study: EMG produced TPA metagenomics assembly of the PRJEB12797 data set... | reverse complement strand
TGAAGTCGATGCGTCCGCAGTTTATCGTGCAGAAGCGGTCGCTGAACCTGATACGGCATCTGAACACGCTGTTGAACCGTGCCAATGAGACGCTGGAGGATGGCGGCTACCTGTGGTGCCACACCCGCACGGCCTCGCTGAAGCGTCATCAGATGATGGAACGCTATCCCTGGGGCATCAACTACCTGATGTTTACGATGCACTTTCTCTGGCACCGTGTGATTCCCAAGATGAACATGACGAAGTGGTTCTACTTCTGGGTGACGAAGGGACGCAACCGCACCTTCAACCGCGTGGAGGTGCTGGGCCGGATGTATCGGGCTGGCTTCGAGGTGGTCGATGAGGAGTTCCGTCATGGGGAGTTCTTCGTGCTGGCCCGTAAGGTGAAGGCACCGATATGGGACGATGTGCCCAGCGGCTCGCCACTCATCAAATTGAAGCGTGTGGGCAAGAACCGAGAGTTGATAGGTGTCTATAAGTTCCGCACGATGTACAGTTATTCGGAGTATCTGCAGCCCTATATCTATGAGCACAACCATCTTCAGAAAGGTGGTAAGTTCGCTGATGACTATCGGGTGACGCCCTGGGGCCGCTGGATGCGCAAACTGTGGATAGACGAACTGCCGATGTTCATCAACTTCTTCAAGGGAGAGATGAAACTGGTGGGCGTTCGCCCCCTGTCGCGCCACTACTTCAGCCTCTACACCCCAGAGATGCAGGAACTGCGCACAAGGGTGAAGCCAGGTCTGCTGCCGCCTGGTATGTATGAGAAGCATACACCTGAAAATCTTGTTGAGATACAGGCCTCAGAACGTCGTTACCTTATTGCATACATGAAACATCCCATCCTCACGGACATCCGCTACTTCTTCGGCACCATAGGTAATATCTTGCTACATGGAAAAACGAGCAAATAGGAAACAATGAAAATACTTATAGACATGAACCATCCGGCGCATGTCCATTATTTCCGCAACTTCATCAAGTTGATGGAAGCAAGGGGGCATGATTTCTGTGTAATCAATCGTGACAGCAAGATGATCAATCAGTTGCTGGACTATTATGGTATTGAACATACCATACGTAATAAACGTCCCACTCATAAGGGAACTTTTGTTTCTTTATTAAATCTTATTTGGATGACGCTTTGGTGCATCCGCATATCATTTACATTCAGACCAGATATGTATATAGGGTTTGGTTCTGCTGTGTGTGCATTGTCATCACGGGTATTCCGAAAGCCGTGTATTCTATTAGATGATACAGAACATAACAATATAAACCATAGAATATATATGCCGAATTGTGAAGCAGTTCTTACCCCATTCTACTTCAGGAAAAATCTTGACAGTCTTTTAGGGGGGGTAAAAATATTAAACAAATAAGATTCAATGGCTACATTGAGCAATTGTATCTGCATAGTAAAGACTACCGTCAGAATGACAGTGTATTAAAAGAATTAAATGTTAAACCAAGGGAGTATGTAATAGTTCGATATATAGCTTATGATGCGCATCATGATTTGACAATCAAGCATCTTTCCGACGAAGAGAGGCTTAGGTTGATTGAGATAATAGCCAAACGATATAGAGTATTCTTATCTGTAGAGCAAGGTTGCTCACTTCAGGGTATTGATAAATATCTGTTGGATATCTCGCCCGAAAAGATGCACGACCTGATGGCTGACGCAAAATTCTTGCTTACAGAGGGTGCCACAATGGCCTCAGAAGCATTTGTTTTGGGAGTTCCTTATCTGTTTGTTGGTTCTTCGACACCATTAGGAAATTTGGATTATCAATGTGAACATTATCCAGATAGGTCGTTCAGGACGATGGATTGTCAAACGGCTGTTAAATACGTGGATCACCTGATGAAACTCGATGCAGACACAAAACTTAACAAGCTGCAAGTAGAGAGGCAGACCATCAGGCCTACGGCCTATCTGGAATGGTTTGTTGAGCATTTCCCAGAAAGCAAATATAAAGACTATCAACTCCCCTGACAATCGTTAGGGAAAAATGCGAATCGGAATCTTCTTAGGACATCCTGCACATTATCATTTGTTTAAGTATACGATAGAGAATTTGAGGAATAAAGGTCATAGTATTGACATCCTCGTGAAACGCAAGGACATCCTGGAAAGTCTGGTTCAAGAGGCTGGTTTGGATTATATAGTCGTCAGGGAGCATGAAAGGCTGTCGTCGTCTAAAATAAATATTATTTGGGAAACCGTCAAAATGGATCTGAAGGTATGCAAATACCTGATTCGGAAACGGCCATCATTGATGATAGGAACCTATGCGCCGTTGTTCTCCGGTTATTTAGGAATTCCTATTATTGTATGTAACGAAGATGATGCAGATGCGGTACCAAGATTTGCTAAAGTAGGCTACCCGAGGGCAGATGCGATACTGACGCCATCATTCTGTAATTGTGGGAAATGGGAATTTAAAGCCATAAAGTACAAGGGATATCAGAAGTTGGCATATCTTCATCCCAATGAATTTACTCCCAACCTTGATACCGCTCAGAAATATTTGAGGAATAAGAATAAACCCTACGTACTGATGCGTTTTTCCCGTTTTAATGCCCATCATGACGATGGCGCTCATGGCATGTCTAATCAGTTGGCTCAAAGGATAATAAGCCTTTTGTCTGATGAATATGATGTCTATATCACATCAGAACGGACTCTTGATGCATCGCTTGAGAAATATTGTCTCCATATTAATCAATTAGATATTCATCATCTGATGGCATTTGCATCGCTCTATGTCGGTGATAGTCAGAGTATGTCGGTTGAAGCTGCGATGCTGGGAGTACCCTGTATTCGATTTAACAGCTTTGTTGGAAAGTTGAAAGTTGGAGTATTGGAAGAACTTGAAGAAAAATATCATCTGATAAAATCTATCCATTCCAGTAAGCCAGAAGAACTAATAGAAACTATCCATCGAATACTAAATAGTCCTTCAGAAAAGGAAATGCATTTAAAAAGGAAGAACCGTATGTTGACTGAGAAAATCGACGTTACTGCTTTCTTCACATGGCTGATTGACAATTACCCCGATAGTTTACGCCAAATGAGAAAAAATCCTGAAATACAGAACCAATTCCAATGAAAATGAACAAGATGAGGATATTAACAATTATTGGAGCAAGGCCGCAAATCATTAAAGCAGCTGCTATATCACGTGCTGTCGAAAAGAGTTTTAGTGATCAGATTGAAGAGACCATATTGCATACAGGACAGCATTATGATGCTAATATGTCGCAGGTGTTTTTCGATGAACTTGGGATTCCGCATCCAAATTACAACTTAGGTGTGGGGTCTGGCCGTCATGGGGTACAGACGGCGAAGATGATAGCAGGCATTGAGAACATTCTCTTATCCAATCACTATGATGGTATCATACTTTATGGCGATACCAATTCCACATTGGCAGGATCTGTGGCTGCATCAAAACTGCATGTGCCGATATTCCACATTGAAGCAGGACTCAGATCATACGACTTGTCGATTCCTGAGGAAATCAACCGAATTGTCAGTGATCAACTGGCCTCAATATCGTTCGTGCCCACAGAGAATGCTTTCAGGAATATGCAGTTAGAAGGCTTTGACAAGATGACTGTGGTATTTAGGAATGGGAAGAGCAGGAAGGTCTGCAATTGTGGTGACGTTATGTATGATAACAGTATGTACTTCGCATCATTGGCCGAAGAGAGTAGTGATGTGATAGAACGCTATGGTTTGAAGAAAGATAACTATATCCTTTCTACCATTCATCGTGACAATAACACAGACAATAAGGAAAGACTTACACAGATTTTCGACGCTCTGATTACACTATCAGAGCAAGAGAATATTGACGTATGCATACCCTTGCATCCGAGGACCCAGAAACTGATAGCATCAAATGTCGCTTCCGATGTTTACCAGAAGTTGATGAATACGTCGTGTGTTAAAATTGTTCCTCCGGCATCGTTCTTCGACATGATAAGGCTGGAGAAGAATGCCAAGATCGTCATGACGGATAGTGGTGGCGTGCAGAAAGAGTCTTTCTTTTTCGGGAAACCATGCGTTGTATTTCTGAAAGACACTCCTTGGAAAGAACTGATAGAGAGTGGAGCGGGTATTGCTGCAGATGCAAATAAAGAACAAATTATAAACGCATACCACAAAATGGTCAATCATTCAGTAGAATTTCCTGCTCTATTCGGTGATGGCCATGCGGCAGAGAAGATTCTTGGTCAGATTGTTGAATATCTAAAATGAAATACTATAAATGAAAAGTTCTGAAATTGCAAGATTCCTGAACAGGGAATTATATGGCGAAGATATTGAGATTGACGGTTTCTCTTCGCTGTCGAATATCGCGGAAGGTACAGTGGTATTTGCCAAGAAGTATAGCGATGCGTATGCCGATATGATATCGTCGGCAAAACACGTGTTAGCTATCGTGTGTGAAGGTTATCGAGATAATTTGGCAGGGCCATATATTATCTCTAAGAATCCCCGTCTTGACTATTTGAGAGTGGTCGGCGAGTTCTTTGTGGATGAAGAGATACCATCAGGAATACATCCGACGGCAGTGGTAGAGGAAGGTGCTGTGATTGGCGAACATGTCGCAATTGGTGCTCATTGCTACATTGCATCAAAAGTAGTAATAGGCGATAATACCATCATCTTTCCAAATACCTCCATCTATGGCAAGGTAACGATAGGTCATGATTGTTATATCAAGCCAGGAGTGGTTATCGGAGGACCGGGGTTTGGATTCGAATATGATGAAAATGGCGTGCCTGTCCATTTTCCTCATACGGGAGAGGTGATTATTGGCAACCATGTCCAGATTGGTGCTAACTCTACTATAGATCGTGCCACAATAGACGCCACTGTGATAGAGGATAATGTGAAAATAGATAACTTAGTTCACATAGCACATAATTGCAAGATTGGGGCAAACACAATTATTACTGGTGGCGCTTTTGTTAGTGGTGGAGTTAATATAGGGAAAAATGCTTGGCTTGCACCGAATTGTACAATTCACCAACAAATAAAGATAGGAAATTATAGTAAAGTTGGTATCGGAGCAGTATTACTGAAGAATGTAAAAGACGGAGATACTGTTTTTGGAAATCCAGCAAAAATTTTGAAATTATAAAATAGTGAATTATGGAAATTAAAGATTTTACAGAAAAGTTTTGTGAACAGTTTGACGAGGAATTGGAAAATACCCCCCCCCCAGTTGCTGCTTTAGAGGGTTAGAACAATGGTCTTCATTGACAGCACTCAATGTTCTTGCAATGATTGATGAGGAGTATGGTGTGGCATTGGATCCTGATGAGATGCGTAAAACAAATACCATCCAAGAGTTGTTTGACCTCGTTAAGTCCAAATTATAATCAGCGATGTATAATCCTTTTTCGTTAGAGGGTAAAACTATCCTTATAACAGGGGCTTCTTCGGGTATAGGTAGAGTAACTGCTATTGAATGCTCAAAGATGGGGGCCACACTTATTATCACTGGCCGTAACGTGGAACGTCTGAATGAAACGTTAAACCAACTAGATGGCAAAGGGCATAAGGTGATTATTGCTGATTTGTCAGATGACGAAAGCCTCAGTGCTCTAGTTTCAGAGTGCCCTTGTCTTGATGGTCTTGTCAATAATGCAGGAGTTACCAAGACATTAACTACCCAGTTCGTTACTCGCGAGAAGCTGGAATACCTGATGGAGGTAAATACCTTTGCCCCCATTCTACTGTTCCAACGACTACTGAAGGCAAAGAAATTGGAAAGTGGTAGTTCTGTGGTCTTCACAGGCTCTATTTCAGGTCTGTGCTGTGCTGGGCTGGGCAATGTAATGTACACTACTTCAAAAGCCGCTATTGGTGGCTTTGTGAAGAATGCAGCCCTTGATCTGGCATCACGTAATATCAGGGTAAATGCTGTAGCACCTGGAATGATAGAAACGCACATCCTTGACAATAGTTTTATTGGGAAGGACGAACTGGAAGCAGACCGCCAGCGTTATCCAATGAAACGTTATGGTAAGCCTGAAGAGGTGGCGTACGGAATCATTTACCTGCTTAGCAATGCATCGTCTTTCACAACAGGTGCTAGCATTGTTATTGATGGCGGCTTTACACTTCAGTAATCGCAGTTATGAAGACTATTATTCAAAATGTTCAGGTTAAGGCCATCACGTCATGGCTCCCTGAAGAAATGTTAGATTTATATACGCTTTCCTCTAAGTATGGCGAGAAGGATGTCCAGAACATTATCAAGACTACTGGTATAGAACAGATAAGAGTTGCACCAAATGGGATAACCTCATCAGACATGTGCCAGAAGGCTGCTGAACATCTTATTGAGTCAGAAAAGATAGACAAGTCGGAGATTGATGGACTCGTATTCGTTTCGCAGACCCCAGACTATGTGCTTCCTGTTACAGCTACTTGCTTGCAAGACAGACTGGGACTGAGTAAAGACACGGTATGCCAGGATATCCGCTATGGATGTTCGGGCTACATCTATGGGCTGTTCCAGGCAGCCTGCTGGATATCTACGGGCTCATGCAAGAATGTATTGGTGTTGTCTGGCGATACTAATTCGAGACTCGTCAACGAGAACGACAAATCATTGAAGATGGTGATGGGCGATGCCGGAACAGCAACATTAGTGACAGAAGGTAGTTGTCCGATAGGATTTCATATACAGTCTGACGGTAGCGGTGCAGAAAGATTGATTGTGCCAGCAGGCGGTTTTAGAATCCCTAGATCAACAGAAACCTCAGAACTGAAGTGGGATGAGGACAAGAACGGCAGGACGGCTGAGGATATGTATATGGACGGTATGGCAATCTTTATGTTTGCCATTACGAAAGTTCATAAAAATATCAACACATTGTTGGATCTGGTTGGATGGAATAAAGAGGATCTTAGCCTTGTGGCGTTACATCAAGCTAATAAGTTCATGGTGGAAAATATCGGCAAGAAACTAAAAGTCCATTCTGAGATAGTGCCCACCAATGTTGAAACTTACGGCAATACAGGTCCGGCCACTATCCCTCTGTTGCTGAGCGATTATGGCTCAAAAAATAGAAGAAGTTATGACAAAGTTGTACTGAGTGGTTTCGGAGTAGGCCTTTCATGGGGTAGTGTAACTTGCGATTTGTCAAATACTAAATTTTACGAACCAATTAACAAGTAAGTTTTATGGATAAGAAAAGAATTAATGAGATAGTCATAGGTATCTTAAGTGACTATTGTAAAGAGAATGAAATCGACGTGGAAATCAACAAGGATACACCATTGATTGGAAGTAATAAGATCCTTGATTCTATGGGATTGGTAAATAACATCGTTGATATCGAAACAGCTTTCCTTGACGAGGATGTGGAGATTAGTCTAACTTCTGAAGCTGCTATGTCTGGTCGTATCAGCCCATTCCGCTCTGTAGGCTCACTCTGTAACTTCATAGCACGTCAACTTGGTATTGAGGAAGAATAATGGATAGAATCATTATCATCACTGGTACCCGTAAGGGTATAGGCAGATACCTGGCAGAACAGTATCTTCAGGAGGGTGATATAGTGTATGGATGCAGTCGCAGGATCTGCGATATTGAGCATCCAAACTATCATCATACTCGTCTGGATGTGTCTGACGAGGCTGAGGTGGTTAGCTTTGTACGCAACGTGTATAAGAACCACAAGCATATCGATGTGCTAATTAACAATGCTGGCTGTGCCTCGATGAATCATTTCCTGTTGACTCCATACGATACGGCTAAGAAGGTGTTTAATACCAACTTCTTTGGGACTTTCCTGATGTGTCGAGAGGTGGCTAAATTTATGGTCAAAGCTAAAAGTGGTCGCATTGTGAATTATTCTACAGTGGCTGTGGCTTTGAATCTGCATGGAGAGTTGGTTTATTCTGCATCAAAGGCGGCCATTGAGCAGTTGACACGCGTATTGGCTGATGAAATTGGTGAGAGTGGAGTGACGGTTAATGCTGTAGGCCCGACACCTATAGATACAGATTTGATTAAGAATGTACCAGAAAATAAGCTTCAGGATCTGCTATCTCATCAGTGCATCAAGCGCTTCGGTCAGTTTGAGGATGTGAAGAACGTTATCGATTTCTTCCTGAAGCCAGAGAGCAACTTTATTACAGCACAAACCATATATTTAGGAGGCGTTGTATAGCATGAATTGGTTAATTGAAAAGATAAGCGAAGGCACAGATAAGACGGCTGTGATCTTCAAAGAAAAAGAGTATTCCTATGAGACGCTCTATCAGAGCATATGTATGGACTATGAGCGGGTGAAAGCATCATTCCAACCAGGTAATGTGATTGCCATTGTGTCCGACTATAGCTTTGAGTCTATCTCTCTTTTCTTTGCCCTGCATGAGAATCATAATATTATTGTGCCTATCACCACTAAGGTGCAGTCTGAGATTGATGACCGCATCAATGTGGCTGGTTGCGACTATGTTGTATCAATCAATGATGAGGGCTGGTCATTTACCAAGCGTGAACATAAGGATGAACCCCATCAGTTGGTGGTAAGCCTTCAGAACGAATCTCATTCTGGCTTGATTCTGTTTAGTAGTGGTTCTACAGGTAAGCCCAAGGCCATGATTCACAATTTAGATAATCTGATTGACACTTATAAGGATAAGCGAGGTAAACGATTGGTCTTCCTAATTTTCCTGATGTTCGATCATATTGGAGGATTGAATACGTTGTTGAATTGCTTATCGATGAATGTGGCAATGGTATTTCCTGAGAACAGAGAACCAGACCATGTGGCTCATCTGATAGAGAAATATAAGGTTAATATCTTGCCTGCATCCCCGACTTTCCTGAACCTGATGCTGATTGGTGAGTGCCCCGCTCATTATGACCTGACATCACTTCGTATGATTACATACGGTACAGAGCCTATGCCTGAGAGCCTGTTGGTAAAACTGAAGTATGCTTTCCCAAGAGTAAAGTTCTTGCAGACCTTTGGAACCAGTGAAACAGGTATTTCTACAACATCGAGTTATTCATCTACCAGTACTTTCTTAAAGATAGATGATCCTAATACAGAGTATAAGATTATCAATGGCGAGTTGTGGTTACGTAGCAAGACCCAGATTATGGGTTATCTCAACTCCAGCATGGAGCGATTTACAGATGATGGCTGGTTTAAGACAGGCGATATGGTGGAGGAGAAAGATGGTTATATTAAAATTATCGGTAGGAATTCAGATATTATCAATGTAGGTGGCGAAAAGGTCCTTCCTTCAGAAGTGGAGTCTGTTCTCTTCCAGATGCCTCATGTAAATGATTGTATTGTTTATGGGGAGAAAAATCCAATTACAGGTCAGATGGTGGTTGCCAAGGTGCTCTATAATGAAGATATTAAAGCGTCTGAGCTTAAGAAACTAGTTGTGGAGTTTTGCAAGGATAAGCTAACTCGTTATAAGATCCCTGCAAAGGTGGTAAAAATGAGCGATTCTGAGTTTACTGAAAGATATAAAAAGAAGAGAATCAATTAAGGCTTATGGGAATTGAATTCACATTTAGAGGGTATTCGAGTCTGATAAATAACCTTAAAGAATTTGGTTATTCTTTTGCAGATTATCATAATTATCTGGATTTCTATAGGTGTGTGATATTGCGCCATGACATTGATAATAGTATCGAAAGGGCTGTCGTGATGGCAGAGTTGGAAGCAACGCTGGGAGTGAAATCAACCTATTTTGTATTGCTAACTTCAGACTTCTATAATCCCAGTTCAAAGAAGAGCCTTAAAGGGTTGAAGCATATTCAACAATTAGGTCATGAGATCGGACTCCATTTTGATGAAATTGCATACGAGGGAATGGTAGATGTAGTAAGCGCCATCAAGCGGGAGGCGAAGATTCTGTCTGATATTATTGAGACACCTATAACAACCGTCTCTATGCATCGTCCTTCTCCTACCACGTTGGAAGCAAATTATGATCTTTCCCCAATGGTAAACTCGTATGGAAAAACGTTCTTTAATGATTTCAAATATCTCTCAGACAGCCGTAGAAGATGGCGGGAACCAGTGTTGGATATCATTAATAGTGGCCAGTATAACAGGTTACACATCTTGACGCATGCTATTTGGTACAATGAGGTTGAGGAAGATATACATGATAGCATAAAGAGATTTGTTACTTCTGCCAATTTGGAACGATATTGCCAAGAGAAAGAGAATATTAAGGATATAGAATCAATTCTTAGTCTTGAGGAATTACCATAAAATGACTGTAACCGAATACATATTGAATTACGATCCTGGGATTCCAACAATATGGATGGTGGGAACCTATCTGGTTGTAGGGTGCGCAGTCGTAACCTTGTTCTTGTATGGTGAGAGTAAAGATGAGATAATCAGAAACTGTTCATGGGCTTTATTGGCTGGGTATGTCTTCTTGGTGTTGTGCTCGACTATCGTTTGTAGGGATGAGTGTTTGAAAGTCGGTTATAATTTCCATCCCTTTCTTCATATTCACTCTAGGAATGTTGTCATCATTGGAGAACGGATACTGAATATCATCCTGTTTGTACCTATTGGCCTATTAGTTTCAGTAGTTCTCAATAGATGGAGATTCATTAAAGTTCTCATATTAGGATTTAGTCTGTCTGCTTCCATTGAGTTGATGCAGTTACTTCTAAAGAAAGGAGTTTACAATATAGATGATGTGATTAATAACGTGGCAGGCTGTATCATTGGATACGGTCTGTTTCTA
>ERZ842401.7814-NODE-7814-length-10775-cov-4.068843_pt1 | contig 10775 bp, 8 predicted proteins | sample MGYA00521270_ERZ842401 | MGnify/ENA primary metagenome ERZ842401 (study PRJEB31892, sample SAMEA3878208) | bioreactor metagenome | biome: Moose rumen | place: Sweden | collected 2011-10 | study: EMG produced TPA metagenomics assembly of the PRJEB12797 data set... | reverse complement strand
TCCTTCTATCAGAAGGGCATTGATTCCAAAAAGGCGAGGAGGCTGGCAAGTGAATAGCCTGAAACGCCGCTGGCTGCTGTTTTTTGTTTCCTCACTGATTTCTGCGGTACCGGTTTTGGCAGCCGGCAGAGGCGGGCAAGAACTTGTCAAGGCGGGCAGCTGGCTGTATGATGCCGTCACCGCTCTGGCTTTGGAATGCGGGCAGGTGAACTTTGCTGACCAGGCCCCGCTTTCCATTGCCGAGCTGAAGCTCTATGTTTCAGAAATAGACTACAGCAGGCTGAGCATTGCGGGCAAGGCGCAGTACAAACGCATCATTGCCTATTTTGACGAGCAGAACATTTCGCTTGATTCCGACATTGTTTCTCTGGGCATCGATCCTGAAATCAACATAGAAGGATATTATAAATCCAATGACGATATAGCCTGGGTCTATGACCGCTATGAGCGGCGCCCGCTTTTGAGCACCCCCTTCACGCTGGGGGTGTCCGACTATGTGACGCTGAGCACTGACATAAAGCTCGGCGAGAACAAGGGGCAGATGGCGCATAACGATAATTACTCAAATGTCCCCATTGCGCCTGATGAAATAGACATCAACTTTCCGGATACCGGCTACCTGAGCACGGGCTACAAGTTTACCGATACGACGGGCGTAAACTTCCAGCTTGGCATGGGGGCGCAGGATGTGGGGCGCAGTCTGTCGGGCAGCGTCATCACAAGCAGGTACATGACGGGGGCAAGCTACGCCAATTTTGAAATATTTAATCCCGCCATCCGCTACACGATGAATGTGACGCAGTTCAATGTGGACAAGTACATGTACTCGCACCGCCTTGATATGCGTTTCTTCAAGAAGCTTTCATTTTCCGTGCAGGAGTCCATGCTTGTGTATCATCCGCTGGAGCTGCGTTTCCTCAATCCGCTGACGATTTACCACGGTATGAGCCCCTGGCGAGACTACGGGGAGGATGAAAGCAACACCTGCGCCTACCTTGCGCTCAAAGCTTCTTTCGCGCTGACGGACTGCGTGCGGCTTTACGGCATGTATGCGATGAACCAGTTCCAGACTGCCTACGAGCAGAGCAACTGGCCTGACGATACGACGCCCAACTCCATTGGCGCGCAGCTGGGCATTGAATCCTACATTCCGTTCAAAGAGGGCTACTTCCACCTCTGGCTTGAGGGCTATTATGCGACGCCTTACCTCTATATCAAGGAAAATCCCGCTTGGAGCCTGGTGCGCACTTATGCGGAAAACATCGGGGATATGGCTGTGTTCTATGAGTGGGTGGGAAGTCCCTTTGGTCCCGACACTATGTCCGGCGAGCTGAACCTTGGCTACGAGGTGCCCGGCAGATGGTCGCTGAATGCTTCCTACCTCCTGATGGCTCGCGGTGAATACTCGGGGACAAGTGTCTTTTCTGCTACGGACTGGGGAGGAACCAAGACCGATGAGTCTGATATTACAACAGGAGATTGGGTTTATCCATCTTCTGATATTTATCCTGATGGTCAGGGCAAGGAGGAAGCGAAGCGCCGCCAGAAGCTTTCCACGCCCTCTGGCACTGCGGAATACGTGAACCGCATTGCCCTGCGGGGCAGCTATTCGCCCTTTGACTATCTGACGCTGACGGTGCAGCCCGCCTACGTGTTCATCTTTAACCGTGACCACGTGAAGGGAAAATCCGATCAGGGGGTGGAGTTTACGGTAGCCGCAAGCCTCAGGCTGGCAAGGATGTTCAAGCCATGATGAAGATGCCAAAGCTCTTGCTGCCCGCTGTCCTTTTTTTAGTGGGAATGCTGAATCCGCTTTTCCCGCAGGTGGGCATAGACCCCAACGATGTGTTCTATGACTACGTGGAGCAGTGGGAGATACGGGGGCTTTTGCGCGAGGTGCCGCCTTTACGCCCGTATCCAATCAACAACATCAAGGAAATCCTCCAGAATGTGATAAAGCGCGGCAATGAACAGGATGTGGAGGTTGCCGTTGCCTACTGGCAGCAGCTGTCCGGCAGACCGTGGAAAATAGCCGGAGAAGCAGGAGCTGCGGGCAGGCTTTCCAAAGATGATGGCGGCACTGACTTCGACAAGCTTTTTGTCCTGTCTCCCTATTTTGCCGGTGACGGCTATCTTTATGACGACTGGCTTTCCTACAGCTGCAAAATGGGCTTGAACGTCCGCACGGAAGAGTCTCTGGGTGCTTTTCTTCCATATTATATGAATTCTCCCTACGATGCCAGGCAGGACCCTGCCGAGATTGGTCCCACCAAGTCGTATATCGATATTAATGGCGGGGTTGCTCTGGGCAATAGCTCTGTCTTTTTGCAGGGGGGCTTGAACCGCACGGGGTACGGTCCCTTCTTTGGGGAGGGGCTTGCCCTGAATGAAAGCGGCTACCACAGCGCGAACCTTGCCTTTACCGTGCTCAAGAAAAACTGGTCCTACGTGCAGCAGTATTCGGCGATAGGGGCTACGAGGGGCTTTGATGGAAGCGGCCTTGCGCCTGATAAATTTATCGCCTTCCATGCCCTTGAATACAAGATTGGCTCCCGCTTTTCCCTTGCGTACTATGAAAGCATTGTCTATGGCAACCGCTTTGACCTGTCCTACCTTTTGCCCGTGCCGTATATGGCGGCTCAGGGCATAGGCGGCAACGAGGACAATCTGCAGATGGGCATTGTGACCAAATACCGCCCCTTTGACAACTTCCTGTGGTCAACGGAATTCTTTGTTGACGACCTTGATGTAAACAAGCTGGTCAAACTGGATCTTGACGGCAAAAACCGCTTTGCCCTCAAGACTGGCGTGTCCTACGCGCCGGAAAACTCATTCTGCTCAAAAATCAGCTTTAGCTATACCGCCATCATGCCGTACACCTATTCCCACTGGGAATATGATCCAGACAAGACGGGTTCCATGGCTATCAGCGATAATTACTATAATTATCAGAATTATACGAATAACGGCGTGCATATCGGTACTCCTTTTGAGCCTAACAGCGATGCTATCACCTTTTCAGTGGACTTTCAGCCTGCGAAGGGTTTGCATCTGAATGTGGGCACCAGCTTTTCCCGCCACGCCAATATAATAGAAAGCATCAGCGATGACGAAGCGCTCAGATATTTGAGCGCTGGCTACGGCGTTTATGCTACTGACGGCAGCGTGCGTACCCACTCTATGTTTGACGGCGGCAGCCATGTTGACACGGCATGGGATGAACTGAACTTCCTCAATCAGAAGACCAAGATGTATGTCTTTCAGGGAAGTCTCTTTGCGGATTATACCCTGCCGAAGCTCAGAATGGGGACCCTGTCTTTTAGCTTGGGTTATGTCTTTGAGTATGTCCACAACAAGGGCGTTGACAGCAACATCTATCCGGGCGGCTTTGTGAGCTATGATGAGAAGACCGGACAGTATACATACAGAGGTTCTGTCGTAGGCACTGAGATTTCCAAGGAAGAATTGGTGGAACGCTTTAAGGACGCCTGGAAGGACAATATGTATGACGAGATAAACAATTATTTTACCATTGGCATGAAATATGTCTTTTAAGGAAACCTGTATGAGCGAGCAGTATTTGGGAAAGGTTGGTGAGCTGACCTTGAAGGGCAGCAATATGCACGTGTTTGAAAGGCAGCTGGTCACTAACCTGCGGCTTGCCCTTGAATCTGTGGAAGCGAAAGTCCACACACAGGCGGGGAGGCTCTATGTAAGCTGTCCCCCAGAGTCCTGTTCCGCAGTGGAGTATGCGCTTGACCACCTGATCGGCATTACCGGTTGGGCAAAGGTAATGACTGTCGCAAAGAATATTGAAAGCATCACCGAGGCGGTGACGGCGCTTGCCAAGAAAGCCGCGGGGGAGGGCGCCAGGAGCTTCAAGATAGAGGCGCGGCGCGAGGACAAAAAATTCCCCCTCAATTCTTATGAGATATGCACAGAGGCGGCGGGAGAGGTCTTTGACAGCGGACTTCTGGCTGTCGATCTGCATCATCCCGACCTTGTTGTGCACGTCGAAGTGCGCGATGACTGTTATGTGTATGCTTCCCAGAAGAAGACGTGCCGCGGGCTTCCCGTGGGGGTGAGCGGCAAAGGCTTGCTCCTGCTCAGCGGCGGTCTTGACAGCCCCGTGGCAGGCTACCGCATGATGCGGCGCGGTATGAAAGTGGAGTGCGTCTACTTCCACTCGTACCCATATACCTCCGAGGAGGCGCAAAAGAAGGTGGAAGACCTTGCCCATATCATCTCTGACTATGGGGTGGACACGCATCTGAATGTTATCCCCTTTACGCAGGTGCAGATGAAAATCAAGGCGAAAGCGCCGGAAGCCTACAGCACGCTCATGCTCCGCCTCTGCATGATGAAGCTTGCAAACCTGCTTGCCGAGCGCATCAGCGCGGACTGCCTGATAACGGGAGAAAGTCTGGGGCAGGTGGCAAGCCAGACCATAGAAAACCTCTCGGTGACGGAAAGCTTTGCTACCCTCCCGCTGCTGCGTCCCCTCGTGGGGCTCGACAAAGAGGAAATCGTCAGCACGGCGCAGGAAATAGGGACCTACAAGACATCCATCCTGCCCTATGAAGACTGCTGTGTCCTCTTTAGTCCCCGTCATCCTATCCTCCGTGCGAATGTAGACGAAGCAAAGCGCATCTATGACGAGATGGAAGTGGACGGCTTGATTCAGCAGGCATTCGATGAACGCAAGGTAATCCGCTTTTCCCTGCGCGATACAATCGGCGAAAGATGGGCGACAAGGCCTTTTACTTCACAGTCAGGTGTCTGCTATGGGAGAAAGGAGCCTCTTTCGCGATAAGACTGGCATCTTTCCTTTTATATGCCGATACTCAAATTGTGAAGAAGTCTCTTAGTTCTATTGCCGTCCTCTTTTTATCGTGCGCGCTTTTGTTCGCTCAGGAAAGCGAAGCCGCCGGGGGGACTGAGGAGTCGCCTGTCACCCAAGAAAGCGTTCCCGCCTTGCTGTCGGGAATATGGCAGAACGATGACCGCTATGTTGTCTTTAATACGGGTTATTTTTCTTCTGAAAGCGGGCGAGCCATTGCCACCTTTGTCCTCCGCACTTTTTACCAGTGGTATGATGACCGCCCTGCTGAAAGCACAGAATACGCCGCTGATTTTGCGCGGGACAGGAACGATGCGGAAACCGAAAAAGTAGAGATTGTCGAGCTGCATTTTACTCCCCTCACCGACGAGCTCTTTCTTCAGAGCTATCAGCAGCCCGTCACGCAGGAAGACGGCGATGCCCTTTTTGCTGAAACTGCGAACAGCGGTGCGTGGGATATGGAGATAAAGTTTGCGGGCAGGAAGCTTGGCGGGGTGGACAGCTATCATATTCCCATCGCCGTCATTGGCGACAAGCTTTATCTGAACTTTGCCATCAAAGTGGAGGACAGCGACTCTGTGCCGCAGAGCTCTCTGCTCAATGGCATTACCATACAGTCAGAAAATCTCCTTGAAGGCTACTGGCAGGATGTGGGCAATGCGAACGGCATCCTGATTGCCCCGCCGGTGACGAGCACGGAATTGCTTTCCTATTATATTACGAACGATGCGGTCTATCATATCCGTTATTGGCGCACGGATATGGAATACGATGCTGAAGCACAGGCGCTTTTTACCGATGGCGATAAAACATACCATGTCCCCAAGCATCTGCGCGTTGCAGACAATGTGTACACCTGCACACTGGGACGGCGCACGCGCATACGGAATATCGATAAAAGCGCGGAGCTGCCGCAGAGCCACGTGCTCAACACCGTGCTGGTGGAAAAACACCTGACTGATGCAAACGGCGTGGCGAGCAGCTACACGGTGCGCACGGCGACTATCTGCGCTTTTGGCGAGCCGTATCTGACGCTTTTAGATGGGCAGTCGCTGCAGGAAATTGTCACCACAAACAATGCGCGCCGCCATCCGCCCGTCAAGCCGCTTTTCCCGCCCCACGGTATCCTTGATTTTGATTGGAGCATTATTGAAGACCCGCCCGCAAGCTATGACAGGCGGATGCTCGATTTGGGAAAATAATCAATCAAATACGCTTAAAACATCAATCCAGACGCACAAACTGGATGTAGTCCACCTGCATTCCCGTTTCTCCCTCTCCGCTGCCGTTGTGCGTCTGGAGGGAGACGCTGAGCCTTGTCTCTTCTTCAAGCTCAATCTGTATCGGCGTGCGGATGGTCAGCTCCCAGCTTCCGAGAGGGGGATTGCTTGGGTAGACACGGTAGGGCTTATCGTTGAGGAGCACATAAAACGCTGACTCTTCGGTATCAAAGGCTTTCTCGCTTACCAGGCATTCGTAGCTTCCGGAGGGCAGGGTGATGGCAAACTCTGCGCGGGAGCTGTTGTCTCCAAGGAGCACGCCGTAAGCGCCGCTTGCAAGGAAGTCTTTTTCTACCGAGCAGTCAGTGAGCAGCATCTGTTCTGCTTCAACTTTCACGCCCCTGCCTTTAAATATGATTTCCGGCAGGACTTCCACGGGGACATATTCTGCGATTATGCCTGTGACAGGCCTTGTGCTTTCCACGACCAGACCAACATTTTCCTTTTCACCAAGCTGCTGTTCCGGCTCTTGCGGCGGAGCAGGTTCTTCTTCTGCAAGGGCTGCTTCTTTTTCTTCTTCGTTCAAAACAGCGGCGGCATCTGGAATGGCGGGCTCCGAAACAGCGGGCTCTGGCGTCCTGTCATTGCTGTCGTCTTTGTGCACTGCGCTTGCCGGAGGTGCTGCAACGGGCGGCGGAGGGTCTTCAGGCTCAATAAAGGGGATTTCCTCTTCCTCCGTCTGCGGCTCTGGGGGCGAAGAAGCACAGGATGAAATCAGTACGGAGCACAGCATTGCGGCAGAACACAGCACCATATACGAGATGGTTTTGAGGTTTTTCTTCATTATCTATTCCTCCAGAAGTCCAAAAGTCTGGTAGCAAGTATAGCATGTTTGGCGCATATCTGCCTAGCTTTGTTTTTAAAGCTTTGGCACACGGGGACGGGCAAAGTTTTTGAGCATATTTTGCAGCATTTCATGCGCCTGTTCTGCCGCAAGCTCTGTTGCCGCCTCATGGTACTTGACGAGCTGCTCCGGGATTTCATCGAGAAAACGGCTTGGCTCGCACTCTGCCTGTCTGCGGTGATGACAGGCGGAAATGAGGAGCCTGTCCTGTGCCCTGGTGACTGCTACATAGAAAAGCCGCCGTTCTTCCTCAATGGCGGCATCTCCGCCTTCTGCCACTGCCCGCGCGTGGGGCATAAGCCCTTCCTCCGCACCGGCAATGAAGACAACAGGAAACTCCAGCCCCTTGCTTGCATGGACGGTCATAAGGTTCACTTTGCCCTTGTCCCCCTCGTCGTTGTCAAGGTCATCGCGGGAAAGCAGGGTGATGCGGTTTAAGTAAGCATAAAGGCTCGTATCCTCGTGGTCGGGATTGTTTTCCCATTGCTCCATGCTCTTTATGAGGCTTTCTACGTTCATATACTTGAAGCGGGCTGCCTTTTCGCTCTTGGGATTTTCCCCGATGAGGTAGTCAAAGTAATTGATTTTTTCCACCATGGAGCGAACTTTTTTGCTCAGTCCCTTGCCCCCGAGCATATTCTTGTTGCTTTCAATGATCGACGCAAACGCTTCGATATTTGCCTTTGTCGCCTCGCTGACGGGACAGGCTTTTTCGGATGCCGCCAGAATTGCCTGCATGGACTCCCACAGGGATGTCCCCAGATCTGAGGCAACCTTGTTGATGGCTTCTATTGTGCTGCGGCCTATGCCCCTGCGCGGCGTATTGATGATGCGCAAGAGGTTTATGTCATCATCATGGTTTGCGATGACACGAAGGTAGCTGATAATATCCTTTATTTCCTTGCGCTCAAAAAAGCTCGTGCCTCCGCTCATGGTGTAGGGGATGTTGTTTTCGAGAAAGGCTTCTTCAATCGCGCGGCTCTGCGTGTTTGCCCGCATCAGCACGCCGAAGTCATCATACTTGCGCTTTTCCTCCGCACAGATGCCGAGGATGCTTTCCGCTATGAAGTCTGCCTCTGCGGCTTCGTTTTCCGGCATATAGATTTCTATGGGCTTGCCGTCTCCGTTACCGCTCCACAGCTCTTTATCCTTGCGGTTTGTGTTGTGCTTGATGACGCCATTTGCTGCCGCAAGAATCGTGCCGGTAGAGCGATAGTTTTGTTCAAGGCGGATTTCCTTCATGCCCGGAAAGTCTTTTTCAAAATTGATGATGTTCTGGTAGTCTGCCCCGCGCCACGAATAAATGGACTGGTCGTCGTCTCCCACCACGGCAACGTTTCTGTCCGCAAGCAGCCGCATCATCTCGTACTGCTGATGGCTTGTGTCCTGAAATTCGTCTACCATGATATATCTGTAGCGGTCTTTGTACTGGGCAAGCACATCGGGGTGCTCGCGGAAGAGCTTGATGGGCAGCGTGATGAGGTCGTCAAAGTCAACGGCATTGAAGAGCTTTAAGCCTTCCTGATAGCCTTCATACAGTGCGCGGTAGGGGTCGTTGTCCTGTCCCCACGATTTGCGCCCTGTCTTGATGTCGCTGAAAAGCACGCCGATGCTGTACACATCGAGGTTGTCCGCAGTGAACTGTAGCTCTCGACCTGTCTCCTTTATGAGAGCCGAGCGGTCTGTCTCGTCGTAGATAGAAAAATTCGTGCGCCAGCCCAGCTTGTCTATGTCCTGCCTTAGAATGCGGACGCCGAACGCATGGAATGTGCTGATGGTGAGGTTTTGCAGCTTTTTGCCGGTGAGCGATTTTATGCGCTCCGCCATCTCCTTCGCCGCCTTGTTTGTAAACGTGAGTGCCAGTATCTGGCTTTGGGGAATGCCTTTCTCCAGCATATTTGCAATGCGGTAGGTGATGACCCTCGTCTTGCCGCTTCCCGCCCCCGCGATGATGAGTATGGGCCCCTCGATGGTGGTGACAGCCCGGTATTGCTCGGGATTCAGCTCTCTTTTAAGATTTTCTTCCATAGGCATGGCGAAATAATAGCACGCATTTTGTGTTTGTGGTAGATAGCAGTACTATAGTCCGTGGATATTCGTGCATATAGCCCGTGGACATTTATGCGCATTGCCGTGGATATCCGTGCACATCGCCGTGGATATCCGTGCACATCGCCGTGGATATTTGTACACATAGCCGTGGATATTTATGCATATAGTCCGTGGATATTCGTGCATATAGACAAGCGTAGTCAGAATTTTGAAGGTCGAGCCCGGCGCATACCGCCCCTGTGTCGCGCGATTCAGGAGCGAGGCGGATTCATTATCCTGGGAAAGTGCCTCGTAGGTCTCGGCAATCGTATTCGGATCAAAATCCGGCTTTGAAACCACCGCAAGCACCTTTCCGGTTTCGCTCTCCATCGCGATGACCGCTCCCTTGTAATCCGAGAGTGCCCGGCAAGCGGCGTCCTGAAGCGCCGGATTCAGCGTGGTCACAAGGCTGTCGCCCATATTCTTTTCTCCGGTAAAGGCATGACGGAGGCGCTTTCCGGTGGCATCGTGACTCCGCAGCAAATAAAAATTCGCGGTGTTTTCCAGCCCCAGCTTTCCATAGCCAAGATACCCCACCGCATGCGCGTATTCGGAACGGAAGGGATATACGCGCAGGTCCTCTCCCCCTTCCAGGGGCTCGGTATAGGCAAGCACCGTCCCGTCCTCCGCCAGAATGCTTCCCCGAATCGTTTTCTCTGCCAGCGCATCAATGCGTTTATTATAGGGGTTGTTGACAAAGCTCTCGCTCTCCGCAAGTAAAAACCAGCAGAGATAGACAATCATAAGGAGAAATGCCGCCAGAAATATGGCAAGAATCACCTTAAGCTCCCGTCCCTTATTCGTTTTTTTCATGTTCTGCTTTTTCACCGGCTGTCCCTCTTTTTTGTTGTCATGTAAAGGCTTTCCACAATCGAAAACTCCATAAAGGTTGCAAGGATGGAGCTGCCGCCATAGCTGACAAGAGGCAGCGTCACTCCCGTGGACGGAATCAGCTTGATACAGCCGCCGATGGTGAGAAAAACCTGAAACGCATAAGCGGTTCCAAAACCGACAGAGACATATACATAAAATTCATCCCGCAGCTCTCTCGCAATCCGGAAGAATAAAAACACCACCGAAAGGCAGATGAGAATCAGAGAAATCCCCACAAGCGCTCCCATCTCCTCGACAATGGCGGAAAAGATAAAGTCCTTTGTCACCACGGGAATCGTAGAGGACCTCCCCTGAAAAAGCCCTGAGCCAACCCAGCCGCCGGTGCCGATGGCAAACAGGGACTGGCTGACCTGATAGCCCTGATTGTCAATCGTGCTGACCGGGTCCAGCCACGCAATAATCCGGTTGCTGACATGGGTCATCAGCTTCCCCGCAACAAGCATCGCCAGCATGACCACGCCTCCCGCAACCGGAAGGATGTACCATTTTTTCAGGGCAGCATAGCTCATGACCACATAAATCACAAACAGAATCAACGCGCTCCCGAGGTCCTTTGCCAGGACAAGGAGCAGCACATGAAGCGCCGCCTGGCCTGGAGTACCGTCAGTAATCTGAGCTATATGCTGTTCGGCCTCTCCCTGCTGACGCAGCAGGGCATGACGGCGGGGCTTTCCCATATGGTGTTTCATAGCTTCATGAAGATCATCCTGTTCTTCTGCGCGGGCACCGTGATGGTGCAGACCGGGAGAACCCAGCTGCGGCAGATGCACGGGCTGGGCATAAAAATGCGGCTTACTTTTCTGTGCTTCACTTTGGCGGGCGTATC
>ERZ842401.7813-NODE-7813-length-10775-cov-4.506530_pt1 | contig 10775 bp, 8 predicted proteins | sample MGYA00521270_ERZ842401 | MGnify/ENA primary metagenome ERZ842401 (study PRJEB31892, sample SAMEA3878208) | bioreactor metagenome | biome: Moose rumen | place: Sweden | collected 2011-10 | study: EMG produced TPA metagenomics assembly of the PRJEB12797 data set... | reverse complement strand
TCTGTTTGCTTTACCTTTCTTTCTGGTGGACCGTTATTTGAATGTTTCAAACTTTTACAGCTCCCTTATATTTTCGACGACGCTTTTGTTCAGCACCTGCCGAAGCCGTGCCTTCGCGCCGATCATGCAGCACAGAGCGCACAGCGCGGCCAGCACAGCCATCAGCGGCATGGTGACGACAGAATGAGCGGTCATGAAATAGTTGGAAAATACGGTGTCTATGAGGGCGTAAAGCGCCAATGCCAGCATCAGTCCCAGGGCAGTGGCGAGGATCATGGGCAGGCGATAGCAGCCCATCAGGGCCCCTTCATCCGCGCCCACGGCCCTCAGGGTGCCGATCATGCGCTGATCGGCCCGGATGCGCCGCCCGGCGCTGCTTACCTGCATGGATACCGACACCGCGAAGAACAGCACGATAATGCCCAGGAATACCAGCTCGATCTGCCGCTGCCGCCGGGCGTTCTCCCGGTCGTTTTCCATGCGGTTCCTTACTTCCATTCCGGCCCGGGAGGCGATGGTTTCCAATCGGCGCTGAATGGCCTCCTCCGTTTCCCGGTCCACCTCACCCGCCAAGGTAATGTCCACAAAGGTGGGTTCGGTGGGCGCAAAGCCCAGGGCCCGCAGGCCCTTTTCCGTGGTGACCAGGCACAGGTCGTTGCGCCAGGAGGAGCCGCTGTCCGCCAGCACCGCGCCTACCGTCACGGCGGCGGTATCGGCGTGTAAATTGCGGTAAGATTGCTCCAGCGCTTCTATCTCCGCGGGCTTATAGGGCTCGGCGCTGACATCCCAGGTCTCCTTTCCCCTTTCCGTCAGCGCCTGGAGCAGGGAAAGCGTCATGCCGGACTTGAAGTAATCGTTGACGGCCATGCCCTTCAATACGGCCTCCGGATGATCCCGTCCAAAGTCGGCCCCAGCGATGTTGCCTTTGACTTCGCCGCGCTCCATGGTTTCCCAATAGCCCTGTTCCGGAGCGAACACCAGCACCTCCTGCCCCGCGTCCAGGGCGGCCTGGCTGATCCTGCCTTCCTTGAGCCCCTTTTGCAGCTCGGGATCGTTCACGTCCCGAACCTCGATGGTCAGAGGAATCAGCTTGCCCTGTGCTCCCAAGCCTCGCTGGGCCGCCTGCATTTCCTGAAAGGCTTTGGCGTTCCATTTCAGGTAGGTTTCCTCCAGGTCAGTGACCCGGTCCGGGGTATCCTCCAGCAGATAAGCCAGGGAATTCGTATAGATAAAGGGGCTCACCACATTGCAAAAAGAATAATAGTGATATTTCGTCACGGTGCCATCCGGGCCGGGGGAGCTGTCCTCCCGTTCCTCCGTATAGTAATCCCGCAGGTACTGGGGAACCACGTCCTCCTTGAGCTCCAGCAGGATATCCGCCGAGGTAGTCATGAAAACGGAACCCACCTGGGGGATCGCGCGAATCTGCCCAATATCCTGCTCGGTCAGCACGTTTTCCAGCGCTTCCACACTGGCAAAATGCAGATCGGAGGCCAAAGAATAGCTCCTGTATTGCCCGTTGAGGGGCTGGATATAAAAATCATAGGCTGGCACATAGCTGGATTTGTACAGCAGCGCTTCGGACAGGATGGCCGTGCAAAGCAGCGTCAGCGCCACCATCACCGAAGCGCCCGCCTGGCGCAGGGGATGCAGCCGGGTTTGGCGGCTTGCGATGAGTTGGGTGGCCCGGAACTGCTTTTTGCTCTTGAATTTCCTGGCCTTGCGCAGCATGCCCGTGTCCCGCAGCACCCCCATGGGCGTTTGGCTGGCGGCCCGGCGCAATGGCAGCCGGGAGGAGAGGAACACGCACAGGGCGGACAGCGCCGCCACGGGCACCAGCAGCCAGCCGTTCAGGGAAAATACGATTTCCCCTTCCGCGAAACGGGAAATAATGAATACAGTCGCAACGCCAAGCAGGATGCCCAAGGGCAGGGAAACCAGGCACAGCAGCCAGGCGTCCCGCCCAAACAGCCGCCGGATCTGCCGCCGGGTGGCCCCCACTGCCCGCAGCATGCCGATTTCCTCCGTTTTCTGGGCCAGCATGCTTTCCATGGCGCTGGAGATGGCCACCCCGCAGCTGAGCAGCAGCGCGATGCCCAGCAGGATCCAGATTTCGGCCTGGGCGGCGTAGGCGTTCAGGTCCTCCGTCGTGGGATCCAGCCACGTGGCCTGGCCCGTGGCGCGGCTGATGGCGATGAAGGTATGGCCCCAATCGTCGAAAGCGGTGGAATGGGCAAACCGGGCGTAGGTAACCAGCGGCGCGTAGGTAACCACCCGATGAATAGCGGCGTCGCCAGCCTGAAAAGGGGTGTCCCCGGCGTACACCAGAGCGTTGGGCCATTCCGGCGTGCCGTGATCGGAATACATGGTACCGTAGCTTTCCATATAGGTGGATTGATCGGCCAGCACGCCCACCAGGGTATAAGTCCTTTCCTCCGGCAGGCCCGCTAAGGGCCGCATGGTCCAGGTGACGCTGTCGCCCACCTGGAGCTCCTGCCGCAATAGGGCCAGGGCGCTTTCCTCCAGGGCGATTTCGCCGGGGTGCTCCGGCATGCGCCCTTCCCGCATGATCCTGGGCAGCAGGGCCTGGGCTTCTTCATCGTAATAGCCCACATACTGGCCCGTTTTGTCGATTTGGGCGGTGACGAACACCTTGCCCACGCGGCTGAAAAAGCCGCTGGTTTTCACCGTTTCATCCGATACGCTGGCACAGTTCAAAATCAGGCCGTCGGCATAGCCCACCCGCTGGATGATTTTCTGCTCGTTGGCCTTGATGGAGCCGTAGGCCCCCAGCACCGAGGCGGAGCACAGATACACCGCCAGGAAAATGCCAATGGCAAGGCTGAAATAGGCCTTTTTGTTGGCTTTCAGGCTGGCCGCGGCCACCTGATTCATGGTGAGGCGTTTCATTGCACCGTCACCCCGCTGTCGTCGGCCACCTGCCCGTCCTCCAGGCGGATGATGCGCTCGGCCTGCTCGGCCACGCCCAAATCGTGGGTGACCAGGATCATGGTGATGCCCAATTCCTGGCTGACGGTGCGCATGAGGGTCAGCACCTCCCGGCCCGTTTTGCCGTCCAGGTTGCCGGTAGGCTCGTCCGCAAACAGGATGGCGGGCTTATTGGCCAGGGCCCGGGCAATGCACACCCGCTGCTGCTGGCCGCCGCTCATGGCCCCCGGCAGGTGGGACAGCCGGTCCCCGATACCCAATATTTCGATCAATCGATTCAGGTGATTTTCGTCGGGCTTGCGGCTGTCCAGCATGATGGGCAGCAGGATGTTTTCCTGAGCGGTCAATTCCCGTACCAAATTGTAGCTTTGGAACACGAACCCAAACCGCCTGCGGCGCAGCACAGACAATTGATTGTCGTTGTACTTGGCAAGGTCGTTGTCCTGATAAATGATTTTGCCTGAGGTGGGCCGATCCAGCCCGGACAGCATATGCAGCAGGGTGGATTTGCCGCTGCCGCTTTTGCCCGTCACGGCGGTAAAGGAGCCCTGGGCAAAGGACAGGTTCACGTTTTGCAGGGCGTGCACCGGCGCGCCGCCGCTTTGGTAGGTTTTCGTCAGGCTTTCACAGCGCAAAATTTCCATGGTTCATTCCTCCTTCTGACTGTATCCTACCAAACCAACCTTACGTTCAGGTGACTTTTACCTTACGATTTCGTAAGATTGGGGGAGTGAATACAAAAGGCATTCTCGCAAAAAGAATGCCTTGATCTGTCTGTGTGTTCTTTTCAAGAGTTTAATTGAGCCAGCAGAAACCTTACTCGCTGGTAAGCATCCTGACGAATTTGCTCAATTTCTTCTTCATCAATCAACCCAAGAAAAGAAACGATATCTGAAGGCCCGGCGTGCTGTGGGGACGCGAACTTCTCAGAAAGCTTCTTGGCTGTATCCTGGACGATATGTGAATCCTTATATTGAGCAAACAGATTTGCCAGCGCCCGAACCCCGCCATCAAAATAGCGCAGACAATAATAGATGTCATAGGCGTCTTTAGCTTTTCCCCGCCCCATGGCTGCCGTTTTCATAACAATATACGGGATAACCGATATCACTTTTACATGACCAAAATCCATCGCGCCGTCCGCGCGATGGTATTCTATATCAATATCATTCGCGGGAAAATCAAACGCGAAATTTCCACCCGTTGCTGGCAGCGTTTTGATGCCATCCACGTGCTTGCTGACATTTCCATCCTCCCCGCCGTATTTTCCTGAAAGAAAATCGACCTCAACGTCATATGAAATTTGGTCAATTTGTACGGTTTTGACAAACGTAAAATACTTATGGGGATCGGTATGTCTCCGATAGCCGCTGTCCGTTAAAAGCTTTTTGATGGTCGCATATCCGTTTTTACGTTTGATATTCAGTTGATTCAGCAATACATCCACATCAATGGAACCGATATGATCATGCTCTGGAAAGAGCAGGGTCGGGACCCAGCCGCCAACGATACGAACATCATCGGAAAACGGTTCCAGAAGATTCACGACTTCTCCCAATACCGCATAGGCAGCTTCTTTTTGCCCCTTGGAATAATCCGCTGCGCTTTTCAAATTCATGTTATCAGGCATTGCTTATGTACTCCTTTTGTATGATCGCTTCCGCCGCTTCCTCCCCGCGGCCAATACCGGACAGTAAATCCAGCACTGTTTGGACGGGCGAGGTAATCAGCGCGTCTTTTTCATATTTGGCATACAGACATGGCGTATCGTCATGGGGCAGGATAACGCTGACATTTTCTCCTGTTGAAACCTTTTGCAATTGTAAATCCAGAATAAATTCATCCAAATCTGCCCCGTCCACATAAACATATAATTTTTTATAACGAACGATGGGAGCATATCTTGCAGCAGCGCTGAAAAAGCCCAGCACGGCATGCCCGCCATGGGTATGATTCCAATTCTGTATTTCTTTTTCCAACACGGGAATATCATCCAGCGAGTAAAGCGAAACTGTTTGATTGGGTATTTTTTTGTATTCCCTTCCCCAGGTCTTCAACATCTCGTCTATATTACTCAGCCGAAAGCCTTTTTCATATTCTTCGGCCCATCCATGCTCCGTCAAATAGGCTTTTACATTTGAAACAGCCCCGATGCTTTTCTTCGTCTTTTCAGCAATCGTTTTGACGTGCATCACTTCGTATGGATTCACCATCATTTCTCTCAAAATGGCAGACGCGGCAGAAGAACGTTTGGAAAAATAGTTTCTATTGTATTCATGATCCTTAAATTGGTTAGGTTTTCCTTCAACAGAAATATAAATCGCCCCTGCAGCGATATGACCGTTTCCAGACAAATCCATGTATGAATGATGATGCTGTTTTAGCATTTCTGCAGTTTGTTCTGAAATGTAGGGAGCCATGAATACATAATATGCAGGATCATGATATTGACTTGCCATGAGAATAAAAGCCGAAGCGAAACGTTTTTCGCCTCTTGATTCAACATCAACGCGCAGTTCAATGGGCTCCATATCGCCAATAAAATGAACCGTCAGCCAAAAATCGCCAAACCCGCGCTGTAACCCGGTCATGCGTGTTTCAATGTCTGAGATATAAGGAATTTGACGCAAAGCACCACATAGCCGATCAATGGCAAGGCGTACCAGTTGCTGTTCTAACAATGGATGTTTCATCAATTCACCCCATTTCACCGTCACGGTGAAACAATTATATCGAATGATGTATTTTCTGTCAAGCAGAACAAATCTTTTTGGGGTCAGGAGGACAGATTTAATTGAAAAATTGGAATGGAAATGCTGAATTTCAAGCCCTCTTTGCTATTTTCCGCCGTGATATGCCCATGGTGGCGGTAAATGATTTCCTTCACGATCGCCAGGCCCAGGCCCACGCCGTTTTGTTTTTGGTCTTCCGCGCGGTAAAAGCGTTCAAATAAGCGGGGCAAGTCCTTTTCCGATACCCCGCCGCCGTTATCCTCCACAGTGCAGTAAAAGGCCCGGTCCGTCTGCTCCAGGCGCACGGTGATTTTCCCGTTTTCCGCCGTGTGCTCGCAGGCGTTTTTCAGCAGGTTTTGAAACGCTTCGGAAAGCCATTTTTCATCGCAGCGGATAGCCGCCTCCCCTGTAATGATGATTTCTTTGTCGGGCCACAGGGGGGCCAGGCGGCTCCATACGGTTTCGATCAGGGGCCGGACGGCATGCTCCGCAAACAAGAATTCGTACCCGTCCGCGCACAGCTTTTCCAAGCGGAGCAGGCTGCCGATCAGCGTTTCCATCCGTTCGATCTGGCCGATTTCCTGGGCCATGTGGGGACTTTCATCCATTTCCACGAACAGCCGCAGGGACGCAAGCGGCGTTTTCAGCTGATGGGAAATATCGGCGGTCAAATCGCTTGTGCGCCTGGCCTCCTGCTGATACCGCTCCTTTTCCGTTTCGATACGGTTGGTCATTTCGGCGGCGGCGTTTTCCACCGGGGCGACGGCGTCCTCCTTTAAGGAAAAGGTCAAAGGCTTGCCCCGGCCCGCCAGATAATCCTCCATTTTTTCAGCCAGCGTTTCCAGCCGCTTTCTCTGTATCAACAAGCGAATCACCAAAGCGATGGCAATGACCCCCAGCACGCCGCTGATCACATATCCTGCCATTGATACCCCACTCCCCGCACAGTGCGCACCCGGTCCGTTCCCACCTTTTCCCGCAGCCGGCTCATATGCACAGACAGCGTGTTGTCGTCAATGAACTTTCCGCCCTCATCCCACAGCGCGGAAAGCAGCTGCTCCCGGGGCACCACGCCCTTGCTTTTCAGCAGCATCGCAAGGATTTTGTATTCCGTCAGCGTCAGGGGCAGGGCCGCCCCATCCTTGCTGATTTGCATGCGGGCCTCATCCACGGTAAAACCGTCCCGGGTCAGGGCCTTTTTGGGCACGCTGCTCCGCAGCAGCACCCGAAGGCGGCTCAAAAGCTCCTGCATCCGGAAGGGCTTGGTCACATAGTCGTTGCCGCCGGAATCCAGGGCCCGCACTACGTCAAATTCCTCGTCCTTGGCAGTCAAAAACAGGATGGGGCGCGTTTCGCCCTGCATCCGCCATTCCCGGCACAGGCTGACCCCGTCCCCGTCCGGCAATCCCACGTCCATCACCACGCCCTGCACGGTATCATCCAGCTTGGCCCGGGCCTCCCGTACCGATCCCGCCTCGATCACCCCATAGCCTTCCCGAAGGAATAATTCCTTGAGCCCGCCCCGCAAAACCGCGTCGTCCTCAACCAATAACAGAACGGCCATGCTTTGTCTCCTTTGCAAGCATATTTCACGCTGTTTTCTGTTTTCAAGCCTATGATACCATGCTTTGTTCATTTTCGCAAATCAAAGAAAAAACGGGCGTCCGATCCGCTTGTATTTTCACCGGCGCTGTGATACATTTACAGGAAAAGCGGCCTTTGCGGATGTGCTTCAAGGCCGTCAAGCGCTGCGATCCCAACCGATTTTGACGTTCAGAATGCTTTTTGATTGAATTTTTTGAATCGCGTGAACCTTTTGGCCCTGGAAAGCGACTGATAGGATGAAATCGATTCCACAGGAAAAAGAAAGGAGGGGGAAAGGCGATGGAGCCGCTTGAAGCGCTTTTGCGGGAAAACCTGCCCGCTCTGCAGCGGTTCATATTCTTTCGGGTGAGCCATCGGTTCGACGCAGAGGACATATTGCAGGAAACCTGCGCCGCCGCGGCACGGGACCGGGAGAAGCTGCATAGCCCGGAGGCGTTCAAGGCCTGGCTATTGTCCATTGCCCGGCATAAGTGCGCCGATTATTATCGAACGAGGGCCCGGAGCCGGGAAATTCCCATGGACGCGCCGGATGGCATCCCATGGCAAGGCGGCGGCTGGGCCGAACCGGATGACGCCGCCGTGCGGGACACCCTGGAGCAATTGGACGAGCGGGAAAAACAGATCCTGTACCTGTTTTATTTCCGGGAATGGCCCCAGGCCCGGATCGCGGAAAGGCTGAACATCCCGCTGGGAACGGTGAAAAGCCGGCTGCACAATGCCCGGGAAAGCTTTCGGAAAAAGTATCCCTATCCCCCAAAAGAGAAAGGAGCATGCGGAATGCCTGCTATGCCGGATAAAATGCCCGATTATACGATCGAAAAATCCTCTCTGCCGCCCTTTGAGGTTCGGTGGGAAGAAATGATGGGCTGGTTCATTGTGCCAAAGCTGGGCGAAAAGCTCACCTGGGCCATGTATGATTTTCCCGAAAAGGTGCGCACCGAGCAGTGCGCCATGGAGGTGCTGGGCCCCGCCGAGGTGCATGGGCTCCGGGGGGTGGAAATCAAAGCGGTGGAAACGGACCCCATGGAATGCAACAGCGCCGGGGGCCAGACGGAGGTGACCAGGCATTTCGTGGCCCAGCTGACGCCCACCCATTGCCGTATCCTGGCGGAGAGTCACCGGGAGAACGGCGTAAAAAAGTATTACACCTTCCTGGACGGCGGAAGCTTCCTGGATAGCTGGGGCTTTGGAGAGGATAACTGCGGCAATGAGGTGTGCCTGCGGCCCAAGGGCGATATCCGGCGGCAGGGCAGCGCCGTAACGACGGCGGACAGGCCTTTTTTGCTGGACATTGTGGGCCGGTATACCGTGACCATCGGCGGCAAAAGCTATGATACCGTGTGCGTGATGGATTGCTGCACCTATGATGAGGGCGTGGTGTCCGAGCAGTATCTGGACCGGCAGGGCCGCACCGTGCTTTGGCGGCGCTTTAACCGCAATGAATGGCGCTTTGACAGCTATCAGAAGCTTTGGACCGAGATTTTGCCCGGCAATGAACGCCTGACCGTCAACGGCGTCACCTATGTGCACTGGTACGACTGCATCACCGATCATATCCTGTGATCCGGATCCGGGACGTATGCCGCCGCCGGACGAATCCATGCCCGGATACGGATCGATGCTATTCTTCTTCTAAGACGCGTGACGCAAATGGGAAAATAAGGTACTGTCTGCATTCCAACAGAGGGGTCACGCTGAGGGCTGCGCGCCCTCAGACTCTGCGCCAGGGCCTGTTGTCCGCAGCCTCAATCGGCGCAACTCCCCACAGGGGAGATTGCTTGTTTCGGCTGATCTCACCGCCGATGAGATTCCCGCCACAGGCGGTCATCGGCGGTTCGTCCCTGGACCCACTCCTCGCGAAGTTACAAGTTGACGATAACGTAATTCTTTCCGCGTGTTACGTTGGGATTACGGAAAGTTAGAGGCTTCCGGCCCAAAGAAAGCCTGGGAAAATCCCCAGGGAGAAAGTTTACTTTCTCCTGGTGGATTTTTCCCAGGCTTTCCCCGGATGCAAAGCATCCGGGTTGGCGGCTTTTTCCCACAATTCGGCATTGTCGCACAAGGACCAGCGACAAGCGCAGGCACTTGTGCTCTGTGCCTCATTGGGCCTTCTCCCGCTTTTTTCCGCCACTGGCGGAGGCGGGATACAGCCCCGCCGGGCCAGAAGCATAACTGCAAAAAGTTCGAGTTCCACGCTCTTGCCCGTAACGCCGGGAACAGCTTTCATGTTACCCTACAAAGTGGTTCCGGGGAGCGGAGTCCAGAGGCCGAAGGCCTTTGGTGCAGGTGCACGAGGGCCGCACAGGCCCTCGCCTCGTCGTTCCTCTTTTGATTCACTCTTTGCAGCATTCCTCTTAGTTTACAGTTGGTTTCATGTTTGACTTGTACCCCAACAATTGGTCTGGAGGATGAACATGTACGATGTGATCATCGTAGGCGGAGGGCCTGCCGGCATGACGGCGGCCCTTTATGCGCTCAGGAACGGAAAAACGGCGCTGGTGATCGAGAAGAACGGCTTTGGCGGCCAGATCACCCATTCGCCCAAGGTGGAAAACTACCCCGGCACCCTGCAAATGAGCGGCAACGAATTTGCGGACCGCATGCTGGAGCAGATTTTGGCCCAGGGTGCGGAAATTGAGCTGGAAAACGTGATTTCCCTGGAGGACAAGGGCGAATACAAAATCGTGCAGACCGAAGAAGGAAGTGCGTTCCAGGGCCGCGCCGTGGTCCTGGCCACCGGCGTGGAGCATCGCATGCTGGGTCTGCCGGGGGAAAATGAGCTGGTGGGCGAGGGCGTGTCCTTCTGCGCTGTGTGCGATGGGGATTTTTACGCGGATAAAAAGGTGTGCGTGGCCGGGGGCGGCAATTCCGCTCTGCAGGAGGCCCTGCTGCTTGCGGAAAAATGCAGCGAAGTGATCGTGCTGCAGGACCTGGAAAAATGCACCGGCGAACAGCGGTTGCAGGATATTCTGTTTAAGAAGCCCAACGTGCGCTTGATGACCGGCGTGCATATCACCGCTCTTTTGCAGGAAAACGGGTCCCTCACCGGCCTGACCGTTCGCCATAACAGCGGGGAAACCCAGGATATTTCCTGCGACGGCCTGTTCATCGCCATCGGCCTGATTCCCCGGAACGAGGCGTTTTCGCCCTTTGCCGATCTGAACGCCTTCGGCTATTTTGATGCCGACGAGCGCTGCCTCACCCGCACCCCCGGCGTGTTCGTGGCCGGGGATTGCCGCGGCAAAACTGTGCGTCAGCTGGCCACCGCCATCGCTGACGGTGCTTCCGCCGCTTTGGCTGCCTGCCGTTTTATCAACGAGCAGTAACCGCTTTTATAGAGCCCCTCAGGAACAAGATCCCGCGGGGCTTTTAACTATTTGTTTGATCAGTTAAAGAGCCCATTAAGTCTCTCAGTTAGATTGAACTAAAGGGGTAACGCTGGGGGCTGCGCGCCCCCAGACCTGCGCCAGGGGACTTCGCCCCCTGGAC
>ERZ842401.7812-NODE-7812-length-10776-cov-2.547244_pt1 | contig 10776 bp, 9 predicted proteins | sample MGYA00521270_ERZ842401 | MGnify/ENA primary metagenome ERZ842401 (study PRJEB31892, sample SAMEA3878208) | bioreactor metagenome | biome: Moose rumen | place: Sweden | collected 2011-10 | study: EMG produced TPA metagenomics assembly of the PRJEB12797 data set... | reverse complement strand
GGCGAAAATCCACATGACGACTTAAATCCTCGTCTTTCTTATTCAATTTTGAAAAGCCATGTAAAAAAAGGAATTGAAAAAGCAAATCAGTTGCACTTTCCAAAAGAAGTTGTAGATATAATAGCCTCCCATCACGGAAACGATGTTGTAAAATATTTTTACTATCAGGCACAAAAAAAAGAAGAAAAAGAAATCGATCCAGAAGAATTTTCTTATCCAGGACCACTTCCTTCAACAAAAGAAGCCGCTGTAGTTATGCTTGCTGATACAGTAGAAGCGGCGTGCAAAACTTTGGAAAAACCTTCTTACGAAAGATTGGAAAAATTTATTCACACTTTGGTTATGTCAAAACTTGAAAATCATCAGTTGGACAATTGTCCATTGAAATTTAGTGATTTGGACATAATTGAAAAATCTTTTGTAAACATTTTAGCAGGATATTATCATTCTCGCATCAAGTATCCAGACCAAAAAGATCCTGATGCTGAAACTAAGTCTGACTCGGAAACTACAAAAGTAGAGAGCGAAACACCTTCGGAAAGTTCAAAAAAGGAAAATTCTAAAATTGAAGATTCTAAGGCGACAAAACTGAATTCGGTAGATTCTAAGGCGGAAAGCACTAAAGTAGAAAGTCCTAAAACAGAGCTTTCAGAAAGCAAAGCAAAAAGCGAAAGCAAAGTTGATTCACAAAAGAAATCTAGTTCGGAGAAAAAGAGAAATGGCAAATAAAGTTTTAATTTCAGTACAAGAAATAGATGAACCTGAATGGATTTCTAATGTAGAAAATTTTTTACAAGCAGTTATGAGTCTTTCTCAAGTTGAAGACTGGGATGTAAGTGTTTGCTTTTGTTCTGATGAATTTATTAAAAACTTAAATAAGCAGTATCGTTCAATTGATGATGCAACAGATGTTCTTTCTTTTGAACAAGAATGTGAATACGAAGATGAACAAGGAAATTCACGATTTTGTGCAGGCGATATAATTATTTCTATTCCGGCATTAATTCGAAATACTCAAAATTTTTCGGTTAGTCAGAATGACGAAATAAAGCGACTTTTGGTTCACGGTTTTTTGCATCTTGCAGGTTATGATCACGGTGAATATCATATTGGAAAAGAAGGAAATATTCTTGATGAAAATGAAAAAGTTCCTGTGTATAAAGATTTAAGCGATGATAAAAAGTCAGAATGTGATATGCTTGTTTTGCAAGAAGAAATTTTATTCAAATTGCAAAATGAAAAAATTATAAATAGTTAGTTTCTATTTTTGTCTTAAGGGGATTTTAATGGGTTTATTTGGTTCAAAATTTATGAGGAAAAAAACTCGTGATGTTGAAAAAGATTTAGAGGCTCAGCTTCAAGAAGAAAAACAGGATATGATTCAAGGAATCGAGGATTTGCCAAAAACTTCAGTCAAAGAAGTTATGGTTCCTAGAATTGATGTTGATTTCGTTTCTGTTAATATCGAAAATGATGAACTTTACGAGCAAATTTCAGAAAGTGGACATTCTAGATTCCCTGTTTATCGTGATTCAATCGATAATGTTGTTGGCGTTCTTTATGTAAAAGATATTATCAAGATTATTGCAAAAGGCGAAAAATTGGATTTGGAAAAAATTATCCGAAAACCATTTTTTGTTCCAGAAAGCAAACGAATCGATTCTTTGTTGCGCGAGTTTAAAAGACGTCATGTTCATATTGCTATGGCGATTGATGAATATGGTGGAATAAGTGGAATTGTTTGTATGGAAGATATCATCGAAGAAATCGTTGGTGATATCCAAGATGAATTTGACAATGAACACGAAGATATAATGTCGGTTGGCGACAAGATGTGGCTCGTCGACGGAAGAATAAATCTAAGTGATTTGAACGAAAATATTGGAAATGTGTTCCCCGAAGATGAATTTGACACATTAGGTGGTTTTGTGTTCGATTTGTTTGGAAAAATTCCTGTAAAATTTGAAAAAGTTTCTTGGAACGGCTTTGATTTTATTGTTCAAGAAATGGAAGGTCATAAAGTTGATTTAATTAAGGTGATAAAAAAACAATCGTCCGATAATAAAAGTGAAAATCATGGGGGCAACAATTTATGAAAAAGTTAAAAAAGACATTTTTAGGAGCAGTTGTTTTATCTTCCGCACTTTTTTCATTGGGCGCACAAACAAGTTCTTCTTCCGCAGTAGAATTGTACAAAAAAGCGTACAATCTTCAGCAAAAAGAGGATTTTTTTGCCGCAGTTGAATCTTATCAAGAGGCACTTTTGATAAATCCCCAATATGCAGACGCTTGGTACAATCTTGCACTTTGCACTTTTAATCTTGGCGAATACGATTTAGCCGTTGAATATGCAGATAAAGCGGCAAAATATAGCAAAAATTTAAGCGACATTCAAAATCTAAAGGGCTTTTCTTTACTGGCTTTGGGAAAAACCGAAGACGCAAAATCAGTGTTTACAAATGTCCTTAAAAATTACCCAAACAATGTAGATGCTCGATTTGGACTTGCAGAATTGGATTTATACAATGGAAGCCTTCGTTCTGCCGAGCGGCGTTATCTTGACGCGCTAAAACGCGATTCAAAAAGTCGAAAAGCACTTTTGAGCCTTGCCCTTGTTACTGCGGAAGAAGGAAAAACCGATGTTGCAGAACGTTATGTAAATCAAGCACTTGAATATCATTCTGGCGAGGCAGAAGTGCATTATTTGGCTTCTTATTTGGCATTAAAGCGCGGAAACATTACAGAAGCCGAACGAAGAGCAAGAAGTGCTGTTCAAATCAAAAGCGATTATGATAAAGCCTATGAACTTTTAGCTGAAATTTTGTATGGCGAAGGTCGTTATACCGAAGTTATAGATATTTGTGAGTTTAGAATCGGAAGAAATAGAATGTTACCTTCCGCTTGGTATTTAAAGGCACTTTCGCTTGAACAAATGGGAGAAACGGAAAGCGCACTTGATACTTTTACAACGGGGCTTTCGATAGATTCTTCCGATGAAATTATGCGTTTTGCCCTTGAACAATTGGTGTCAACCTCACTTCCCATAGAAGATTCCAGAAGAAATCAATGGGCGGCTTACCACGTGGAAAAAGCTTTGGGGTACAACAAAAATTTTGACGGACCTAGCGAACGCTATGAGTATCAAAAAGCATTAAGTGTTGACCCGCTCAATTCAAATGCACGACAATCTTTTGCAAATCTTTTAGAACGAGATGGATTTTATGAATTGTACTTGCAACAACTTCAATTTATCAAAGACAATACAGAAAAATCCCCAGAGATAGCTTCTATTCAAACTGACGAAAACTCCCCAAAGCCAAAATTGAGCGAGCAAGAAATTAAAAATAACGAAGTCGGCTTTAAAAACGTTTATATGGCTCTTGCTTTAACTTACGGCGACCAAATTGAAGTATTAAATGGACTTACGTCTACAAGCGGGCTTGAATACAAAATAACAAATGCCCTTAGTTCTGTAATTTACAATTCAAACGCACTTTCTGGCTTAAAACAAAAAGTGCAATTTACGCTTTACCGCACGGCTTCTCTTTCGCAATTTGGGATTCAGGGCTTTGCCGAGTTGGATTCGGAAGTTCAAAAAGCATTTTCCACACTTGAAAAAAAATATCCTGGACTTTTGCAGTTGGAAATCCAAAATCCCGAGGGGGAAGAGGTTGACAATTTGCATAATCTATACGGAATACAAGTGCTTCCTTGGCGGAATGCGGACGGCACTACGGGGCAAGGTGCATTTGGTTTTGTTGTCGAGTTGCAAGGTAGAGCAAAACTTGTGCCACTTTCTGTTATAAATGTAATTTTCAGTTACGCGGTGCAAGGACTTGAAGGGCTTTCGGAATCTATGGAAGAAAGTATGAAAAGTTTGCTTTCTCGAACAACGCTTGTTGCTTATAGCACAGGTCATGGTGAGCTTGATTTAAGCGATTCTCAATCGGGGGCGGCAAATTTTGCGCATCTTTTTGAAAATCGTTATGAGTTTGCCGAAGTTTATCTTCAAAATGACGAAATTCCTTCTAGTGCGGGAACACTCATTGTAAATGGTCCAAAAACGCAATTTTCTGATGAGGAGCTTTATAAAATCGACCAATTTTTACTGAAAGGCGGAAATCTTTTGCTTTTCTTAGACCCATTTTATGTTTTACAACCAGAAGGGCAGTCAGCTTATTACGAGCAGCCGCAGTTTATTCCGTCTAACACGGGCTTAGAATCCTTAGTTGAAAAATACGGGGTTAGGGTAAATAACGAATATGTTATGGACAAAAATTGCTATACCGATTTTGACCAGCAGTATACAAAATTGAATTTTTACTATGCGCCACTTTTGCAAAAAGAACAACTCGCTAAAAAAAGTCCAATTACAAACAATTTGGGATATGTTATTTTCTTGCAGAGTGGAAGTTTAGATTCTTCTGAAGCAAAGAAAAATCCAAATTTAAAAGTTACAAACATTGCTCGTTCTTCTGATGAATCTTGGGCGATTCAAGATTCCATTATTTTGAATCCATATTTTGTAAGCCCCCCAGATTCTGAAACTTCTCTTAAATCGTATGAATTAGTAACTATGCTTGAGGGAAGTTTTGAAAGTGCGTTTGAAAAATCGCCTGTTGAACAAGAAAATGCCACAGATTCGCTTTCGGTAAAAACGCATATCGCAAAAAGTACGCAAAATGGAAAAATAATTGTCGCCGCAAGTTCGTCAATTACGAGTCCAAACGTTCTTTCCGAAAACAGCACACAACCAATCGCGCTCTTTTTGCAAAATTTGCTCGATTATGAATCGGGACGCGAAGATTCTTGCCTTATGCGTACAAAAGGTCTTAGCTTAAACGCGCTTCGCATAAGTGACGGAGCTTTTGCAAATGTAATAAAATACTTTAACGAAATCGCGCTCGCACTCATTGTAGCACTAGTCGGATTTATAGTTCTTTTACATCGCCGTTCACATCGCCGTGCAATCCGAATGAAATACAATCCCGAAGATTCAAGGGAGGAACATAAATGAAAAATCAAGATTTTCCGCTAAGAAAAATAATTTTATTTTCACTTGCCCTAATTTTAGCAGTGATTTATGCGTTTCAACTTGCATTTTCTCACAATACAAATGTCAAGGATATTACAATTTCTGAAGAAATCGATTCTCTTGTGATTCAAAGCCAAAATCAAACAGTTCATCTTACAAAAAAAGGCGACACTTGGTTTGTTGAAACTTTTGTAGCTGATTCTGCGCTTGTTTCTTCGCTCGTCAGTGAAATGTCAAATATAAAATTGCTCGGATTAATTACGCGAAACTCTGATTCTAAAGCGCATTATGGTCTTGACGAAAGTGAAAAAATCGGAGTTTGCGCCTATGCTTCACAAAAAGAGTTAAGAAGGCTAACAATCGGAAAAAATGCTTCAACAGGAAATCAATGTTATGTTCAAGTTGATAACAAACCTGAAATTTACCTTGAAAACAGTGGCTTACACGACCTTTTTTCTGTAACTGTCGATTCTTTACGCAGCCTTGATGTTTATTCGATTGTTGCCTCAGAGATAAAAGAAGTTTCTGTAGAGTCCCAAGATGGCAAGTTTACGTTAAAACGCCTAGAATCTGATTCAAATTCTGAATGGAATTTAATAGAAAACACTACGTCTGTAGAGTATACCGCACTTGATTTTGCAAAAGTGAATTCTTGGGTAAATTCGCTCGCAAGTTTGCGGGCTAGCTCTTGGCTAAACGAAGAATCAAAAGAAAATCAGAATGAGAAGCATTTTACGATTATTTTAAGAAATGTTGAAAAAACAATAAAAATCACGATTTTTGAAAAAGATTCAGAGGAAGATGCTATTTGTCTTTGTAGTGAAACACCGTATCAATTTAGCATTTCTGATTTTGTTTCGCAAAAGTTTCAAAAATCACTTTCAGATTTGCAATCGGAGGTAAAATGATAAATATAGACGAACAAAAAAAAATCGCTGTTTTAATAGATGCGGATAATACTCCAGGAAAAAAATTGCGCCCTATTTTGCAAGAAATAGCTGTTCACGGACATATAATTACTAAACGGGCGTATGGTGATTTTTCCTTGGACACTTTAAAAAATTGGAAGCGCGAATTAAATGACAACGCAATTATTCCCGTTCAGCAATTTGCTTACACTCAAGGGAAAAATTCAAGCGATAGTGCAATGATAATTGACGCAATGGATTTGCTTTATACTGATAAATATGATGCGATTGCGCTAGTAACAAGCGATAGTGATTTTACAAAGCTTGCAACTCGGCTTCGCGAAAGTCAAGTGTATGTTTTTGGAGTTGGGCAAAAGAAAACACCTCCATCTTTTGTAAACGCTTGCGATAATTTTATTTACATAGAAAATTTAAAGGAAGAAGATGAAGATTCTGAGGAAGAGGCTGCAAAAACGGCTGAACAAAAAAATCAAAATGTAAAACAAAAAAAAGGTCGCGCGGGGCTTGGCGGTTTTTTGCATCGCTCAAGTGGCGAAACTATGACCGACCGACAATTCCGCAAAATTTACAAATTGCTAACAACGGCGTATGAACGCTATACAGATGACGACGGTTGGGCTGATGTTAGCGCGGCTGGCTCATTTTTTAAGCGACAAGACCCTGGTTTTGACACTTTGGATTACGGCTTTAAAAAACTTTCGGATTTAGTGGAATATTTAAATGATGATTTTGAAATGAAGCGCGTTCCGCTTTCTAACGGTGGGAGAGGTTCAACGTTGTACTATAGACCAGTGGTAAAATGAAACAACAAAAATTTGACGGAATTATTCTTGACATTGACGGCACAATTTGGAATACAACGGGAGTTGTTGCGGTTGCGTGGAATCGCGCAATTGAACAAAGTTCTTTGCCCGCCAAAAAAGTCGTTGCAGAGATTTTACAAAAGGAATTCGGAAAAACAATGGATGTTATTGCCCAAGATTTGTGGCCTAATGTGTCAATGTCAGAACGTCCCGCCTTGCTTGAATCCTGTTGCAAAGAAGAACAAATTGAATTAGAAAAAACTTCTTGGGATTTGTGCTATCCATCGGTTGTGGAAACTGTAAAAAAGCTTTCTGAATTGTATAATTTTTATGTTGTGAGTAATTGCCAATCTGGTTACATTGAAATAATGTTAAAAAAGACAGGACTTGAAAAATATATAAAAGATTTTGAATGTTTTGGCAGAACAGGAAAAGGTAAAGCGGAAAATTTAATTATTCTTAAAACGAGAAACAATTTGCATAATCCGCTTTATGTTGGCGATACCCAAACAGATTGCGACTCTTGTATTCAAGCGGGGATTCCATTTGTGTGGGCTAGTTATGGTTTTGGGACGGCTAACTCGTATTATGCAAAAATCACTACATTTTCAGACCTTTTTCAGATTTTATTTGAAGCGGAGGAGGCTTGATGCTTTACATTTTTGATATGGGGGGAGTTGTTACAAGCACTTCTAACGAAAATGCTATTATCGCAAAAACATTAGGCTTAGAACAGTCTGAATTTGATTCTTATACAAACGATTTGTTTTTGCAATATTCAGACGGAATGATAAACAGCAGGGAATTTTGGATGGCTTTTTCTGCTCGGAGCGGGATTCCTGTTCACACTGATTTTTTTCATTTATTTTTCCACCCAAAATTGAATCTTGAAACCGTAAAACTCATAAATCTTTTAAAGGACAAAGGAAATCGCGTTGTTTGCGGAACAAATACAATTGATTCTCATTATTTTAACCATCTTGAACGTGGAGATTATGCGTTTTTTGACCAAACTTATGCAAGTTTTCAGATGGGAGTGTCAAAGCCAAATCCTAAATTTTGGGAATTGATTTTACTTTCCGAAAATGAAAAAGCCGAAAATACGATTTTTACCGATGACAAACTTGAAAATTGCCAAGCGGCAGCGCAACTTGGAATAAAATCTATTCATTTTAAGGATATTTCAACTTTATGCGCTGAATTGAAGTGAAACGGGAGTTTCTGCATGGATTCTGAAATTAAAGCTTTAATTTTCGATATGGACGGAGTTTTGCTCGATAGCGAAGCGGTTTATGAAAAAGTGTGGCGCATTGCTGCGGACAAAATGGGCGTAACGGGAATTGATGCTGTTCACAAAAATTGCTTGGGACGAAACAAAACGGATTCTTGCGCTATTTTGCGCACTGCTTATGGAAAAGAATTTGCCGCCGAAGAGTTTTGGGCTTTAACCGATGAACTTTCTCTAAAAGAGCAAGAAGAATCTGGCGTACCACTTAAACCATTTGCAAAAGAAACGCTTTCTTATTTAAAGCAAAAAGGCTATGACTTAGCCCTCGCTTCTTCAACGGAGCGTTCTGTTGTAGAAAGAGAATTGTCTAAAGCGGGACTTTTAAATTTTTTTTCTAAACTTGTGTGCGGAGACGAAGTTGAAAAATCAAAGCCTAACCCGCAAATTTATCTTCTTGCATTACAAAAACTTGCACTTGATGCGGAAAATTGTGTTGCCGTAGAAGATAGTCCTGCTGGAATTGAAAGTGCCTATGCTGCTAATCTAAAGTGCGTTATGATTCCCGACCGTGTTACACCTGATGGGCAAACAAAAAAGCTTTTGTGGAAATTATGCACTTCTCTTTCTGATTTAAGATTATTTTTATAATTTAATAGCTAAATATAGTGGGCATCTCTAGAAATTGCAATTTTTAGAGATGCCCATAATTTTTGAGCCAAGTCATTCTGAGCATATTTTATGCAAAATTAAAAAAAATCTATTGACAGTCATATAATTATATGCTTATATGAATATATGATGAATATGGAAATAAATGAAGACATTTTATGCGACCTTGCAGAATTGTTCAAAATTTTTGGAGATTCAACTAGAATCAAAATTCTTTATGTGTTACTCGAAAAAGAAATGAACGTAACTGAAATTGCAGAGGCGTTAAATATGACGCAACCTGCAATAAGCCAACAGTTGCGGCTCTTAAAAGCAAACGGCCTAGTGTCATTTAGGCGCGAAGGAAAATCGCTAATTTATTCACTTTCGGACGAACACGTAAAAATAATACTAAACATCGGTATAGAACATTTAGGTGATAGATAATTTTATTTTAAGATTAAATTAAGGAGTTTTTATGAAAAAAGAAGATAAATCTTTTGAAGAAAAAAAAGAATCTGAAAAAGAATCATTTGTTTGTGAGCCTCACGACCATAGCGAACATCACCATCATCACCACCATTCTCATCATCATGAAGAAGATTGCGATGATGACCATGAGTCTTGCTCTTGTTGCCATCACCACGAACACCATCACGGAGAAGAAGATGACGACGAAGAGGAAGAAGTTTCACTTCCAAAGATTATAATTTCTGTTTTTCTTTTTGTTGCGGGGCTTTTATTGGAACATTTGCCGATTTTTTCTAAAGACGGCGCGTTGTTTTCTAGTTCACAAACGGCTTTTTTGATTTTTAGGGGAATAAATTTGGCTCTTTACTGTGCAGCTTATCTTTTGTGCGGGCTAGGAATGTTAAAAGAAGCTTTAGAAAATCTTTTTCACGGAAATTTTTTTGGCGAAGAATTCCTTATGGCTGTTGCAACGATTGGCGCAATTTGTTTAGGCGAATATTCCGAAGCTGTTGCTGTTATGATTTTGTTCCAAATTGGCGAGTTCTTAGAGGACAAAGCTGTTACTCGTTCAAGAAAATCCATTACAACGCTTGTAGATGTTCGACCCGATTCTGCAAATGTAAAGCGAGGAGATTCTGTTGAAAAAGTTGAAGCTTCTGCTTTGGTTGTGGGAGATATTGTTGTTGTTCGTCCTGGCGAGCGGATTCCTTGCGATGGAAAAGTCATTTCTGGCTCGTCATTTGTTGACACAAGTGCTTTAACGGGAGAAAGTGTGCCGCGCGAAGTTTTTGACGGAAACGAGGTTTTGGCGGGTTTTGTAAACACCACAGGGCTTTTGGAAATAAAAGTTACAAAGGCTTATTCCGAAAGTACGGTAAGTCGCGTTTTGACGCTCGTAGAAAAAGCTCAAAGTCGAAAAGCAAAAATGCAACGATTTATAACGCGATTTGCAAAAGTTTACACGCCGATAGTGTGCATTTTGGCAGTTGCGCTTGCGATTGTTCCGCCTACAATCATCATTTTATCTGGCGGCGAAAGTGCGGGACTTTTTAAAACTTGGGTTTATCGCGCACTTGAATTATTAGTTGTTTCTTGCCCATGTGCATTAGTTATTTCCGTTCCTTTAAGTTTTTATTCAGGAATCGGACTTGCAAGTAAAAATGGGATTCTTATAAAAGGCTCTAATTTTGTAGAGTTACTTTCTAAAGCAAAGACCGTGATGTTTGATAAAACGGGAACGCTTACAAAAGGTGTTTTTGAAGTTACGGAAATTTTTGTGCGCGAAGATGCGGGCATTTCTAAGGAAGAGCTTTTGGCTCTTGCAACACACGCGGAATATATTTCTACGCATCCAATTTCAGCTTCGCTTAAGAAAGCGCATCATTGTCCTGATTGCGGACACGTTTTGGTTTCGGACATTCAGGAACTGGGCGGACATGGTATCCATTGTACTATTGACGGGAAAACAATTTTAGTTGGAAACGACCGCTTGATGCAAAAAGAAAAAGTTGCAAATTTTACACCTTTTGAACATTCCACCCAAGGAACACCGATTTACGTGGCAATCCAAAATAAATATGCGGGTTACATATTGATTAGCGATATTGTAAAAGAGGACGCAAAGTTAGCTGTAAATAATCTTAAAAAAGTTGGTGTGGAAGA
>ERZ842401.7811-NODE-7811-length-10779-cov-4.841291_pt1 | contig 10779 bp, 11 predicted proteins | sample MGYA00521270_ERZ842401 | MGnify/ENA primary metagenome ERZ842401 (study PRJEB31892, sample SAMEA3878208) | bioreactor metagenome | biome: Moose rumen | place: Sweden | collected 2011-10 | study: EMG produced TPA metagenomics assembly of the PRJEB12797 data set... | reverse complement strand
TTGTAGAAATAGCTAAAGCTCATGATTTAAATATTTATGAATACATCAAATATATTTTGAGCCAAAGACCATCAAAGTCATGGACTGATGAACAATTTGAAACAATAGCGCCTTGGAATCAAGATGTAATTGATAGTTGTAAACGGTAATTGGAGTAAAATACTCGCATCCTCGCAATCCTCGCTAGGGTGCGAGAGATTTTAGGAAGGACGCCTTTTTATTAGGCGCTTACATTAAAACAAATCCCACATTGATGGTTGAAGGTCCAAAACTACCTGAGCATGATGTAATTGCATTAAGCGACTCTGAAGTTTCTGCATTGATAAATTGTATACAAAATCAAGAAAATATTTCTGACCACGCTAAAGCTTACAATCAACGTATGGCTTCACGAGATTTAGCTATCATTATGGTGTTTTTGGGCACAGGAATACGTATTTCGGAGCTTGTAGGCTTGAATCTATCAGATATCGATACAACCGATGAAGATAAAATCTATTTGCACATAATAAGAAAAGGTAGGGATCAAGATAAAGTCAGAGTCATTGAACCTGTTTATAATGCTTTGGCGGATTATATTGAATTTTCCAGGCCATTGCTAACAAATTCACAGAGTGAAAATGCTGTTTTTGTTCACAGAAATGAAAAGGGCGAAGTCGTTGGTGGTGAAATTCAGGGTATCAATTCTTTCAAACGTTTCAAGGGAGTCGTAGCCGGAACTAGTGACAGTGTATTTATGTTTACACCATTTCCTGCAAAAGATGGAAAACTCCGAAGGGCATATATTTTTGAAAGTGCAATCGACCTGATGAGTTTCTACACACTTTGCAACAAGAAAAATAAATTGATGGAGGGTGCGGCTTTCATTTCAATGGCAGGGCTGAAACCAACAATCCCAAAACAATTACAAGCACAAGGAGTAGAAATTATTTCCTGTGTTGACAATGACGAAAAAGGCAGACAGTTTGAAGCCGACAATGGTTTTGTTCGTTCTGAAAGCGTGAAAAAACATCTTGACAATCAGGGATTCAAAGACTGGAATGAGATGTTGGTATTCCAATCAGAAAATGGAAATCTGAATTTGATGGAGAACCAACAGCATAGAAGTCTGACTAATTTTTTCGGGAGAGGTAAACAAACATGAGTAAGAAAAATGGAAAAAGCAATCGTGGATGTGTAGAAGTTTTTCTGACAAGAGATTTTCTCAATTCTATGATTTCTGTTCTGACAAGTTACATTTCTGCGGATGAAACAAATAAGTATGGTGTTTATGCAAAGAGATTGAAACATAAAATTTTGAATTACGGAAGAAAGTTTCTGCATCAAGATGAAGAAACTATTGTTATCTATTTTTATGAAGATGAAGCCGCCGTCCTGATAAAATTATTCTCGATTTACATCAATGCAATTGAAGAACCGCAGGGAGATTATTTTCAGGAAATCGGAAAAACAAAAAATAACAATTGAAAATTTCAGTTTGTCAAATCATGCAATCGTGCAAAAAAGGGTTCGGGAATTTCCCGACTGCGGAGCAGTATAAAACTTCTCACGGATATTTTTTCGGAGAGAAAATAAATTTTTGGAGAAAATTTGTGAGAAGTTTTCAGCCGTCAAGGTCGCAGACTTTGCCCAATCAATGTAGTGGAGCGAAATGTCAGTTTTGCACACTCCGACAGGAGCGTGCAAAACTGGTATTGGGTAAACACTACCAGTTCTGCACGAAATCAGAGATTTTACAGAAATTTGCAAAGGAAAATGACACCAATCTGAAAAAGAAAGAGAAAGGGAGTAGGACAGATGAATCAATTGAGCATTAGTTTTACATTAGGAAAAGCAAGTGTTCAGCATGGTGCAAATGTCGAACACAACAACAGAGAATTTATCGCCCGAAATATTGACCCAAGCCGAACACACGAAAATATTACTTATGTTAAGCAGGATGTAAGAAAAGCCTATGACGAACTTTTTGGAGAATCCATCAAAGAATATAATGAAAAGCAAAAACAGAAGTGCAGACGAATTTCTGATTACTATCAACACATTGCAGACGGAAAAAGAGAAGAAGCTTTCTATGAAATTGTTGTCCAGTTCGGTGATAGTCAGACTGCTCCCTGTGGAAGCGAAAACGGAAAACTCACACAGCAATTGCTTGATGAATATATTCGAAGTTTCAAGAAACGGAATCCAAATCTGCATATCTTCAACGCTGTTCTGCACATGGATGAAGCAACACCTCATCTTCACATCAATTTCATTCCATTCTATACACAAGGCAGGAAAAATAGTTTGAGCAAAGGTGTTTCTATGAGAGCGGCATTGACAGAACAAGGATTTACAGCACAAAATTACAAAGAGAATCGACTTGTTGCATGGGAAGAAAGCGAACGTGCCTACATGGAAGAACTTCTCCAACAACATGGATTTTTGAGAGAAGATAAAAGTGCAACATACGCACATCAAACTGTAGAAGAATATAAGAAAACGCAGGACGAAAGAAAAATGGTTTCTGCACTCCGACAAACAAAACACATTTCTGATGCAGAACTTTCAGCCGGACATATCAGACAACTGAAAGAAAAATTGGTTGCACTGGAAAGAAAAACCGAAAAGCTCGAAAATCAGATGCAGTCCCCTTACAAATCATTTTACTATTCATCTCCTGACAAGCAATCCTTTGTGCAATCGAAATTAGATGAAATGGGAATCCCCTATCGTGAAACAGAAAATGGATTTGAAGCACAGGAATGTTATGCGGAACAAATCCGAAAAATTGAAAAAGAATATAAAACTCCTCGAAGCACTGCAAGAGAAAAATTGCGTGAAGATATTGACAGGCTTTTGATGCAGTCCAGAACTTTTGAAGAATTGATAGACAAACTGAAAAAAGAAAATTATACTGTCAAGTCCGGAAAATATATTTCCGTCAAACCAGAAAATAGCGGACAATATATCCGCCTGAAATCATTGGGCGAATTTTATAGTGAATATGCACTCAAAAACAGAATCAAAGCGAAATTGAAATACGAACAAGATATTGAAAAACAGATTGATGTAGAAAGAAAAGTACATCCAATAGATTCTCCACAATTGGTTACACTCCGTACAATTCAATTCTATACTGTTACTTTCGCCAAAGGAGCATTGCCGATGCGGAAACGTGATACAGCAAAACCATTTTCTTGGACAAATGATAGCGAACTGGATAAGATTCTGGAACTGAATCAGAAAATCAATTCTGGTACAACGTTAGAGACATTCCGGAAAGAATTTGCTGATTTGGAAAAATCCGTTTCCGAAAAAGAGAAAGCACTCCAGAAAGCAGAAACAGATTTGAAAACATTTTATGACCTGAGAGAAAAAATCCAGATAGTTTTTGAGGGGAAGAAATCAGAAATTTATTCACCGGAACAAGCTCAACAAGCTCTGAAAGCTTATCCCCACATTACAAGAGAGAACTATCACAATATCGAAATGCTGATTGAAAGTGAAACGAGAAAATTCAGAGAAGCAGAAAAAGTTTACATGACTGAAAAAGAAAAACTCCAAAAAGCAGATGAATTATTATCCGCAGCTGAAAAAGTGATGGGCGGTACTTATGTGCAGTCCCTTGTTGGAGAAGAACGAAAACGCAGAGAATCACAATACATTCCAAATGGCTTGAAATCTTCATAAAAATCAAGAAAATGCTTGCAATCTTTGATAAAATGTGATATAATAATAGTAGTAGGACAAATACATGATAGGAGGTTGATTCCAATGTCCGATGAAAAAATTATTCCTGCTACCAATGATGTGATATTCAAGGCAATGTTTGTGCAGAATCAGGACTTGTTGAAAGCGTTTCTTTCGGCGGCTCTTGCAATTCCGATTTCAGAAATTGGTACGCTGACAATCAAGAATCCTGAAATTCCACCAGTTTACATTGAAAGCAAGCTTGCACGTCTGGATATTCTTGCAGAGATTAACGGAATTATTGTCAACATTGAGATGCAGGTTGCCAAAAAGGAAGATTACAAGGAACGTACACTGCTCTATTGGGCAAGAATGTACAGCGAAGAAATGAAAAAGGGAAAGCCGTATAATGAAATCGGTAAGTGTATCTGTATCAATGTTCTGAATTTCGGAATGTTTGATTGCCCTGAATTTCATTCTTCTTTTTCAGTTCGTGAAGATACTCGTCATGAACTTTTGACTGATAAGATGCACTTACACTTCTTTGAACTGACAAAGATAAAAGCGGTTGGCAAGAAAAACAAGCCAAATGAAGAAGATAATTTACAGTTATGGTTACAGCTTTTCAAGGCAGACAGCAAGGAGGAGTTGGAAATGCTGAAAAATACATCCGTACAGGAAATCAGGAGCGGAGTAGAAGCGATTTACAGTTTGAGCAAGGATGATAAAATCCGTGAGTATGTCCGTCAGCGTGAGTTGGCAGAGATAGACCATAATCTTGACATTGCCAATGCCGAAGCAAGGGGAAGAGCAGAAGGCGAAATAAAAGGCATAGCAAAGCGTGATGCTGAACTTGCCGCAAGATGGAGAGCAGAGGGAAAAACAGAAGCAGAAATTCGTAGTCTTTTGGGGCTGTAATCCGCTCAAAAATAAACAGAAATCGGGACTCGCTTTTCGCCTGTCCCTTTTTCTGAAAATTTTGATTTTTTAGTACGAAAATGCTTGACAAATCCCCTGAATTGTGATAAAATGGAATAAATGTGATATTCATTTTTGAAAGGAAAAAACTATGGAAAGTGACTTTAGCGATTTTAGCAGACTGAACGAAATCCGTGATATTTGCGAACTGGAAATTTCACAGGAACTCAGTCCAGCAGAAAAGAAAAAGGCATACATCAAGCATACTGGAAGCAGTACCGTTCATAAAGTGGGTGCTGTTGAGGTGGAGTGTGTCTACGGAGACATACCGATTGAAAAAATGCTCAGTGACTTGATTCTCGGATAGTTGACATATGTGTCAACTTTAGAAATGAGGTTGGCATTATGGTATTCCGACATATTCCTTGTGCTTTGGTGGTACAGATTACAAGGAGTAGTGGTTATGGAAAGTGAAATTTATCGTACCGCCATCTACTTGCGATTATCGAAAGATGATGAAAGCAGTGGCGAAAGTTACAGTATCTCCAATCAAAGACAGATGCTGACAAAATTTGTGAGTGAAAGAGCAGATTTACAGTTTTCGGGTGAATTTGTGGATGATGGATGGAGCGGCTATGATTTTGACCGTCCGCAGTTTCAGAGTATGATGAAATCAGCGAAAAATGGTGAAATTAACTGTATCATTGTGAAAGACTTTTCTAGATTAGGACGTAATTTCCAAAAAACAGAAGAATATCTGCAAAGGATATTTCCAAAGTTGGGAATCCGGTTTATTTCTGTGATGGATTGCTATGACAATGGCAGAGAACTTTCAGCAACAGAGCGGCTTATGACTCCGCTTATCAACCTTGCGAATGAGTTTACTGTAATGGAAACATCGCAGAAAATCCGCAGTGTTCTTGAAGCTAAACGGCAGAATGGCAGTTTTGTAGGCAATCATGCACCCTATGGCTATCTGATTGAGGATAAACACCTGATTGTGGATGAAGAAGTTTCTGACGTGGTTCGGAAGATTTTTGAACTAAAAATTGATGGTTTGAGCAATCAGGGAATTGCTGAATATCTGAATTCATGTGGCATTGATTCTCCGTTGGAGCATAGAATCACGTCTGGAAGTGCCGCTGTAGGAAAAGCACACCGGAAAGGTGATACAGCCTTATGGTCATCTTCCAGTGTCCGCAGAGTGTTAGAAAATCCAATCTATGTTGGTACGCTGATACAGGGAAAAACGACTTCTATCAGCTATAGAAATAGGAAACGTTTCAAGCGTGACCCATCGGAACTGACTGCATTTGAAAATGCACATGAAGCAATTATCTCCGATACTACGTTTCTTGTGATACAGGATTTGTTGCAGAGAGATAGTTACAGTTGCCTAAAGAAAGGTTCTTATCTTTTTTCAGGATTTGCATTTTGCGGAAATTGTGGTCAACAAATGGTACATCGTGAAAATGGACAGTGGCGGTGTCGAAACAAAGATTGTACTTGCAAAGCAATCATCAAGGAAGATGTTCTTGCAGGTGCTGTTTTTCGAACATTAAAACAACATATGGCTGTAGTTTTGAATCAGGTTGATTATCTCCCTGCGACTGCTGATTCTGAAACCGAAATGTCAGTTTCTGAACAGGAATTGAAAAAACTTGAAACTTTGATTCTTGATACGCAGGATTCTCAGAAAAGATTGCTTACACAAAAAGAAAATGGTGTTGTTTCACAAGCAGATTATGAAGAAATGATGGCTTTTTATGACAGCAAAATCAAGAAAATTCAGTATCAAATAGAGCAAATTCAACATAAGAAATCACAAATTTTGAATTGTCTGGATGAAATCAGAGAACAGTATCAGAGTTACGCTGAATTTTCTGAATTGACTCGCAAAATTTTAGTGACATTCGTTGAAAAAGTGGAAGTATTCAGCAAGACCAAAATTCGCATTTATTTCCGATATGCGGACTTTTTCAGAGGTGATAAAAGTGGCTCGTAAATCACGAAAGAATCACCTTGATTTTGATACAGAATTGAAAGTCTATAAAACGGCTATTTACGCTCGTTTATCAAGAGAAAATGTCGGGCATGAGAAGATTGAAACTCAAATTGAAGAAGTCAAGAAATATCTCCAAAACAAGCCCATGTTTCGACTTGTGGAAATATATGTGGATAATGGCTACAGTGGAATGAGCTTTGAACGTCCAGAATTTCAGAGAATGATGGAAGATGTTCGAAATCAGAAAATTGACTGTATTGTTGTTAAGGATTTGAGCCGATTTGCAAGAGAACATATTGGAGCAGAGGATTATTTGAATAACATTTTCCCATTCCTTGGCATCCGCTTTATTGCAATCCATGACGGCTATGACAACATTCATGTTGAACCACAGGAATATTTCTTAGCATCATTCAAAAACTTTGCCCATGCCTACATGGCACAGGAAACATCACGCAAAGTTGGTACAGTAAAACGTGCATTACAAGAACAGGGAAAATTTGTCGGTTCTAAGATTTCCTATGGATATGTGCGTGACTCATCAGATAAGCACAAATTAGTTATCAATCCAGAAGAAGCCGAATTTGTCAAGGAGATTTTTGTAAGAATTGCGAATGGTGAAACTGCAACGCAGGTATGCAAAGCTATGAATCAAAAAGATGATTCAGGCTATATATGGACAGTTACTCGAATTTGTTCTCTTTTGAAAAAGGAAATTTACAAGGGAACATTGGTACAACGACAAACTATCACGGCAATGTACAAAAATCAAAAAATGCAGAGAGTGCCAAAAGACCAACAAATCAAAATTGAAAATGCTGTTCCTGCAATTGTATCACCTGAGTTATGGAAGAAAGCACAAGATATGGTGGCATTACGACAAGCAAAAAGACATGAAGGAATTCCAGATAATCCCTATAAAGGATTGGTCTTTTGTGCGAACTGTGGTAAAAAATTGATAACTGGATTTGTGCGTGAGTTGGATGATTTTACATTCAATTGTCCAACTTGCAAAAATGGGGTTTATGCAAAAGGGAAACATCTTTCTCAAAGTGTGCATGAAAATTTGCATCTTCCTTGTGATACTGAAATTACAAGTCTGTTGCTTTTGGAGCATTTTGACAAAATTCTCGTCACTGACAGAAAACATATTTCCTATGTTCTGAAAGGCGGTGAGGAGAGTTGACTGTTGCTTGTTATGCCCGAAAATCCAATGACAAAAGAAGTGACAGTATCGAAAATCAGTTTATTGTGATAGACGAATATATCAAACAACAGAATGATTTGAAAAACGCTGAAATTTTGCGATTTTTTGACGATGGAACAACAGGTATCAATCTGGAGCGTGATGCGTTTCAGGAACTTCTCACAAAAGTCAGAAAGCGTGAAATTGATGTCATTGTTGTCAAGGATTTATCACGTCTCGGAAGAAATTATCTTGATGTGTGCAAGCTTACGGAAAGCATTTTTCCGTTTATGAAAGTTCGCCTGATAGCAGTTTGTGATAAATATGACAGCAAATACAAGACTGAAAGGGTTATGGATTTGCCTGTTGCACTGAAAGCCGTTCTGAATGAATACTATGTCATGGAATCCTCTGAGAAAATCAGAAAGTCGTGTGAAATGCGGATTCGGGACGGTCAGCACATTAGCTGTGTTCCCTATGGTTATGTTCTGCATGACAAATTTACTCCGGTGATTGATGAAACAAAAGCGGATGTTGTCCGGAAGATTTTCTCCATGTATCTGGATGGAAAAAGCACACTAGAAATTGCACGGATTCTGAATCAGAACGGAATCCCCACAAGTCAGGGTGCAAAGTGGACATTCAATGGTGTTCTGAATATCCTAAAAAGTGAACAGTATATCGGCAAAAAGAAAGCTCTCACGCAAAGGAAAAATGTCAAAACAAAGAAATACACTCCAACGGATGAGAGTACATGGTACATCAATGAACACGCATTTCCACCAATCATTGAATTGGATGTTTTTGAGAAAGTGCAGTCCATGTTGCCAACAATTCAGCCACGGAGCAGACCAGAGAAACATATCATGGCAAGAAAACTCTACTGTGCCGGTTGTGGAAGAACCCTGCAAAGAGATACACATTTCTATTGCAGAAATGGCTATATCACTGGTGAACAGCCTTGTTTCAAAGGCTCTCTCAAACGTGATGTTCTTTATCCGGCTGTACTGAAAAAAGTAAAACAATATCTCGAAACTGAACTTGGTGATTATCAATCCTGCTTTTCTTTTTCAGATATAGTAAAACTGGAAACAGAAATCACTGCTTTGAAAGAAGAAAAAGCAGAGAATTTCGATGCTTTTCTTCATGATAATTTGTCCGAAAATGAATTCAAAAAGCAGAATGAAATTATTTCAGCAAAGATTGAATCCAAACAAAAGCTGTTACAGGAATGTCGGAGAATCACTGCTCTGAATACAAAATACGGCTTGTCTGAACGTCCAGTTGATACATTGAAACGTCTTTATGATGCTGAAGAACTGACCAAAGAACATATGCAGTTTGTAAAGCGGATAGATGTTTTTGATAAGGATATATTTGAGATACATCTGCAATCTGACAGCCCTCTGACTGTTCTTTGCAGAAATATGAATTTATATGAGGAAGTGGGAGAATGAAAAAAGTTGGTGATTTGCTAACTGCTCTGGGAGTAGTCGGGTTTATTGCTGTTGTACTGGAATTGATTATTGGTTGGCGAATGATACCACAGTCTATTATGTTGCCGTTTGTAATTGGAAGTTTTGTAGTTTTTCTAATTGGAATGATAATGCGAAATGTTGGCGGAAATGAATCAAATGCAAAAGATATGAAGCAAATCGGTTTGGCGAATTTGATTTTCGGGGCTGTGTTGCTTGCACTTGCATTATACGGTTTATTTTCGGCAGGAGATACATCTTCTGTACTTGTGCAGTTCGTAGATAACCGTTTTCCATTCTTGATAATTTTTGGTCTTGTATTTTTGCTGATTGGAATTATTTTAAGAAGTATTGGAAAATCAAAGGAAAATAAGACCGATAACTGAAAAGGGAGTGAGCAGAATGACTTATGAAGCATGGCTGAAATTGAGCGATGAAGAGCAAGAGAATGTACCAGAGGAAGAACTTCCTGAGATTCCTCTGGAGCAGTTAGAGAACAAACTGATATATTCAAAGATGATGCGTCAGGATGGAGTTCTGGGTTGGAAAATCATTCAGAAAGTGCCTAAAGGTGAAAATACCAGATGGTTTCCTGTCTACAAATCAAAGATGATTGGAAGTCAGGAAATCTGGTATAAGTTTGACCCGATATGGGGGACTTACAGCATGAATCTGGTAGGGGTTGAACCCTCTATGACACAAGAGCCGATTGGTAGATATGGCATGAGTTGGATTGGTTTCATGGAAAGAGAGTATCCTCATCTTGTTGAACTGATGCGACTACACAATAAATTTCTTACAGTTGCACGAAAAGTCAATGAAACTGCATTTGCATATAAGGAATTGCTTGACAGACAATATGAGCAGATGAATCCTCGTCCAGACGATTTTGAAGAATGTATCGCTTGGGAGCGAACAAGGGAATTTTACACGGACGGAACTGTGATGCGTGAACGTGTGTTAATCCCTCATACAGAAGATTATCTGTAAAAATGGTGTTTCGTTAACCGAAGTTTCTTCTTTGGTAATACTGCACGAATGAATAGAAAAAATTTGTGCAGTTTTTACCGAAAATATTTTGGGTTCTACTTGACAAAATCATCGTCAATAATTATCATGTCATAATCAAATTTGATACCGCTTTCTTCAATCAGCCACTGTATGTTTTCACGGTTGATAATATAAATATCGGCTATAAATGAGCATTTCAACAATGGATTTGACAAAATGTACAAAAACGATTCAACAGGCTAAAGCAAGAAAAGCAGACTTATCCTTTGAAGAAACAGCAATATCATAAAGATGAGAATACTGCTCTTTTTTAATTTGAAGTGCCATCCTTTTGAATCCTGATAAAAAACAGAGATTATCATCTTTCAGACAAGCAAGCAGATAAGCAAGTTCCAGCAGAATCCATACTCTTTGAACTGCTTTCGCAGAGCGAATCTGGCATTTTGCAAAAGCAAAAGTATTCTTTACAGTTCGGAAAAAGACTTCAATTTCCCATCGCTGTGCATAAAAAT
>ERZ842401.7810-NODE-7810-length-10779-cov-49.275643_pt1 | contig 10779 bp, 9 predicted proteins | sample MGYA00521270_ERZ842401 | MGnify/ENA primary metagenome ERZ842401 (study PRJEB31892, sample SAMEA3878208) | bioreactor metagenome | biome: Moose rumen | place: Sweden | collected 2011-10 | study: EMG produced TPA metagenomics assembly of the PRJEB12797 data set... | reverse complement strand
CGGCAGAATTCAAGTTCACTTGATTCTGCTCTCGCTTACTCGCAGCCTTGCAGTTACCCCAAGAAGATGACAACAGTGGCAAAACCTGAAGCGGAATGGAACTACCCAGTCAGTTCGACAACATCACTCAGCGCGTCATCGACGACCTTCGGCGCATGTTGCGCCAAGGGTCACGTGTGTCTATGGCTGCCGCCTCCTTCTCCATCTATGCCTTCGAAGCACTGCAGAAGGAATTGGAGAAGGTGGACGAACTGCGCTTTATCTTCACCTCACCTACATTTAATAAGGAACGCGCGAAGAAGCAGAAACGGGAGTTCTACATCCCCAAGTTGAATCGAGAGCGCACGCTCTATGGCTCAGACTTCGAGATTAAGTTGCGCAACAACTTAACACAACGAGCCATTGCCCGCGAGTGTGCCCAATGGATTCGAGAGAAGGTGCGCTTTAAGACCAATACCTCGCAGAAGCCGATGCCTGGTTTCCTCAATGTGAAGAACGAGGATGGGCTTTACACCTATCTGCCTTTCAACGAGTTTACGACGACGGAGTTGGGTTGTGAGCGAGGCAATAGCATCTTCCAACTCATCCAGCGCATGCCGTCACCCGTCAGCGATGCCTACCTGAAGAACTTCAACGACCTGTGGAATAACAAGGAGGAGTTTGCCGATGTGACGGAAGCTATCATCGAGAACATCGAGAATGTGTATCGGGAGAATGCCCCCGACTTCATCTACTTCGTGACGCTCTACAACATCTTCAACGAGTTTTTGGAGGACATCAGCGAGGATGTGCTGCCTAACGAGGCCACAGGTTTCAAGTCGTCGCAGATATGGAACAAACTCTATAATTTCCAGAAGGATGCGGCGCTGGCCATCATCAACAAACTCGAGACCTATAATGGCTGTATCTTGGCAGATAGCGTCGGTTTAGGCAAAACCTATACCGCACTCTCTGTCATCAAGTATTACGAGAACCGCAACAAGAGCGTATTGGTGCTCTGCCCCAAGAAACTGCACGACAACTGGCAAACCTATAAGAGCAACTACAAGAACAATCCGTTGCAGCAAGACCGCTTGCGCTACGATGTGCTCTTTCATACCGACCTCTCACGAGAGCAGGGTCAGAGCAATGGGCTCGACTTGGCCTTGCTGAACTGGGGCAACTACGACCTGATTGTGATTGACGAGAGCCACAACTTCCGCAATGGTGGTAAGGTGACGACAGACGAAGATGATGAGAATCCTCGTGAGAATCGCTATCTGCGACTGATGAACAAGGTAATACGGGCCGGTGTTCGTACGAAGGTGCTGATGCTGAGTGCCACACCTGTGAACAATCGCTTCAACGACCTGAAGAACCAGTTGCAGTTGGCCTACGAGGGTGACCAGAGTCTGATTAACGACAAACTCGACGTGGAGCGACCCATCGAAGAAATATTCCGTACGGCTCAGACACAATATAACACTTGGGCAAAACTATCTGACCCCAAGGAGCGAACAGCGGAGCACCTGTTGAATATGCTCTCGTTCGACTTCTTCCAAGTGCTCGACGCTGTTACGATTGCCCGAAGCCGTAAGCACATCGAGAAATACTACGATACGGCAGACATCGGGAAATTCCCCACACGTCTGGCTCCCATCTCGAAGCGTCCTCACCTGACTGACCTCAATGAGGCGATTACCTATAAGGACATTTCTGAACAACTCGACGACCTGAACTTAGGCGTCTATGCACCCTCTGACTATATCCTTGCCTCTCGTCGCTATAAGTATGAGATTGAGAAGGATGGCAGTGGAGTCTACTTAGGTATGTCTGGCCGAGAGAAAGGCATCAAGAAACTGATGGCCATCAACCTGTTGAAGCGTTTGGAGTCGAGTGTCAATTCGTTCCGTTTGACGCTCAATCGTATGAAAGAGCAGGTGGACGAAACATTGAAGGCTATCCATACCTATATGGAGACGAAGCAGGATATTCGTATTTCTACTCAGACACTTGACAGAATGCTCGACAGTGAGGATAGCGAAAACGATTTTCTGGTAGGAGGTAAGAAGACACGAGTCATGCTGGCTGATATGGATTGTCGTTCGTGGAAGCGTGACCTTGAAGCCGATCAGGAAATCCTCGGCCTGCTACTGACGATGCTCGAAGACATCAACCCTGAGCACGACAGCAAATTGCAGATGCTGATAGAGAATCTTCGTCATAAGTTTGCTAATCCCATTAACGGGGCCAACAAGAAAGTCATTATCTTTACGGCTTTCTCCGATACAGCTGAATATCTTTACGACAATCTCGCATCCGTCGTCAGGCAGAGAGCATGCCTGCATACAGGTTTGGTAACAGGTAATGGCGTTCGCTCTACGGTTACGACGATCAAGGCTGACTTCAACAGTATCCTGACGCTCTTCTCACCCGTATCCAAAGAGGCTGATAAACTATTACCACACCAACAAGAATTCATTGATGTACTGATAGCCACCGACTGTATCTCTGAGGGTCAGAACTTGCAGGATTGTGACTATCTGATAAACTATGACATCCACTGGAATCCCGTTCGCATCATCCAGCGTTTTGGACGTGTAGATCGCATCGGCTCTCGCAATGACGTGATACAGTTGGTGAACTACTGGCCAGACATTGAGTTGGACGACTATCTGCGCTTGAAAGGCAGGGTTGAGGCTCGTATGACGGGCGTGAACATCACGGGTGCAGGCAACAGCAATGTGTTGCTCTCAGACGAAGAGCAGGCAGACCTTGACTATCGCAAGAGCCAACTCCAGAGATTGCAGGAAGAAGTGGTTGACTTGGAGGATATGGATACAGGTATCAATATCATGGACTTGGGGCTGAATGAGTTCCGTCTTGACCTGTTGGCCTATATGAAGGAGAATCCGGATATTGAGCATACCCCATGGGGCATGAGTGCCGTAGTGCCTGCTAATGAACAAGCCAAACCTGGTGTCATCTATATTCTGAAGAACCGCAATAATGCCGTCAATATAGGCCGTCAGAACCTGCTGCATCCTTTCTATATGGTGTATCTCTCTGACGAGGGCGAGACACTCATCAATCACCTGTCACCCAAGCGCTTGCTCGACATCATGCGTATGAGTTGTAAGGGTAAGACGGAACCTATTCTCGAACTCTGTCACGCCTTCAACCGCGAGACGGCTGATGGCAAGCGGATGCAGCACTATAGCGACCTGTTGGGCAAGGCTGTTGCCAGCATCGTGGAGCAGAAAGAAATGAGCGACATTGACAGTCTCTTCTCTTTTGGAGCCACTACAGCTCTCGTTGGCGATGTAAAAGGTTTGGATGATTTTGAACTCATTTGTTTCTTGGTCATTAGGGAAGGAGGTGAGCGTGGATAACATCTTGCAGTTTCCGGCCTCAACCATCGTTGACAGCGTGGTACCCAAGACTAAGTTCTATCACTTCATGGAGGTGAATCCTCGCATGAAGACCCATTTCGTGAACGATGTAGAAAGTATCCGTTGGCTCTATAAACTATCACCAGAAACGCTCAACGTGACAGCCTCGCCCGATATGGTGGAGATAGAGGTGTTTGTGGCTACGCTGAAACAAGCCGATTGCCCCACAGACCTCTTCACCTTTATTGATACCAACATGCCTCGCCACTTGGTGTTCATCTTGCAATATGAGACAAACAGTATGTTGCTCATCAACTATAAACAATGGAAGGATGATAGCCACACGGCTTTCAAGATTACGCAGATGTTTGCTTCGCCTTGGGTGCCAACAGCCAGCCTCTCGTTGCAGATTGACGGTCAGTCGCTCCCTCGCATCTACGACAACTTCGTAGCACAGATATCAGGTATCGGAGAGCATCAGGCTGGCAGCATGGAAGAAATCGTTGCCCTCAAGCAGCAAATTGTCAAAGCCCAAAAAGAACTTGAAACCATAGAAAAGCGTATGCGCCGTGAGCCACAAGTGAATCTGCAAATGGAGATGCACGCTCAGGCTCGAAAGAAGCGCAAGGAGTTAGGGGAGTTGAAAGAACAATTAAAAGAGTTGAGCGTATGAATGTGAACTTACAAATTCCTAATATACTCAGCAGCAGTGTACAACGGCAGTTGACTGTATTCTGCAAAATCTTTTATGTTGTTGGTAATGATTACATCACAACCACCTGCAACAGCACATTGGTATTGAAGCATGTCCTCAAAATCTTTGCAGGGATAATTAATTGCTGCTCGAAGTTGATTTCTATCCATTGGAAGCGTATTGACAAGTCTTTCAAATTTATCCAAAGCATTGTAAACTTCATTTCGTGTGTGGCCGTGCTTTATTACATACGCCAAATTGGCAAATGTCAACAAAGATGCATAAACTGTTATCTCGCCGGCATTAGCGGCACGAAGAATCAACCCTGCTTCAAAAGCACCAGGACGGTTGTCGTAAAAGTCAATGAGTATGTTAGTATCCAAAAAAACGTTTTTCATTTCCCCATAATATATGCTAAACGTTCATCATTGACAAGGTCTTCTTTGGTGATATGCCCCATTCCGCGCAATTGCATAAACTCTTCAGGAAGTTCTGGCAAATTATTCCAATCTATAGCAGAGCCTGTGGTCTTTGCTTGGGTTGTACGCTTATGCGTAGTTGTGATGCGACGAAGAGCCTTGATGGCTTTCTCCATCATGCCCTCGTCAGTTACTATGACATCTAATTCACGGAATAATTCCGCATTTAACTGTAGTGTTGTCATAACTTCATTCTTTTGATTTCCGCTGCAAATATACAACAAATAAATGAATAAACAAACAAAACAGATAAAAATATGCAAATCGATCATTTAGACAAACAAACGGTGGATGGGGCGCAGTTGAACCTCGATGCGCTCTATCGGATATGCCCCTCGTGCTTCACGGAAACAGCAGGAGAGAATGGGCAGTTGAAGCAAGTCGTCAACTTTGAGAAACTACGTGCGCTGTTGGGTGACCATGCGGTGGAGGATGCCCCAGAGGTGTATGACTTTACATGGGTGGGCAAATGGGCTGCACAGCGTGAGGCGATGGTTCCTTGCCGTAAGACGTTGCGCCCTTGTCCTGAAGAATCAGTCGATTGGGATAACACCCAGAACCTCTATATTGAGGGCGACAACCTCGAAGTGCTCAAACTACTCCAGAACTCCTATATGGGCAAGGTCAAGATGATATACATCGACCCGCCTTACAATACGGGTAATGACTTCGTGTATCATGATGACTTCCATCGCACCCAGCGCGAAGAAGATGAGGCCGCTGGTATTATCAATGAAGAGGGTGAGCGCATGGTGAAGAACACAGAATCGAATGGTAAGTTCCATTCAGATTGGTGTTCGATGATTTATGCAAGGTTGATGGTGGCAAGGAGTTTGCTGACGGATGATGGGTATATATGTGTTTCAATAGACGATAATGAAGTTGATAACGTAAAGAAGTTAACTAGTGAAATACTTGGAGATGCTAATTTTGTTGCTCAATTCATAGTTGTTCGTTCAGAAGGTGGAGGATTGGCAAAAAGGGCAGTTATAGGACACGATTATATGTTAGTTTATGCAAAAGATATAGATAAATGCCGTCCACTTGGGAAGCCTAAAGATATTCGAGGGAAGATTGTCCAAAAGAATGGTGAAGACTATTGGATAGAGACAGATTGGTTTCGTGAAGTTTTTGGTCGGTATGGAACTTGTCATTATGAAGATATATTAAAATTCTACAATCAAAATAAAAAGGATGAAATAGATGCAGGTCTAAAAAGTAATGATTATATCCTTATTCCTCGTGATGGCAAGCATATTGTTGGAAGATATAGGAGAGTTGCTGATGATACATCGAAATTCTATACAATTCTGAAACATTTAAACAAAAATGGAGTCGCAGACTTACAAGCACTTAATCTGAATAAATTCTTTGATTATCCCAAACCTGTTTCTTTGGTACAGGAATTTATTCAAGGGGTTACCATCTTAAGTAAAAATGATAATAATGTTATCCTTGATTTCTTCTCAGGCTCTGCTACTACTGCTCATGCCACTATGCAACTCAATGCCGAAGATGGTGGCAATCGAAAGTTCATCATGGTGCAATGGCCAGAGGAAACAGATGAGAAAAGTGAAGCCTACAAGGCAGGCTACAAAAATATCTGCGAAATCGGTAAGGAGCGTATTCGTCGAGCAGGCAAGAAAATCAAGGAAGAGCATCCTGAGGCGAAAGACCTGGATATTGGTTTCCGTGTGTTCAAGTGCGATGAGAGCAATTATAAAGAGGTGGCGTTTGCACCGAAGGACTACAAGCAAGAGTCGTTGGACTTGTTTGTGGATAATATCAAGGAGGACCGCACAGACCTCGACCTGCTCTTTGACTGTATGCTGCGTTGGGGCATCACCCTCGACTTGCCAATGACCAAGACAAAGGTGGATGGCTGCACCATTCATAACGTGAACGAGGGTGGGCTCGTGGCTTGCTTCGATGGGAAGGTGACGGAACGAGTGATAGATGCTATCGCAGAGATGTATCCTGCCAAAGTGGTCTTCCGCGACAGCAGTTTCGAGGAGGCTGCACAGAAAATGAATCTATTCGAACTGTTCAAGCAGAAGTGTGGCTGGACGGAGCAGGAAGTGAAGAACAACGTAAAAGTAATCTAATGATGCAAAAGATTCAGGAAGTCTTTAAGCGCCATTATATCAACGATGGGAAACTGTATTTTGCGAAGAACATCGTAATGATGGTCGTTGGTGACAATGTATCGTGCATTGGCAGCAATGGCACAGTCAACAAACTTGTTGTCATCAGGGTCGACTGTGATAAGATTGAAATGATAGTAAGGAGTTACAAATTCTACATAACGACTATCAATAATAGTTGTTATAATATCAGCGGCAACTTTAGGGCTTGCAAGACGATAAAGGACCTCTGCATACTCATCTATGATTTCGTTGGTGACACAAAGAATATTTTCCCCACTTTCAATAGAATCCCAAACTTTACGGAAAGGACTTGCAGGAGGAATGGACTGTATGAGGCTGTTCGTATCAAGTACTATGCGCATACCCTACTTCTTGTGAAATTATTCAAGTTCCCTTTGTTCGCGAAGCCAAGCATGGATATCCATCTGGTTGATTTCATCAAGACGTTTCTGGTCAAGTTCACCAGACTCCCACATCTTCTGAAGATGATCATCCATTTTTTTTGCATAATATTGATGAAGAACTTCCTTCATTTCCTCCAGATCCTCCTCTCTCTTGTTGAACTGGAACAATCTGAGCAGGTGAATCTGTGCTGGGGTAAAAACAGTTGCTTCCATATACATAATTCATTTAATTTCGCTGCAAAGATAGGAATAATTATTTGATAAAACAACAGAAAAAGCAAGAAAACGATATATGAAACTGAAATTTAAGCATCAACAATTCCAGATAGATGCAGCCAAGGCGGTGACTGACGTGTTCCAGGGACAGCAGAACTTGGGACTTCTGGAGTTTACGCACGACATGGGACGTGCTACGGACGGGTCGCAGGATATGTTCGACGTGGTGGGTTTCCGTAACCAGCCCATCAACATCTACTCGCACCAGTTGTTGACGAACATGCGGGGCGTTCAGATGGCAGAACAACTGAAGCCCTCGGAAGAGGTGCTGATGAACGACCTGCGGCTGACCATCGAGATGGAGACGGGTACGGGTAAGACCTATACGTACATCAAGACGATGTACGAACTGAACCGACTCTACGGCTGGTCGAAGTTTATCATTGTGGTGCCCAGCATCGCCATTCGTGAGGGTGTGAGCCGCTCGTTTGAGATTATGAGTGAGCACTTCGCATCGGAATATGGCAAGCGCATACAGAGTTTCATCTACGACTCGAAGCAACTGACGAAGATTGACCAGTTTGCCAGCGATGCCAACATGCACGTGATGATTATCAACACGCAGGCCTTTGCGGCCCGTGGGGAGGATGCACGACGTATCTATATGAAACTGGATGCCTTCCGCTCGCGCCGACCCATCGACGTGATAGCCGCCACGAATCCCATCCTGATCATCGACGAGCCGCAGAGCGTATTAGGTGTGGACAAGAAGAATGCGACGCGCGAAAAGCTGAAGGAGTTCAAACCGCTCTTCACCTTACTGTATAGTGCTACCCACAGAGCGGGCGACATTGTGAACATGGTGTACAGGCTGGATGCGATGGATGCCTACAATAAACGGCTGGTGAAGAAAATCAGCGTGAAGGGTATCGAGCAGAAGGGCACGACCGCCACCAATGGCTATCTCTACCTGGAGAGCATCGTGCTGAGCGAGGGCAACCCACGGGCGCGTATTGGCTTCGACAAGAAAGGCAGTAGCAGCGTGCGGCCTGTAACACAACTGGTGTCGGATGGCTTCGACATCTATCAGCAGTCGGGCGGACTGGAGGAATATCGTGACGGCTATCGGGTGGAGCGTATCGATGGCTATAACGGCACCATCCGATTACTGAATGGTACGGTGCTGCATGAGGGCGAGATGATTGGCAAGGTGAACGACATCTATGTGCGTCGCCAGCAGATTCGCGAGACCATCCTGTCGCATATCCAAAAGGAGCGCAAGTTGTTTAAGATGGGCATCAAGTGTCTGTCGCTGTTCTTCATCGACCATGTGGATAACTATCGTATCTATAAGGCCGGTGGAGAGACGGAGAAGGGACAGTATGCGCAGATATTTGAAGAGGAATACAAGGATATCGTGGGACAACTGCAACTGGACTTCTCGGATGATCCGGCCTACGTGGCCTACCTCAAGAGTTTTCAGGCAGAAGAGGTGCACAACGGCTATTTCTCTCGCGACAAGAAAGGCCACTTCGTGCAGTTGACGGAGAAGAAAATGCAGGAGGATGCTGGTGCTTATGACCTGATTATGCGCGACAAGGAGCGGCTGCTGTCGTTTGCAGAGCCTACACGGTTTATCTTCTCTCACTCAGCCCTGAAGGAAGGTTGGGACAATCCCAATGTGTTCCAGATTTGTACGCTGAAGGACTCTGACAACCTGACGAAGAAGCGTCAGGAGGTGGGACGAGGCATGCGCCTTTGCGTGAACGACAAGGGGGAACGGCAGGACGAGAGCGTGCTGCATGGTGGCGTGTTCGAGGTGAACGAACTGACGGTGATAGCCAGTGAGTCGTACAACTCGTTTGCACAGAAACTGCAGACGGAAATCGCTGAGGCCGTGGGCGATCGACCCGTGAAGGTGCAGGCCGACCTGTTCAGGGATATGGTGGTGACGAATGCGCGAGGCGAACAGAAGCAGATGGATGCCGACGATGCGCAGGATATCCTCTTTACGCTGCGCATGAAGGGTTACGTGACCAAGCAAGGCCAACTGACCCAGCAGTATCATGACGACAAGCAGCAGGGTACGCTGGACTTTGGTGAGGATTACAATCCCTATCAGGCAGACATCGTGAAACGGCTGGATAGCATTTTTAATCCTGATAGCGTGAAGCCAGAGGATGCCCGCAAGGCACGAGAGGCGAAGTTCGACCAGCAGAAGTTTGCTCGCAAAGAGTTCCAGGATTTGTGGCGCAAGATTAACAGCCAGACTTATTATACGGTGGACTTCAAGACGGATGACCTGATTCGTCGTGCGGTCATAGAACTGGACAACCACCTGAGGGTATCGCAAATTGCCATTCATGTGGTGCAGGGTACGCTGAATGAAATCAAGAGCAAGCAGCAACTGCTGGCAGGAACGGCGATGGTGGCGCAGGAGGCTGAGACGGAGAGCGTGCGCGAACTGATAGGTGAGAACGTGAGGTACGACTTGATAGGCAAACTGGTTGAGGATACAGGCCTGACGCGCCGCGCTATCGTGACCATCTTGAAAAAGATACGCCCCACGACCTTCAATCTGTTCAAGGCCAATCCAGAGGAGTTTATCATCAAGGCGGGCAATATCATCAATCAATGCAAGGCTATTGCAGTAGTAGAACATGTGGCCTATCACAAACTCAACAAGGAGTTTGATGCCGACATCTTTAGTGCCTCGACGCTGAAGGGCAAGTTGGGCGTGAATGCGATGGAGTCGCAGAAGTCGCTCTACGATATTGTGGTGGTAGATTCGCAAGGCATCGAAATGAACTTTGCCAAGGATTTGGAACTGCACAACGAGGTGGCCGTCTATACGAAACTGCCTGGCGGTTTCTACATCAATACGCCTGTAGGCCACTATAATCCCGACTGGGCCATCGTCTTCAAAGAGGGTACGGACGTGAAGCACGTCTACTTCGTGGCAGAGACCAAGGGCTATAGCGATGATGAAGTGACGGACTATCGCAAGACGGAGGAGGTGAAGATAGAGTGCGCCAAGCGCCACTTCGCCACCATATCAAGTTCAACTGTCATCTACGATGTGGTGAAGGATTATAAAGGTCTGATGGATGTTGTAACCAAATGATTTCTGCTTACGGTTTGAAGCCGTGTTGCCAGACGGCCTTGACGCCTTCGCAGAGGTCGTAGAGGATGTGGCGGCCCTGGACGCGGCGGCCGGCAGGGAGAAAACCGCAGACGATGCGGGTGATGTGGCGAGCGATGTTGAAGTCCTTCGGGTCTTCGACACCGATGCTCTCCACACGGAGGCTGAAGCGGCCAATGCCGGGAAGGACGACGGTCTGGCCTTTACGGAGTTTCTCCTTCATGATGTCTTGGATCTCGGTGGCAACACCCACCACAGAGCCCTCAGAAAAACCGTAAGCATCCAACCCCTTTTTAGGCGGTCTAGAATATAGTTAGTACTTTTGT
>ERZ842401.7809-NODE-7809-length-10780-cov-4.434406_pt1 | contig 10780 bp, 11 predicted proteins | sample MGYA00521270_ERZ842401 | MGnify/ENA primary metagenome ERZ842401 (study PRJEB31892, sample SAMEA3878208) | bioreactor metagenome | biome: Moose rumen | place: Sweden | collected 2011-10 | study: EMG produced TPA metagenomics assembly of the PRJEB12797 data set... | reverse complement strand
CCTCATTGATGGGGCACAGAGAACAATCCGCGATAATGACTCTTCCTGACGTGATGCGCCGCAGTCGAGCTTAACACAAACCCAATGCTCAAGCCCGCAAGCGATAACAAACAGTTTATGCCGTTAGCTTCAACATTTGCCCTGTCTCCCAAGTACAGTGATGCCAGCGCAAAGAAAAACAAGTCGCCAGGTATCAGCGGAATTATTGACGGGTAAATAAAGTACGTCGAAGGTATGCGCCTCGTTACCGCTAAGAACTCCGCATAAAGTGCCGCAGCCATAGCAGCAATAGTAACGTAAAGCAGTCGGTTATCAGTAACCGGTGTCAGGCTTACGAGTGCCAGACGTGCAAGAGCTCCTCCGAGTCCTGCGAGCCACAAATCCTTCGGCGGAATCATGAAGACTATTCCGAAGCCTATAGATGCAACATAGGACAGTATCACCAAGTAGACCGGGTGAGTCAGAGAGTCTACAGCCTCCGAGCTTTTGATAGCATCCCCTCCAAACATAACTATTGCTACATACAGTCCCATTCCAAGAGCCATAGTCTCAATAAATATCTTGAGCATCTGCAGAATACCGTTAATTTCACGGCCGCAGAAAAGATTGCGCATTGCGTTCACTAATGGGATGCCCGGAATAACCATCAGGGATATTACTATGATGATAACTGCTATGTTATTGCTGAAGCCGGAATACACAAACATTAATGAAGCCGAAGCAGCTATACACATTATTATTGCGTTGCTGAGTATGCGGTCAAGGCCTGAGTTGTCGAGAATGGGCATCAGAAAATGCAGAAGAGTTACTACCATTGCTATGGGGAACAGCTCACGTACAGTCCCTCCGAACATGAAGTTTAAGCACGACATTGCGCAAATCCGGCCAAGAAGAACTATCAGCGTGTTGTACTCATTGACTTTCACAGCCCGGTCAAGCATCTGCATGAGAGTTTTCGGGTTAGGGGTAATCTCAGCAACTTTGTAGGATAACTGATTCAGGCTGCGTAAACGTTCAAGGTGTATACCTGCCGGGGGGATCGAGGCCTGACGAGATGAGTAACTGCCTTCGGAATCGTAAGCTCCCATAGAAATATGGTTGCTCAGCAGAAATATGCTCACGTCATGAAGAGCGTAGGCTTTGCAGATAACTTCTACTGCCAGACTTACGCGTTCTAGGTTTGCTCCGGAAAGTATCATTTGTCTCGCGAGATTTATGCAGAAGTTCAGGATGTCGTCAATACGTTCAGTGTTATTCATGCTATCAGTCCTTTACTGAAAATATTGCGTGAATTATAGCAGGCTGGCAGAGTTTATCACCTCAGAATATACCTGAAGGGATTCTGTGTATTAGCTAGTATCGTTCCGTCTGGTAGAATATTGCAATCTCAATTCACAAAGTTTTGCTAAGGAGCTGAATATATGAAGAAATTCCTATGCGTAATCATCGCTATGTTATTCACGGCAGGTTATGCGTCATCCCTTGAACGTCAGGTTATACGTCTCGGCCTGCTCTCAAAGCTCAACACTACAGAAGAAGAATTTTCCGAAACATGGCAGAAAACTTTTGCTCCCAAAAACGGAAGCCTTCAGGTTATCGTGAAGTTCTACGACACATTAACAGCTATGCAAATGGCCCTCAACGCAGGAGAGATTCACCAAATCGTCCTGCCTGAAGCCGTAGCAGAATACGTCCTGAATGTCAACAAACAGGCAGAGTCAACTCTTGTTCTTCCTTCGCGTGGAATGGGTTTAGCATTCGGATTTCGTGAGGACAGCAGAGAACTCCGCAGCAGGGTCAACGAGGCCTTGAGTGCTATGCGTGAGGACTGGACTTTACCAGCAATCGAGGGAGTCTACACGTCTCGTCCCGGCGAGTCCGAGCCAGAGCCTGTGAAGTTCAGCGTATTTCCCGGAGCGCAGACTCTCAGGGCAGCAGTTACCGGAGACTTACCCCCAATAGACTACATTGCTCCAGACGGAACACCTTCGGGCTTCAACACCGCAGTGCTCGCGGAAATTGGCAGAAGGCTTCACGTGAACATTGAGCTTGTCGAAATCGATACCGGCGCAAGAACAGCAGCTCTAGCTTCAGGAAGGGCAGACGTAGTATTTTGGTACGAGGTCGACACGTCAGCGCAGACTCAGCCCGATATTCCCGACGGAGTGATAATTTCTGAGCCGTACTACGAATGGCACAAGTTTATTCACATCAGGAAAGCTCAGCCCAAATCTTCAGGCAGCAAATGGGACATACTGAACAGCATACTTAATCTTTACAACGCAGGAAGGTGAAATCATGATCAGCGGAAAAATAGCGGTAAACAATACGGGGTCAGGAATGAATGAAGCTCTTGACCTCACGGACAGGACGGCAGAAGCATTATCTCTCAGCAAGAAGGACTCGTTCCACTTGAGGCTGCTCGCTGAGGAGATGCTCGGAATGGTTCGCGCAATAACCGGCGACTTCGTGGCGAATTTCTGGATCGAGAATGACGGCAAAGACTGTACGCTCCATCTCTCGGCCAAGTCAGACATGGATTACCAGAAGCGCACAGACATGCTCTCGGTCTCAACGACGGGCAGGAACACCGCGAGGCTCGGCATCATGGAGAAGATTCGCGGATTCTTTGAGGCTGGACTCTGGGGAATGGATGAGGGCTTCAGGCTTCAGGCAGAATACGCACCGGATATATTCGGCTATGGTGCACTAGGAGGCATTGATGCGGGAATGACGGAGGCTGTGTATTCGTGGTCAATGCAGAAGTACAAGTCTGACGTTGAGAGCAGCAGGGCAGAGAATCCCGACGCTTGGGACGAGCTGGAAAAGTCGATTATTGCTAACATAGCTGATGATGTGAACGTCGGTGTCAGAAGAGACAGCGCAGAACTTGCAGTACATAAAAAGTTTGGAGGTAATAATTGATGAAGAAGTTATTGTGTGCAGCTGCCGCAGTGATGATTATGTGCAGTGCGTGTTACTCGGCTGAAGTCGTGCATTTGGGTGCGCTTACGTGGCTAGGGACTACCGAGTCGGAGTTTCAGGCCGGACTCGATGACCTGCGCAAGGCATTAACTCCCCTAATCAGCGAAAATTCTGACTGGAGGGAGGAAGACGGACTACAGAGCTTCATGACCGAGCTTGTCAGGACTCGAAGGATGATACATTTCTACGACTCGCTGCTGTCAATGCAGATGGCTTTACGTTCCGGAAAAGTTGACGAGATAGTTTTACCCGAAGCTGTCGGAATGTACCTACTAAGCAATAATTCCAGATATGACATTGAGTTTTCATTAAACATGATGCCCTCGACAATATCATTCGGCTTCAAGAGGGGGAACGTGTCATTGCAGAAAGAGTTCAACGCAGCAATATCCGCAATGAAGAAGGACGGGACATTAGCTCGGCTTGAGAAGGACTACATCACGGACTTGGGAGCGGAAGAGCCTGAACGTGTGGAGTTTACGGAGTTCAAGGGAGCAAAGACAATCAGGGCAGCGGTTACGGGAGATTTGCCGCCGATAGACTTTATCGGAGCTGACGGAAGACCAGCAGGCTACAACACTGCGATACTTGCGGAGATAGGAAGAAGGCTCAAGAAGAACGTGCGGTTAATCAGCGTTGAGGCAGGAGGAAGAAGTGCAGCTCTTGCGTCAGAACGTGCGGATGTAGTTTTCTGGTACAGGAACACCGAAGGCCTCAAGACTCCTAAGAAAGCTAACGTGAAAGGCTTCATGAAGGATTCTGTTGAAGGAGTTATCCTTTCTGAGCCGTATTATGAGTGGGATGTTGACCTAGTTATCGGGAGGGCTGAGTAAATGAAGAAGGTGTTATCACTAATTTTTGCGCTTGCTGTAATGTGCGGTACTAGTTATGGAGCTGTGAGGGTGATTCCTTACCCTGAGAGCCTGGACACTAAGAGCGAAGGTGCATCGTGTGCTCCTGCAGAGATTAATCACAAAGGCTCGGTGTATTTCGACACAGCGACGAACTATTACGATACTGCCTCGACTGACAGCAGGATAATTCTGCGCAATTACCCGACGTACCAGCAGACAAGGGAGAACACCTGCGGGCCTGCAGCAGCGTTGACGGTGCTCTATTACTACGGAGTGAAGGATTACGACGAGATGACATTAGCGCGCGAGATGAAGACTCAGCCTTACCCCATAGGTACAGCTCCGAAGGATATGCTCGCATTCTTTGAGCGTCTGGGCTGGAATACTCAGAGCAGCATTCACCGCAGCAAACGCTTTGAGGATTACGGGAGCTTCATGAAGTTCGTGCAGGATAACCTGAAGTCAGGAGTACCCATCATGGTTGAGAACGTCGAGTGGGGCGGGCACTGGCGCGTGATTATCGGCTATGACACGATGGGCACTGAGGCAGAAGCTGACGACGTGCTTATCATGGCAGACCCTTACGACACTTCCGACCATCAGCAGGATGGCTACACAGTGAACAGCGGCGAGAGGTTCTACTATATGTGGTTTGACCACTCGATGCTGCCGGAAGACCAGAGAGACCAGCCATTCATCATTGCGCATCCGTAACTATGACCATGACACTTAACGAAATACTTTACAGGATACTTATTCAGGGAGGCTCATACTTGACCATACTCAAAGGGTTAAGAGCTACCGTGAATATTTCGCTGTTCTCGCTGTTATTCGGGACGCTGTTAGGAGCTGTAGTGTGTGCGCTGAGGATGTCCCGCCTAAAAGTCCTCAACATACCCGCAAAAATATACATCGTCATTCTCAGAGGCTCGCCGGTCTTGATGCTCTTGATGCTCATGTACTACGGAGTGTTCGCTAGGAGTTCACTTGAGGCTAACACCATTGCGGTAATCACTTTCTCACTGAATGTAGCTGCTCATGTCGCCGAACTTTTGCGTGCCTCAATAAGTGCTACGGACTCCGGCCAAGTCGAGGCAGCTCGGACTCTCGGATTCTCAGCGTGGCAGGCCTTCAGGCTCGTAACTCTTCCGCAGGTCGTCAGAATCGCAAAGCCCGTCTATCAATCTACCGTCGTCAACCTGATTCAATGGACAAGCGTTGTAGGCTACGTCTCGATAACTGACTTGACGCGGGTCATCAATAACATAGCTTCACGCACAATGCAGCCCATGATAACGATAATAATCGGAATGCTGATATACCTTGCGCTTGCGTACATAGTTCACGGACTGTTTGCGCTGTCAGATTACTTCTCTCACAGAAAGGAGGCCGTATCATGAGCTTGATAGACGTTAAGAATCTCAGCAAGTCATTCGGGAAGTTACAGGTATTGCGCGATGTGAGTCTAAGTGTTGAGGAAGGTGAACGTATCGCGATAATCGGAGGTTCAGGCTGCGGGAAGAGTGTGTTTCTCCGTTCTCTGGAGCTGCTGGAACATCCCGACTCCGGACGAGTCTTCATTGACGGCGACGAGATTACGGCCAAGCGTGCCGACGTGAACAGAATCCGCAGAAAAATGGGCATGGTCTACCAGAAATTCTATCTGTTCTCTCACATGAACGTTATGGATAATCTCTGCCTCGCTCCCGTTAAGCTCTTGGGACTCTCCAGAGTAGACGCAGAGTCTCAGGCTCAAGAGTGGCTCGCACGTGTCGGACTTTCCTCGAAAGCTCACGCAATGCCCGCGAATCTCTCCGGAGGCCAGCAGCAGAGAATAGCTATCTGCCGTTCACTCATGATGAAGCCCAAAGTTTTACTGTTCGATGAGCCTACAAGCGCACTTGACCCAACAATGGTAGGTGAAGTCCTCGCTATGATACGTATGCTCACTAAGCACAACATGACTATGCTGATAGTAACTCATGAGATGAATTTTGCGCGTGAAGTTGCTGACAGAGTATTATTCTTTGCTGACGGAGGCATCTATGAGCAGGGAACTCCGGCAGAAATTTTTGACTCTCCCAAGCGTGAGAAAACTATAGCGTTTATCAGGAAGCTCAAGTATTTTTCTTACGAGGTCAGGGACAAGAATTTTGACTTGATGGCACTTCATGGAGGCATAAGAACCTTTGCGGAGAAATACGGCCTGAGTCATAAGCTGGCGTATCGTCTTGAGCTGTCGTGTGAGGAATTGGTGTACGAGATGATTTCGGGCTGTTATGCTGAGAACGAGGCACTAAGCATTGACATCGACATATCCTACTCTGAGGCTGACGGCTCGACAATGATTACCCTCACCAGCACAGGCAGAGAGTTTAACCCGTTTACGCATGAGGATGATGATATTCATCTTGGGGTTGCCATGCTGAACAGGACGGCACATAATATTGAGTACGATTTTTCCGAAGGCATTAACAGAATCCACATCACACTATAAAGGAAGAATAACCATGAAGAATCCGCTTCGTACAATGATAGACAAGAGGCGTGCAGGAATTATCACTGGCATACCGTCGTACTGCACTGCGAACGAGCTTGCAATAGAGGCAATTCTTGAGCAGGGTTTGCGCTTTGATTCGCACATTCTGATTGAGGGAACAGCTAACCAGATAAACCAGTTCGGAGGCTACACCGGCATGAAGCCCGCAGACTTCCGCGATTACGTTTACTCCGTTGCTGATAAAGTCGGCTTTGAACGTGAGCGCATAATTCTCGGCGGTGATCATATGGGGCCGTTAGTGTGGGCAGGACTTCCAGAGAGCGAGGCTATGACCAACGCAAAAGAGTTAGTGAGGCTGTGTGTCTTGGCCGGGTTCACGAAGATACATCTTGATACTAGCATGAAGCTGGCTGATGATCCGGTGAATGAACGACTCAGCAATGACGTTATTGCAGAGAGAGGAGCTGCATTGCTTGAGGTGTGCGAGTCAGCGTATCAGGAACTCCTCTCGGCCAAGCCCGACGCAATGAGGCCGGTGTACGTCATAGGGAGTGAAGTGCCAATTCCCGGAGGTGCTCAGGAAGAAAACGCAGGACTCCAGATTACGAGCGTGAAGGACTTTGAGGCGACGCTTGAGACATACAGGCGAAAATTCGAGGAACACGGAATCTCTGACCGCTGGCAGGACGTGATAGCTGTAGTAGTTCAGCCCGGAGTAGAGTTCGGTGATAAGGACATTCACCCTTACGACAGGGAAGCCGCAAGAGAATTGTGCTCTGCTCTGGATAGACACCCTAACGTAGTCTTCGAGGGACATTCTACGGATTACCAGCCTGCGGAAAAGTTGCGAGAGATGGTCGAGGACGGAGTCGCTATCCTGAAGGTCGGGCCTGCTATGACGTTCAAGCTCAGGGAAGGTCTTTTTGCGTTGAGCATGATGGAGAGAGAGTTAGTGAGTGAGGACAGACGAGCAAACTTCATAGAGACTCTTGAACGAGTAATGCTTGAGAAGCCCGCAAACTGGCAGAAACATTATCACGGCACAGATGAGGAAAAGCACATAGCCCGAAAGTACAGCTATTCTGACCGATGCAGATACTATTTCAGCCTTCCCGAAGTCAAGGCAGCAATCGCAAAATTATTAGCCAACATTGACAGCGTAGAAGTTCCCGCCGGAATGTTAAGCCAGTTCATGCCCAGACAGTACAGGGGAGTCAGGGACGGCAGACTCCCTATGAAGGCAGCTGCTCTAGTAAAGGACTGTGTAGCCGAATGCACGGAGGACTATAATTACGCGGTCATGCCCGAATATACTTTTTAGGGGGGGTAATACATTGTTAGTAACATCACGAGAATTACTGCTTGACGCTCAGAAACGTAAATATGCTGTCGGAGCGTTCAACGTTGAGAATATGGAGATGGTCTTAGCGGTGATAGCTGCTGCTGAAGAGACGAAATCTCCCGTAATCATGCAGACAACTCCCGGTACTCTCAAGTTCGCGGGAATAGATATGTACTTTGCTAACATCAAGGCTGCTGCGGAAAGGGCAAATGTTCCTGCAGTGTGTCATCTGGATCATGGGAACAGTTTTGCTATAGCTGTGCAGGCATTTCACGCGGGCTATACGTCAATCATGATAGACGGAAGCAAACTGCCTTTTCCTGAGAATATCGCTCTCACAAAGTCAGTAGTAGATATGTGTCATGCCACAAATATCCCGGTCGAGGCTGAACTTGGCCGTGTCGGAGGAAAAGAGGACAACATTGACAATACAGCCACTATCAACCCTTTCACCAATCCCGAAGAAGCCCGCGAGTTCGTGAACAGGACAGGGTGCGACTCTCTTGCGGTAGCGATCGGTACAGCTCACGGGGTCTACAAGGGAACTCCTCAGGTGAATTTTGACGTGCTCGGCAGAATCAAGGAGATAGTACATATTCCGTTAGTGCTTCATGGGACTTCAGGAGTGCCGGATGACCAAGTGATACAGTGCGTGAGTATGGGAATGTGTAAGGTGAATTATGCTACTGACCTGAGAATCGCATACACGAACGGTATCAAGTCATACATGCAGGAAAACCCTAACGCTTTTGACCCCAAGAAGTACGCTGCAGTAGGAATAGAGGAAGTCAAACGCTACGTTATCGGAAGAATGCAGGTAATAGGAAGCTGCGGGAGGGCGTAATCATGGCAGAGATAATCACTATGGGCGAACTCTTAGTGGAGATAATGAGGCCGAGAGAGGACGTACCGCTTTACGAGAGCGACGCGTTCAGAGGGCCATTTCCGAGCGGAGCACCGGGAATCTTCATCAGCACAGCCGCAAGGTTAGGACACTCCACAGCAATTATCGGCGGAGTCGGACGAGACGAGTTCGGCGATAACATTCTGCGCAGGCTCAAACATGACAGAGTAGACATTTCGCGGGTAATCACTCCTGAGGACGGACACACGGGAATAGCTTTTGTGTCTTACTCTTCCGACGGAGAGCGCAAATATCTCTTCTACATGGACAACTCACCTTGCATCAAGGCCAAAGCTCCTGAGAGTCTCACCGGCTTTGAGGACACGAAGTACATGCACATAATGGGCTGTTCATTGATGGCGGACATGAATTTTGCTCATGAGATAGTGAAGACTATGAACATGCTGAAGGCTCAAGGCGTGAAGATCAGCTTTGACCCTAACGTCAGGCTTGAGATGGTGAAGGACGACTCTGTGTGGGAGATTTTGCGTGAGGTCATGAATAACGCTTCCGTGTTTATGCCTGGAGTGAGTGAGCTGAAGTTCTTTATGCAGGAGGAAGACATAGACAGGGCAACAGCTAAAGCGTTTGAGAGTCCAGAACTTGAGGTGCTCGTGCTGAAGGACGGCTCACGGGGATCACGTGTCTACACTCGCAAAGGTCTTGAGGTAATACAGCCGGTCTATAAGGTCATTCAGGCAGACGCTACAGGAGCAGGAGACTCGTATGACGGAGCATTTATTGCGGGACTTGTAGAGGGCAAGACGTTAGCTGAGTGCGCACAGATGGGAGCTGCTGCGGGTGCACTGAATGCTGCTGCATTTGGGCCGATGGAGGGCAGAATCTCTCATGAGACAGTGAACGCAATGATAGCGGCCAAGTAACTTCACACCTTCTCAAGGAAGCTCATAATGTAGGGGAGTGCTGCACCTATAGTGATATTGTGTGAGGGCATCTTGCTTAATGATATAAAGTCCTCGCCTTCAGCAAAAGGTGTACGCTCCCTTACGTGTTCATAGAGTATCTTGATGTCATCTTCCGTGAAGAATGGTGCTAAGTGTCCTCCGAGAATAAATCTTGTGTCTAGAACAAAGTGAAGGTGCGCAATCAACTTCCCCAAATGCAGCAAAAACGTGTTCCATCTTTCAGACGCTTCTGACTCTCCGCTCCTGACCTTCCCGAAAAACTCTTCAGGCTCTTCACCACGCAGCAATGCCACTTTCGAGCACACGGTCTCGTAACATCCTCTTTTCCCGCAATAACACAGCTCACCTTCAGGACACGTTACGACATGCTCAAACGTTCCGGAGTGCCTGTGAAGTCCGTTAATGATTCGACGTTTCGCGATTACTGCTCCTCCTAAATGTTCGCTCATTGAGAGATAAACAGCGTTCTCAAGTTCAGGAGACACCCAGAGTTCAGAGACAGCCGCTCCGTCAGGTTCATGCACAAACTTGCAGGGGTAATCCAGCCAGCGCGTAAACACATCAATCTTGAGGCCGGTACACTTCAGTATCTCGCCGTAAATTACAGTGCTCCCGTCTTCTGACACTAAGCCCTGAAGCGCAAAGCCTATCCCTAGAATCTTTGAGCAGGCATTCTCAACATCAAGCGACTCTATGAACTCCCTCACTCTGCAGCTAACAGCCTCATAGTAGCGAGGAGTGTTCTCGTACTCAGTGATGAACTTCATACACTTCAAGGCATTACCGTAGAGGTCTATAGCAATAATCTTCACGAGGTGCTTTAGTATCTCGACACCAAGAGCGATTTTGCAGCATGATGATACTGACCACGTTACGGGCTTTCTTCCTGGAACGTCAGCGTCAATAAGTCCGCTCCGGAAAATCAGTCCTTCTTTCTCCATTGCTGATAGGTTAGCTGCTACTGTTGGCCTGCTCATTCTCAGTGCTCGGGTAATCTCCTGCTGTGATACTTGGCCGTCTTCGTGCTCATAAATATATCTGTAGATTAATTGCCTGTTAGTCTGGCGTATTTGCTGGGGTGTTATGCGGTTCAGCTTAGTCAATATACCTTCTCTCCTGACTGTTAATAATAAGTATATTGTAGCAATGTCTTAACGTTAAGGTTAGTGTATAATCACCACAATCAAACTTTTCCTCACAACCCCCCAACATCATAAGGAGGTCATAATATGGCACTGGAAATCACTAGACGTACCTTCCTGAAGGGCG
>ERZ842401.7808-NODE-7808-length-10782-cov-93.717256_pt1 | contig 10782 bp, 12 predicted proteins | sample MGYA00521270_ERZ842401 | MGnify/ENA primary metagenome ERZ842401 (study PRJEB31892, sample SAMEA3878208) | bioreactor metagenome | biome: Moose rumen | place: Sweden | collected 2011-10 | study: EMG produced TPA metagenomics assembly of the PRJEB12797 data set... | reverse complement strand
ACTATTCTTGCAACACAATGACTGCCGTCTATCAAATATGATACGTTCCATCGAAACATGATCAGTAATTACATAAAAATCAAATCATATGCTCAAATTTTACACCAGTTACCTCAGAAATCTGTTCTTGCGTAAGAATATCTAGCTTCTTCAGTTTTCGTGCTATTCTTCTGGCTTCATCAAATGCTCCGTTAATTTCTCCTGTTTTTAATCCTTCTTTTAAGCCTGCATTCTGACCATCATTATACCCAACATTATAACCTGCATTATAATGATCTTCAGGATTTCCTATTTCTAATCTGTCAAAGTATCTATCTAACCCAAATGGCATACCAAAATACACCTCCAAGTGTTTTTTAATTATACTACAAATTGTTTTGGTGTTAGTTAATAACTGACCACTTTTGAGATTTTTAGAGATTCGTCGTAAAATACTTTCACTTCTTTACTCATTACTTTTTCTCATAAGGGGGGGGATTTTTATGGTTTACGGCTATGCTCGCGTCAGTACTTATGGTCAAGCAAGGGATGGCAATTCTCTTGAAGTTCAAATAAACGCTCTTCGCAACGCTGGGGCTATTCAAATTTTCTCTGATGTCTTCAGTGCCTCTAAGAACGAGCGTCCTCAACTCGATAACTTACTCAATATCATTCAGACTGGCGATACTCTAATCATTACAAAACTAGACCGCATTGCTCGCAGTCTCGTTCACGGTATTCAGCTTCTCGAAGCCCTCAGCAATAAGGGCGTTGTTATCGACGTTCTCAATATGGGGATCGTTGATGACTCTCCTACGGGTAAGCTCATCAGAAATATCATGCTTGCTTTCTCGGAATTTGAACGTGATATGATTATTCAACGTACTCAAGAAGGTAAAGCTGTTGCTCGCCAAAATCCTAACTTCCATGATGGTCGCCCTAAGAAATTTTCTAAACTTCAAATCGACCATGCTCTGGAACTGTTGCAGACTCACTCATACCAACAAGTCGCCGCTATGACTGGCATCAGCAGAGCTACCCTTGCTAGGGCTAAAGCTGAACTAAAACAAAGAGATTTTCTATAATTGATTTAGCTTTTTCTTTAAGAAATAAAGTACTACTCCAGCAAATTCATCATATCTCTCTTGACTTTCAATATGCCGGATTCTCTTCTCTATTACACTCCGGCTTAGACTCTTGTCTTGGATTAGCTTCCTGATATATCTTACATATGATTTATACGCTTCTCGCCTACCCTTGACAATCCTTGTCTGTGTATCAATACCGTTGTCTCCATTCAAATGTAAGACTTCGTTGATGTCCTTCTCAAGCTCTTCATCTTTAGGGTACGTATATATCCTTCCGTCTTCACTGTACCGTATCTTCATCATATGCTCACGTTTACAGGGGTTGATTGTAATTGCTTGACTTCCCTTTGAAGCATCACAACAAAGCACTCTACTGCTTTCTTCAGTGGCCGATTTATATATTCTACGTCCTCCATCACATACACCAAGCATGTTTTTATAGTCTAATGCTCCGTCAACATTCCTCTCTATCGGTTGCCAGTGATCGATTGTCATATTCGTATCGTTCTCTATCCGTCTCATGCAGTACGCACATAAACCGTGCTGATCTACAATCAGGCTCGCTCGAAGCAGTGATTTACTCAAACTGTCAAATACTTTACGGGCTAAAGCTGGCGTTCCTTTGCTCATTAGAGATTTCTGCTCTCTTCGCACTCGACTGATTTCATCTGCTACTTCTTTGGAAGGTTGAGATTTTTTAATGTACAACATTACTCATCATCCACAATCCATTTATTCACTTCCAGAAAATCCCTCATACTCTGTACCGTTGATGAGGTCTCTCCTAACCTTTCCGCTGTAGCTTGGATTATTTTTTCGGCTTTCCGCAAGTCGTTCTCATCAAGTGCTTGTTCGATTTCGTGCCTCCATTTCTTGACTTCCTCCGGCATTTCTGAACTTCCCTGTGTCAATGCTAGTACTTCTCCTACATTATTCCCGTAGGCATCCGCAAGTTCCTTCACCTTGTTCGGATTCTCCATCAGTATCAGTTTCGCATTTTCCGCCGATGATATTACTATTGGCGAGTGCGTCGCTATTATAAATTGCACTTTCGGGAACGTTGCTCGCAATGCACTTAGAATCTTCCATTGCCAGCGTGGATGAAGGTGCATGTCTATTTCATCAATCACTGATACTCCTTCTAACGACTCCATGTTGTTAAGACTAGGATTCAGGATAGCGGTACGATACGCAAGCTCCATTACAAGACAAAGAACGCTTTGATACCCGGCACTTAAGTTATACACAAGGTATCCTTTTTCACCTTCAGAATACACAAGGCGGTTCAGCTTTGGCGAGAACTCAACGCAAATATCATTCTTGCCCTCAAGTTCCATGATGAAACGAGATACTATTTTCTTGAACAGTACGTATTCAGTTGCCTCATGTCCGAGTCTATATCCTGCATAATCCATTTGTGCGCACCAATCCTGCATCTCCCCTACTGAGCCTGTACCCTTCAGGCAGTCCTTATATCCTTGACGACGTTCAATTTGTCCGCTAGGCTGATTAACTCGCTTCATAGACATAAAAAATTGCCGACCATCACCCTGATAGCTTAATAGTGGCAAACATGAAGACCTATCATTGACAAGTTCTTTCATTTTTTTGGTAGCTTCATAGGCTCTAGGTTCTCTCTTTTGCCAGGTTGAACTAACTTCGTTCTCCTTTATGCACGTATACTCATAGTCAACTCCACAAAACTCAAGTTTGCACTCTACACTTACAGGAGTACAGTATGTAACGCTTTCTGTTACATTCCCTACCAGAGTAGAAACCATTCGTATATCATCTTTAATGATTTCTTTACCTCCAACATTCTCAACCCAAGCTAAAAGGCTTCCCAGTGCTACGCTGACTCCTCCTAGAAGTGAAGACTTTCCTGCTCCATTGTTCCCGATAATGAGATTCACTCCTGCACCAAAATTTACCGTCAAATCCTCTATACCCCTGTAATTCACTAGGTGAACACTCTTTAGATACACAACAAGACCTCCTGACTATACACATTCTACTGCTATTCAAGCTGTTAGCCCATGATACAGCCCGAACAGCCCACGCACAATTTCTTCTTCACTAATGGTCTTCGGCCAGCCATATGTCTCGCAAACTGCCACATCGTTTGCCCTATGAGCTTTCAATAACTCTTCCGGCATCGTTAATGGCGCGTAAAGGTCGGCTAGCGAACTTTCAGAGTATTGCGCCCGAACATCGAGAATTTTCTGCGCGGTCATTTCAATTTTCGCTTTCTGCTTCTCACTTGGCGACGGCCACACAAAATTATTATAGACGGCTGGTAAGTAACGGATATCGCTCTTTATCCGTCCGGCTACAACTCGTACCCATGCCATATGAAAGCTTGAAGTCAGCACTCCAAACTCATAAATTGATACATCTGGGATTATGCTACAAGCATCACCTGCTATTACTTCTGGCAACATGAAACCTATTAAAGATTAAAGCCTCGTCGCCCTCAAGAGGTGTTGTAATTTTGCATGAAGCGAAAGGGATAATAGCGTGATGTTCCTCAACCTTTTTGCTGTTGAATACGGGAGAATTGCAGCCTTTATCGATACTTGTATCTCTTCAACGAAGATTATATAATGTATAAATATTATTAATATTTATCATGTAAATCATATAATAAATTATTATTATTGCTAATAATAGAATTTAAATATATAATATATACAAAATATTTACAATGTAATTATGTGGGAGAAAGTATTTTGAGGAAGTTGGCAGTAGCAAACCAGAAGGGCGGAGTTGGGAAGACAACAACGAGCCTTTGCGTAGCGCAGGAGCTTAGAGAACGAGGTTATCGAGTCTTGTTAGTGGATATGGACGCGCAGAGCAACAGCACAAAGTTCTACGAAGCGCGAAGTGAAGGAGAAGCGACGGTGCTGGATATATTGTGCGGGGACATGCCAGCGGAAGACTGTATCCAGCACACAGAGAAGGGGGACATAATAGCGTCGGATAAATTGTTGTCAGATGCAGAAAATCTAGTGAAAGTAGACGAGCGCAGGTTCACGCACCTGAAACGATCGTTGAAATCAATAGAAGGGCAATACGACTACGTAATTTTTGATACGCCACCGTCGATAGGAGTATTGCTGAAAAATGTGCTTGGAACTGCGGACTACGTTATAATCCCCGTCGAGGAATCTGGGTGGTCATTGGACGGACTGATGGATTTTGCGGAAGCCCTAGAGTTAGCGCGGGACAATAACGAGAAGCTCCAAGTGCTTGGAATCCTGACGGTGAAAGCAAAGGCGCGCACCCGAAAGGCGAAGAGGATGGGAGAACTATCCACACGTCTGGCAGAGAAGTTAGGAACGAAGTGCTTTAGGACGAAGATCCGCGAGAGCGTAGCGTGTGCGGAAGCCCTGACGGAATACTATGTGCCGCTGAAGGAATATGCGCCGACGAGTACCACAGCACGGGACTACACAGATTTTGTAGACGAACTGAAGGAGGAAATCTAAGATGGCGAGGGGAACATATACAAATAAAGCGGCGCAAAATGTAGCGGAATTTGTGGAGTATAAACCCGCAGAGGTCAAAACCGAACGTAGGAAGTCATCAGGCCGTCCGAGCAAAGGAGAAGTTAGGAAAATTTCATTATCAATCCCTGTAGAAGTGTATGAAGGAGTGGAATTAGCCTCATACTTTTTCAAGGGGAATGTAACGGAGTACATAAACACGGTAATCCGTCGGGACTTGTCAAGGAATCTGGAGAAGTACCGAGAGTTTAAGGCGATGATGGAAAACCTGAGCGCAGGTATGGATAAAAGAGTCTAATGTGCTATGTAAAGTAGAAGCTGTAGAAGTGAAGTCAAAAAGCCATAAAAATGCCCCTGTCAAGACGGCAAGGGATTATTATTGTGTATATCAGGTAGCTTATAGCAAGCGCAGGTCGTCAAGGGAGATGTGCGTAGCTCTGTGGATGTCATGGTCATTCATCCCCATATCACGTAAGCGTATGGCAGTGTCGAGGTTAGCTTCCCGCCGTCCACATTCCTCTCCGCGAGTTTCACCACGAGCTTCGCCGATAGCAATACCTTATTGAATGCCAGCGTTGTAGATAGTTTTGCCTTCATGTTCGAGAACCTGACCGCCCATAATGTTTTTCACCCCTTCCTGAACATTGTGATATTTTACGGAAATATACCATAAATTCAAACAAGGTGAGAATATAACCACAGGTAGGGGGGGGCTTCTAACCTGGGAGCAGGCTTTTATCAGATAGTCATAAACATACTTCAATATGACCGATTACAAGGCGATAGCTGAAAAAGTCTCAATATAAGCGTTTATGTTGCTCATTAAAAATCCAGTTCATAGCCGTGTACTGATTAACCGTAATAAATCGTAATAGCCCGCTGTTATTGCACTGATAGCAGTTAAGGGTAGCCATTTCGACCACCCCTGACTCCGTTTTTTGCCCGTTTTATACCGTTGCTGTCATTCCCTGTTCGCTGGTCTTTAGCAGGTCTCCTATGTAGATCATGTGGCTAATTTATCAATTTCCATTAGCTTATTGTCTAACTCATCAAGCGTCCTTAAAATTAATTCATTTGTCATTATGCTTTCAGAGTAATTAGCAAAACCGCCGTCTCCATACTTCTGTCGTAACTCCGTCCAGTCAGCTATATTACTTTGAAGGTGTAACTTGAATTTCTTGACGCTCCATTTCACAGAGTCAGACGCAAAATATAATTTGACGTAATCGCGCGCCTTCTCGTCTCCTAACGCTGATAAGATAATCTCTAACTTACGAGTTCCCTTCCGTTGCATTTCTTCATAAGCCTTAATGTGCGTATCAAACGAAAACGTTTCCTTGCGCGTTTCCGGTTTTACGATTTCACGTTTAACCACAGGGGAGAGGAGACTCTCAATCTGTGAAAATGATTTAGCCTCTTGCTTGGCCGATTCTTTAATGACGATCTTGCTTCCGTATGTGAATATTTCTTGTTTTAGTTCGGGCGTTGCGTCCAGTGCTTGTTGTAGTTCACGCGGGGCATTTATCAAACATACACAACCATCAACAATTTCATATTCGGGGCGCAAAAGTCTACAAGTTCTAATAAATTGTTCTCGTGTCATTGTCCTTATCTTCGTCCTTAAAGTTCGGGTCTGGTACGAAATAATCAAAGCGACAGTCATAGATATAACCGCATGAATAATTCTTCTTGCCGTAACGGTTTTTCAAGTTCTCAATCATTACCATACGCGGAATTGCCTTTGAAGCGTCCTTGATTGCCTTGCGCTTAATAAGCCCCTTGCCCTTCTCGTTAGATGTCAAAAAATCCTGTTCCTTATTCTTCACGACCTGCAACTGCATACCCCACAATACGTCTGCTGTGTATTCGATTGAGCCGGTTTCCTTAAAGCTCTCGTAATCCACAGGGGAAGAGTAGTTCGCACGGTTAAATGAACACACTAACACCATGATTAAGTTGTTATCACTCTGCAACTTTTTCAAGATTCGCACATGATCGTCAACATAGTCTTTCGTGTTCGTGTTCTGATATTTCCCTGGCTTTACGTCGGGACGTATGATTTGCAAGTAATCAACAAACACAACCGGCCTTAATCCTGTGCTCTCAATGAAGCTCTTTATCTCGTAAGTAATCGTTGAGATTGTTGCTTCCATTCCAAGTTCCACTATCGCAATATTACGTGCGAATTTCTGATACTCAACAACTGCTCTCTCAAATGCTTTGCGCTCGGTGTCGTTGTAGTAATCTCCGCGGCGAATCCTCATTGATGATATTGCTGTGTTGAGGTTCTCCTGTGCCGTAAGACGACTAAGACTCTTCGTTGTAAGTTCGAGACGATTTTGCTCAAGCGCGAAATACAAGACAAAGTTTCCGGCTCTTGCCATGTTATCTGCCATTTGAAGAGAAAATGAAGTCTTGCCTAGACTCGGAATTGCCCCTAACGCATACAAGCCCGGTGCAAGTTTGCCCTGTTTCTCGTCAAGGTTATCAAACCCCGTATAAATCGGCGGGAATTTACGGAAATTTTCTAAATCAGTATTCAAGCCACCGCCGGTAACATAATCATAACCTGTAACAGGAAGTTCATATTTAGGCTTGCTTACTTCATGATGTAAGGACTTTGTATTCACAGGGGAGGAGGATTCACTAGGTACACTTTTCCTCATACTCGCATTAGGATTTTCTCCCGTATAACCATTGCCCTTCATGAAGTCTATAGCCTTTGAGATTGTCATATCCCCGTATGTTTGTTGGCCGTGCTTTTCGTCCCACTTCTCACGCATAAGCCCTGAATCCCTGAAAAGGTTGTCCATTTGTGTTGCGTCCCCGTTCGTCCACCATGCAAGAATATTACACAAGGCCAAGTCAGCCGCGCTGTGATCTCCTCCGTATGCCGATATATCCCCGTTCCACAATGCACGTGCGTTTCCTGTATTGTCATGCTCAAATATTTTTTCTAACAATTCCTTACCAGTCAGTCGCATTTGTATATCCTTAGGGGAATTTTGCGGGCTTGTATTCGCATTTTTCTTCTCCTGTTTGATGAAATACTTAACATAAACTTTTCTGGCCTCTTCTGTACGTTCCCGTACCGGCTTGGCCTCCCCGTATACATTACCTGTTACTGTGAAATAACGGCTATGGTTATAAAACTCAATGTCTAGTTTGTCGTTCTTAGTGCCAATCTTCTTATTCCCTGTGAGCTTAAAGAGAATGTGCAACCCCTTCCCGCTCGGTGAATATTCAGTGTAAGAGTCCATAGTCTGAACAACATCAATCGCGTAATCTTTGAGGCTTCCGTCTGGTAAGACAACGTTATCAAGGTCAATCCCTGCGTACCCGTCCGAAAACTCAAAGCCTATGCCTCCGGTGTGGTTTTGTATGAGGCCGTTACGTTCTGCATACGAATAAGCCTCGTCATAAGTTGCCCATGTAGTCGGATCGTTTGCCTTGGCCAAGCGGCCGGTGCGGGGATCAAACGGTAGCTTCTTGAAATGTCCTTCGCGGTCAGTGTCCGGAATGAGTTTGAAGGCCACCCAGTTCGGAATGTTCATAAGTTCCTGTAATGCTTGTAAGTTCGAAATGTTCAAAGTAAAATTAAACCTCCAAAATGTAGATTTTTGAAAACTCACAGTGATTGAGGTGGTGCTCTTTCATACCTGTGAGTTTCTTGTTTGATTCTTACATGTTAATTTTTAGTTTTCAAGCGTTGCGGCGACCACAGGGAGAGCCGCATACGCGCTCCCTATATATGCCTACAGGGGCCTATAAAGCCTACATTTTTTGAGCCGTCTGCGTAACATGTTGTGCCCGTTGACTTTATCCCTGATTTTCCCCCCTCTCTCTAGGTACACTTTTCCTCATGTACTAGGTACACTTTTCCTCATGTACTAGGTACACTTTTCCTCATAGTGTTTTACGTACGATGAATTACTGATTTTTTCTGGCAATACTTTTTGTCTCCTCTTGTTTGTCTTGTTTAGGCGGCAATGTAATTTTGATTTTGGCTATGGGAGCACGACTCGGGCTTTTGTGTGGTTTGTTGTCATCGCCTAATTCTTGGAAATCTTGAGTGAAGCCTTTTTTCTTCCATGCTTTGAGAATTTTCCTTACAGTTTCCCGGATTCTCTTCTTCTTTATGAGGCTTGTGTTGTCTTTGCCTTCAATTCCTAGGTATTCAAAAACTGATTCGTACAAGATAATGTACTTGCCTTTTTCTGGTACAGGGCTTTGCATTCTTATAATTCTTCTCATGAGGTAATCTGTGAGCAGTATATTGTCCTTGGTTAAACTAACATGAACGTCAAGCAGAGCAACAGGCGGGCGGCTGATTTGGTTCTTGCTGTCTGCGTACTCCGAGAGAACAGAATGGTCAAGTATGTATATATATTCCTCAAGTCTCTTGTTATTCAGTATTAGCGGTTCGCTTATAATCTTATTGGGTAATACAACGCCGCTGAATGAAATACGTTTATTGTAGCCAGCTTTCTGTTCTGCCTCTGTATTGATAGTTATGTTTGTGAGCCTTAATCGTAGCAGACTCTTGTTAATTAGCTCTCTGAATTTCGGGGTTGCTTGTGTTCTTCTTCCTCCGGCCATTTGAGTTGCTATCATGTCATAAGTTACTTTCTTGTTCCCTGCGTAATATAAGCTGTCAATGTGCATGGCGATAATCATATCTACGTTTTCTAATTGTCCTATAACGTTTACAGAAAGTCCCTGATTTTCAAGTTCTTCAAGAATGTAATTCAAGCGTACTAGAGTGTAAACGGGGCGCGGGTTGCTCTTGTTTCTCGTTTTAGCACTCTCAACTAATACCCCTTTTGTTTCATAAAGTTCCTTTCGGCCTTTTCTGATGGCGTTATTTACTTTCGTCCTATCAAGGATAAGTTCTTCTGTTCTGCGTGTTCTAGTTCTGACAGCGGGTTTTTGTTTCTCTTTCTCGTAAATATTTTTTCTGTGGTGAAAATCGTAGTCTATACACTTAACTATTTCGTTGTAACTTTCAGGGGCTTTATCTTTGAGTATTTCAAGATACGGGGCAATGTCGTTGATGTATTGTACTATGTTATTTTTTGCAAAATTTTGGTCTTGGCTAGATTCTAATTCTGCTATAAAACATACATGCGAGCGCGTTCCTTCCTTTAGTTTGCCTATGAGTTCCGAAGGGTGTTTTGAGAAATATTCAAGTGATCGTGGGTGGGCTGTACTGTAAATTTCATTAAATCTTGCTCTCCATTCTTCAAATTGTTTCATAGATATTTCTCCTGTGTTATTGAGGAAGGCGGATAATATTCCCCCCATTTCCTTAGTTATTACATTTATTTCTTGCCGTTCTTGTTCATTTAGTTCGAAATCTAATACGTTATTCATGGTCATTTTTCTTTATAGGCATGATAATAAGCCGTTCCCTGTTGGAAGAAAACGGCTATGTGTTTTAACTTAGCTAGCGTTGAACAGGTTAGCGATTTGCTCATATATGCTTGTTAAGTCAAGGGGTTTTGCGTCAACGATATTAAAACTTATTTTGTTGTCTGCTTCCTTGTACTCTTCAAGCGTGCAAAGATTTAAGCACGGGGCATTGTCGTTGTCATAGGATATTTCAAGCCTGTACCTGTTCCTGTTGCCTATGAGAAAATGTTTGCCAAATTCTGCATTAGTCATTGATTTAGTCCTCCTGTTTCATTGCTGACCTGATAAGCTTCTTATATTTTTGTTCGTCGATACGAATGTTATGTAATCGTTTCTGTAACACTCGCGTAAAGTCTAAACAGATCAAGGGGGTATGTTGTTGTGTACATTGCTCTAACTCCGTTGCTATACGTCGCAACGTTGAAGCCATCACGGAAAGTTCAAGCGCGAATGTACGATTAGCTATTACTAATTCACGGGGATTGCGGGATATTGTGGTTATTTCTTCCTCGCTCATTATGTCCTGTAATAAATCCTTGTTTGCGTTGCTCATGCGTTAATCCTCCACATCAGCAAACATATTGATAAATTCTTGCTTTTGCTTTTTCAGGAATGCGATTTGACGGGTTTGTTTAGTGCGGTAATCGTCAATGAATTTATTCAATAATTCGGTGATATTTGTATTGTAAGCCTCGGTGAGCATGGTTAAGTCTTCCATAGCTTCCGCGCTCATGTAAAGAGTGAATTTCTCGGTTCGCCCCGTTTTTGGTCTGCCGCCTGCTCTCTTTACTGGTTGT
>ERZ842401.7807-NODE-7807-length-10785-cov-5.368779_pt1 | contig 10785 bp, 8 predicted proteins | sample MGYA00521270_ERZ842401 | MGnify/ENA primary metagenome ERZ842401 (study PRJEB31892, sample SAMEA3878208) | bioreactor metagenome | biome: Moose rumen | place: Sweden | collected 2011-10 | study: EMG produced TPA metagenomics assembly of the PRJEB12797 data set... | reverse complement strand
CAAGCGTGACGCTTTCAGGAATCACAACGCCGTCGTCGCGCACTCGCGCCGTGACTTGGTTCACGCCGTCGCTTGCGGGATAGGTGACGCGCTCTTCGGCAAAGCAGCGCATTGCCGCGCCGAACGCGAAGATGTAGATTGCAAGGGCGACGATTGCCGCGCCCATGCCGCCGAACAGATGCAGATAGTCTTTCATGGTAGGTTGAACCTTTCGTTGTCTATTTTTACGTGGCGTTTTAGTTCCTCTTCCGTCAATGCGCGGGAGTATACGCGGACGCAGAACAACTCGCCCACAATGCTCATGTTAGACCTTTCATTTTCGCCGCCTATGATAAACGGTTTACTATAGCCGATGGTGCCAACCACAGGTTTCGCGGCTGTAGAAGTATGCACTCCGTTCTCATACAGTCTTAAGTTGTTTTCGTCGCAAACTACGGCGCAAGTAAGCCTGGATTGCGTTTCCTTCCATGCTGGCGTATTGAAGTCGGGCGACGAACTATAATATACTCTGAACCAACCCGCTTGATGTGGCGAGTATTCGATATTCAGCCCTCCGTTCTTATGCTCCGCAACTTTATATTGACCGAATATTGTTTGACGCGAAGAATTGCTTGGAAGGTAGACTATCTCGATTGTGTGTCCGTCGATATGCTCGCGCAAGGCATTCGCAATGGCAATAGGGGTTCTGAACCCATGCCCATTGTTCTCAGTCCCAATATAAGCATTATTGCCCCAACTCCAACCAGCGCTTGCTACTCGCTGTGTCGCATCATAGCCGTTGCCCGACAAGTCGCGCCAGATAAGCGGGTCGTTGCCGTGGTCAATGCCGTCCCACATCGCAAGAAGGGAAGCGCGCGAATATGTGTGTTCGTCCTTGCGCTTCTCCGCTGGCGTCGCAATCGCTACGCCGTTCACCTCTACCCTTGCGCGGAGCGGCAGCGCATACTCGCCGTTCCTGTCGAAGTGCGTCTTGTAAGTCCACACGCCGTTCGTATGCACCGGCTCGGGCGGGATGTAGTACGCCCACACATTGTAGTCGTAGTTCGTGGCGTTCGCGACCGTGCCAGTCCATCCCCATGCGCCGACCGTAGTCTGCGCCAGCAAGCCCCATTCCGCGTTCGTTTCCGTGTTCGGGCGGTAGTCGATGTACACCGCCGCCGATTCAGGAACGTAGATGCCGCCCGACGTGTCGCGTTGCCAGTAGATCGCAACCGTGTCGTTCGTCACGACGTTCGCCGTCGCTCCAGTCTTGATTCCGCCGTCGTAGCCGATGTGCCATCCCTGTTTCGTCGAGCCGTAGTACGACAGGCCGACGACGCACACGCCGACAAGTATGCGCTGGATGCAGGGCAGCGACCACCAGCGGCGCACCGCATCCCACGCTGGCGCGGCGACCTTGGCAAGGAACAACAGCGCGGCAATCATGCCGAGTGCGCACAGGCACACCCACAAAAGCCCCGTCTGCCATGCCTGATAGATTCCGTCCATTAGTTTGCGCTCCAATTCCAGATTACCGACGAACCATTGAAGGACGGCTTGACTACGCCGTTTACGCCCGTTGCCGTGTTCGTGCTGATTATGCCGCCCGACAAATCGGCGGGCATGTTCGTCATGAACTTCGCCTCGCCCGTCACCTCGACAGTGGCGCGGAAGAATCCGGACGGGGCGTTTCCTACGTTGATGTAGCACACCTGCGTACCGGGGTCGGGGTTCTCCTCCCATGTCACCGCGTGGCTCGCTCCGGCGACGGGCGACCCGTCGGGAAGGTTCAACTGCTCCCACGTCGCGCTGGAAGAAAGGCTGGACTTGTACCACACACACGGGCGACCGCTCATGGTGATGTTGTACGTAAGCGTCACCACGCCGCCCTGCACCGTGATGCCGTCCGTGTTCGCGCCGATGGTGTAGCTGTCCGTCTTGGCAAACCCGAAGTAGTTTGTGCCGCCATCGTCCTGAAACTTGAACGTGCCCTCATCGCCCTGCGTCCACACGGGTGCGCCCAGCGTCGTTAGAACGCATATCGCGCCCTCGCCAACCGCCACGCGCTCGTATTCCAGCCCTCCGGCGAAGACCGTGTTCGGCGCGGTCATGTAGACCGTGTTCGAGGGCGCGTCGCCTCCGGCGGAGGTGTACTTGCCCCAGTCGCGGTCGGCCTTTGACGCAAGCCGCGCCGCAACCTCGTCAACAATCGCATCAAGCGCGACGCGAACGTAACGGTTGCTGAAATCGTCGATGTGCAGCAGTATCTCGTCGCGGCTGTTGAAGACTTCGTGGTACTCGCCCTCGCGCAGTTCCAGAATGCGCAGCTTCGCCGCGTCGAGGTTGTAGCTGCCGGAAAGGTAGTTGGTGATCGAGAACACCACGTTGCTGCCGTCCAAGAAGTTCTCCCACGTCGTCACGATCTGCCGCGTCTGCGCGTTGTCCGTCCGCACTTCCTCGATCTTGTTCGACGACACCGCGCCGACTTCATCCGCCGTGTAGGTCGGCTTGCTTGCGGCCTTCGCCCATGAGCTGATCGTCGGGTCGGTTTCCGTGTAGCTCTGTAGCGCGGACATGGCGCGGTTCGATACGACCGAATAGTTCCCCGGTGCTGGCGCAAGCTCAACGATCTTCGATTCAGTCTCCGCCTTCGTGTAGTAGTTCGTGATTTCGCCGCCCGTCACATAGCGGTCGTAGTTCTCCCACGACAGGGATCCGTACGCGTTCGGGAACGCCCTCATCGTCCCTATGGGCGAGGTGAAGTTCAGCACGGTCGCGTCCGGATAGTCTTCCGTCGCCCTGATTATCGGGTATTCATTGCAGACCACGACCCCGTTGCTCCGCGTGAAGTAGATCGAGCCAAGCTGCGGATGGTCGCAGTGCCAGCTGTCCACGCCGTTGTACATGAGCGTGACGCCCGAGCTTTCGTTCGTCCAGTTGATGTTGGCGCCGCTGTGCGTCTGCCGCTGTAGCACCCCGTCGTACCTCATGCGGATGTTTCCGTAATTGTTGTACAGATACTGCATCCGCGCGTTCGCAAGGGCCGTTGAAATCTTGCTGGCGACATCGGACGGCGTGGCGTAGGTGTTCGCCGCGTCGGTCTTCTTCAGGTAGTCCGTGTTGGCGTCGGTCTTCGACAGGTAGGTGTCGCCAGCCGTCTGCGCGGTCTGATAGTAGTTCGTCAGGTAGTCGTGGACGTAGTACGCGGATGTCGGGTACTTCTTGAACTCTTCCGTGAGGTCCTGCGGCTTGAAGGAACGCGTCGCGTCAAGCGTCAGCATGTCGCGGATGCGCACACTCGCGGTCACGCCGTCGCCCGTGTAGCGCAGCTCGTCGTTTATCGTGCGGAACTCGCCGCCGAACGAATCCTTTACGGAAATCCCGTCCGGCGAAATGGTGAAGTAGCAGTTCACGTTGTTTGCGCGGCCCGCGAAGACCTTTTTGTAGTTCGGCGCGTTCGTGCCGCCGTCCCCAAGCGGAAGGAACGTCTGCGCGAACAGTGCCGCGCCAAGTTTCGTGAAGTCCGTCAGCTCGTCCACGCACTCTTCCTCTATCGGGTCGGCCTGCCAGTTCTTGCGCCAATGGCTGTTGAACACGTAAAACTTGCCGCCGATCTCCACCACGTCGCCCGCCTCGTAGTCAACGCCCCGCGCGAACGTGGGCGCAACGTAGCTGATGCCGACTGCGGAAACGTCAGCAGCCACAAGCTCCACGTCGCCGGTCTTGCTGTTGACGCTCTTGACCTTCCCCGCCGCCTCCATCTTCGCCTCGACGAACTCCTCGACGTTCGTCATGATCGGCATGTCACCCGGTATGTAGTCTGAAATGGCATACTTCGGCGTCACGTCTGCCAGAATGCCGAGAGGGATCAGCGCAAGGGCAAGCACCTTCAGGCCGCGCAAAAAGGCAAGGATTGCGTTGACGCGCGACTTCACGACATCGGGGGGGTCGTTTCTCGTCAGGTCGTCCACGTCCAGCGTCGCCGGGTCAATCGTTATCTGCGCGTCGTACAGGTCGGCGGGCGAATCCGTCACCTTGATCTTGGCCCACGGCATGAACCGGACCTCGCCGTTCGCGTTCTCCAGCGAAAGCATCACCTTCGACGTGCCAAGCGGAAGCACCGCGGTCTGCTCCGCAGTGTACCTCAGATCCACCTGTCCACCGGCCTCAAGGTTGATGAACGTGTCTTGCAGTCCGCAGAACTCCACATGCAGGCAGCATCCGGAATAGTCGTAGCCCTCCTTCAGCGCAAGGGGTATCGGCTTCGGAGTTTCGCCCTTCAGTATAACAGGTATCGCCATCTTTCGTTCCTCCATGTTTAGACCGCCGGTCAATTCGGCTCGACCTTCCACGTCCCAGCGTAGATGTTGATCGTCAGCTTGAACCTCGCCACGCCGAGGCCGGCCGAGACCTCGGCCTTGTGCTCCGCCGGCGTGTTCGCGTACGCTTCCGCGCTGCCGCCCATCTTGGAATCCCAGCACCGCATCGTGCAGTTCCCGCCCGACTTGCCGCTCGCCGGCGTCTGCGACATCGTGAAGTAGGCGTGCCCCACCCCCGTGAACTCGTTCACCTTCAGGTTGTTCGCGTTGACGGTGTAGGCGATGATGTGCCCCGTGGAGTGGCTGTCGCACACGACCTCGCCGTTGATCATCGCCTTCGGAGCCGACCCCCACTCGGACTGGGTGAAGTCCCACCATGTCTGCAACTGGAAGTTCGTCGTCACGTTCACGATCGCGCTGCGGATCGGCTTGCCGCTCGCGGCATACAGAACCTTGTCCTCGTTCGCGGAGACGTAGTCGCCGTAGACAAGCGTCTCGAGCGGCGCGTTCGTCGACGCGGCCGTTCCGTCGCTGATCCTGATGTTCCCCGACCACGACAGGGTGTAGTACCCGTTGTAGTAGTATTTCCCGCTCTCTCCGTACGGCGCGTAGTCGTAGGGCGTGATCTCGGCCCCGCTGTCCATGTCGTAGAACTTCACGTTCGGTATCTCGGCGGTCACGAGGTGGATCGGGAACATGAGCGCCTTCGCCTCTCGCGAGGCGAACTGCTCGCCGTTGATCGTCCGCGCGGAGTCCGTGTCGTTCCACACCACGGAGTACGGGTCGCCCTTGACCGTCAACATGCCGTGCGACACGCGGCTGTCGCTGTACGGCAGGTACGACGTGCCGAACGTCGGTATCGCGACGGCCTCGGCTATCGTCGCCCTCATGACCTGCGAGTACGAGCCCCTGAAGTACGTCAGCAGGAGCGGCGACCCGGGATCGTCCCACAGGAAGCTCGCGCCCATTGAGAGCTGGCTGTCGCTCTTCGTCTCATACGGCACGACGAAATTCTCGCCGAACCTCCCGTTCTCGAAGTTGTAGCTCTTGCCCACCCGCTCCGGGGTCGCGCCTATCTCTACGGACACGGAGAACCATGGAGACGACGGCGAGCGCAGGTTGTCATTCGACAGTTGCAGGGCGAGCGCGTGCGAATAGCCACTGAAGCCCATTTGGACGTGGAAGGGGAACGCGACCTGGGCCGCGACCGCAAGCACGAATGCGAGGACGGCGCGCTTCATCATTCCACCCCGTGCTCCGCCTTGTGGCTGACGGCCTCAAACACGTCCGTCCATCCGCTCTCCGTCCCGAGCGAACCCTTGAAGACGATCTGCCGCGTCTTCTTCTGGAACTTATGGGTCGTCTCGTCGTACCGGACGTCGGTCACCACCGAGACCGTGCTGATGGTGTCCGTGCCGTCGTTGTACGCCTGCGCGGAGATCGTTATCGCCCCGCCCCCGTTGTCGGTGATGTTGATGCCGGCGCCGGCGAGCAGGAAGTTCGTCGCGCTCGACGCCTTGAGCCACGAAAGCCCCTGCGCCGTCTTCATCGGGATGGCGCTGTTCTCTGCCGCCGCGTATCCCCTTAGCGTCAGCTCCTTCGTCGTGTTCGTGACGATGCTCGCGCCGTCAACGCCGGGCACGGGGTCAACCTTTCGCCACTCCAGGTTGCCGCCCTCGTTCTTCGACAGATACGTGTCGTTCGTCGCGCCCGACCATCCATATATGGACGCCACGCCCTGCGCGGTTGCCCCGTACGCCGTGTTCGTCGTGATCGTGGTGTCGTCCACCTCCGCGCCGGACTTCACGCCGTCGCCTATCGCCACGTAGTGCAGCTCCCCGGTGTCGGTCTTCTTCGCGAGTAGGAGGTGCGTCGTCGCATCGCTCCCCTCCGGACTGGACAGCATCGCGCTCATGGACGCGGCACAGGCGGAGGCGTCGGCCCATCCAGCCACCTGGTACGCGCCGTTCGCGACCTCCATACTCTCGCCGTCCGCCCAGTTCGCGGGCGCGGTGAATGACGCCTCGATCTGCTCCCCGTCGTTGTCGAAGTAGAGGTTGTCCGGCGTGGTCGAGTAGATGTAGCCGAGCGTGCCGTACAGGTAGTGGTCGAGGTCCTCGCTCTCGAACGTCAGGCCGTCGTCGCCGACCTCGCCGTCCCCGATCCATTCGAGCGTCCGCGTCCACTTGTTCGAGCAGGCGCACGCCGCGAGGTTCGTCAGCGCGGGAAGCGGGATGTACCCGATCGAGCCGCCCGCGTTCACGACGAACAGCGGGTCGCCGCCCCAGCCCTTGTTCCACCCCAGGAGCCCGAGACGCTTCAGTCCGGGATCCAGATCGTCCACCGTGCTTGCGATCGTGATGCCGTCGCCCTCGACGCGGTTCGTCGTCACGTTCGGCAGCTCGTGCCATCCGAGCGCGGCGGTCTTGTCGTTCGACGTGCCGAAGTAGTGCCGCGAGTGCTGCCCCGCGTACACGTGCGCGTCCCTGACCTCGAACTTCTTCCCGCCGTCCACCTCGGCCCACGCGATCGAGGCGCCGTCCACGAGGTCGCCAGGTGACTTCCACTCCAGGTGTCCGTCCGAGCCCCTGCGCGGGAAGTCCTCGGCGCTGGCGTTCGACCATCCGTACAGGGACGCGACGCCGGAAGACGACGCGCCGTCCTCGGAGTTGGTCGTTATCGAGGAGCCGTCCACGGACGTGACGTCTTCCGGCACCTTCCACTCCAGCCCGTCGGCGGTCTTGTACGCTATCGCGCCGAGCCCCGCGTCGCCGTAGCCCTTGATGGCCGTGCCGGTCGAGTTGGTGACGATGCTCTTTCCGTCAGGCCCCGGAGCCGACGCGAGCGAACCTATCGCCATGTAGGAGACGCCGCCGGAAGCCGTGCGCGTCAGGAGCGAAGGCGACTGCGCGGGGTTGTTCACCTGCCCCGCTCCGCCCGTCAGCCGCTGCGCCAGCGTGTCGCCCGCGGACGGCGTGGCGTCCTTCCATCCCTCCACGGTGATCTTGCCGTCGTCCATGTCGAGCGGCGTGTCGATCATCGTGGAGATGCTGGACGAGGTGATGGCCGCGCCGCTGTCGCTCGAATGCACCGTCATCACGCGCAGGTCGTCCTCTTCGCCCGCGGACACTCCCTTCAGGTTCACCTTGCCGTTGGAGAGCTCGAACAGCCCCGTGTTGAAGAAGTCCAGCACGCTCTGCCACGCGAGGCTCCCGCCGCCGTTCGCAAAGGGGATGGAGGGGTTCGACCCGTCCGCGCCTTCGTCGGCGCCCGAGAAGCCGAACACGGACACGACGCCGCCGGTCGTATTCGTGGTGACGGACGACTCGTCGGCAGCCACCTTGTCCGGCGTCCGCCATTCGGGGCCGTCGGCGGTCTTGAAGGCGACCGTCCCCTCCCTCGCCCCGTCGTACCCGCACACCGACGCCTCGTTCTGCGCGTTCGTCTCGATGCTCTTTCCGTCCACCGTCATCATCGACGAGAGGACGCCGATCGCAAGATACCGAAGGTTGCCGCTGGCGGTGCGCGTGACAAGGGCAAGCGAGCGCGACGGGTCGTTCACGTAGCCCGTGCCGCTGGTCAGCTTGTTCGCCAGCGTGTCTCCGGCGGACGGCACCGTGTCCCAGGCGGACACCTGCAACTTCCCGTCGCTTCGCCAGCCGAGCGAAGATTCGTCCACGGGGTCTGCCGCGTCCGAGGTGGCGGGGATGTCGTCGGACTCGCCGGACATCGCCGACGCTATCGAGCCGCCGAACTTGATCGTGAACTCCTGCCCGGTGTTCACGTTCCTGATGTGGATGCCGTTCTTGTTCAACAACGCATAAAGATTCTTGCCGATGGTCTCGATGCGATCCTTGTTGCGCACGGCCAGCACGAACGCCTGTAGTGCCTTGTACGAGACGGAATCAAGCACGACATCTGTCATGTCCGCACCGTCCATGCCAACCACGTAGCCATTCTCGTCAACGCACACCGGATATTCGATGGTGTTGGTGTTCCCATACTCGTCAGTCGTCCGGACTTCGAGAACCCCCGACGCTACTTCAACGGACCACTCGTCGGGCTTGTACCAGCCCGCCGCCGTGTCGGGTATGGCTCCATATACCGCCGCGGCGAGAAACGCCGCCAGAAGCCCGTATGCCGCGTATTTCATCGTATCACCTCCGTCATGCCGTTTGTGATCGCATGGCTTGTGTGCGGCTGTATGAGAACGCCGCGAACGTCGAACCACCCCTCGAAGCGCTCCATGCCGTTGGTCGCAACAGATTCCACGTTCCCCCATACGAGGTTCGTGGGCGTACAGGAGATCACGCCAAGCGGATTTACGTACGCCCCGGCGCCGTTCCATACGAACGTGCATCCATTCGTCACTCCGGCCGACACCGCCTGCGTCATGCAGTTCGTGGCGAGAAGCGCAGCGTCGGACGAGTCCTCGACCACGAGGCGTGTCCGCACGCTGTCGTTTCCGGCGACGAAAACCGTGACACCGTTCGTTGCCGTGACGGTGGCGGTCGCCTGCATCTCGCCAGCGCTTCTCGATATCGCCTGCGCGACGTAGTTCGACACCCACGCCTGCGACGCGGCTATGCCGAAGGCCAGGTGCGACGCCAAACACAGTTTGGCCGTCAGGACTATTGCTAGCTTCCTCATCATTCGCCCTCCGTTCCCTCGTTGGCCGTGGCGGAGTGAACCGCTTCCGGCATCCATTCGAAGCCGTCCCACTTCATTATGACCTGCACGAATCCGCCGCCCTCGCACGGGAGCTGTGCGACCTCCTGCACCGTTCCCGGCTCCACCGGATCGGTCGTTGTCGAGAAGGGCTGCACCAGCAGCCGCCCCTCGCCTATCGCGGCGGGCTGGTCGTCCGACGCCGTGGCGTGCACCTCGTACTTGAACTCGCCCTCGTACGGGAAGCATGCGGCCGGCACCCTCGCCGTCCAGCCCCCGTCCGGGTGCTCGTGCGCCGTTATGTCGAAGTACGCGTCGTTCGACTTGAACACGCGCACGAACAGTTTCGTCACGTCCGCCGGGACGCGCCGGAAAAGCGCGACGAAGTTGTGCCCCTGCCTCGCCTTCCACGCCCGGAGCGGAAAGTCGAGCCGCGACACGTCGCAATCTACTTCTGCGTTTATCTGGTCCATGAACTACCTCCGCATTTGGACCAGCCGTCAAATCATGCGTTCTTCGCCTGTATGCGCGTGCGTTCGCCGAGAAGTTCGGCCTTTACGACAAGACCGTCGCTGCTTATGGTGAGCCGCGCGCGCTGCAAGACGGTATAGTTGGAGGATGCTGTCTGCGGCGCGACCTTGCAGTAGCAGTCGAGATAGAGCCCATGTTCGCCGCCGGCCGTCCACGTTCCGGTGGCGCCGTCGCCCTGGATGGTCGACGGGGAGTCCTTCATGTCCACGACGTCCTCGGCTTCGCCGACTTGTCCCATCGCCATGAACATCGCACTCTTGGCGGTCTTGGCGTCCAGCATCACCTGCGGCGGGTTGCTGTCGCGCAAGACGCGTATCCCGGTTGCGCCGACGAGGTTGTTCAGGAACTTGCCGACGGCGTTGAACCACGACGCCGGAACGGACGATGCGGGAGTGCCCGCCTTGAAGTCGTCTCTCACATGGAAGCTCACGACACCACCTCGCCTTCCTTGTGAAGCACGACGATCCGCCAGAGGTGCGGCGAAATGTTGACTTTCGACACCCTGTTGGAAAGCGTCTCGACAAGCTGGGCGCCGACCACGTTGACGTCATCCACAAACGAGACGGTGTCGGTGTTTCCCGAAGCGTCCGTCACGTTTGCCGAAGACGGCAGGTTGTTTGCGATCGACGCCGGGACGCCTTCGAATACGTACTCCGTCTCGGTGAACTTGCCGACGTAGAGCACGTTGTACCAGCCCTGCGGAACGCCGTCGACGACATACGTCGGATACTGCTCGACGCCGAGCGCCTGCTGGTACTTGTGCGTACGCACGGTCTTGAGAAAGTCTCCGATCGTCAACGCCATGTCTCACTCCTTCATTTTCAAGAGTTCGTCAAGCTTCTGGGCGAGGCCTGACGTGTTGGTCTCGATCTTGCGCAGTTCGTCCTCGACGGTGGTGCGCGTCCGCTCCGCGGCGGATGCGCGGACCATCGCCTCGACCTCGGGCGAGAAGGAACGGGACTTGCGCCAGTCCTCCAGGCGCGACTGGACGCCTGCGGAGTCGCCTGCCGACATGAGCGCGGAAAGCTCGTCGATGCGCCACTTGCCGCCGTAGCGGGATGCGTCCCTGTGGAGCTGCTTCAGGTCTGCGGCGCGGTCGCGCTCCTCGGCTATCTCCGACGCGGCGCGGGTGGGGTCGCGGTACATGGCGAACGCCCGCTCGAACTCGGACTGCGCGACGGCGGCAGCCACGCGGAGGGGGCTTGCGGCGTCCTTCTGCGCGGCGATTTCGGCGCGGAGGTCGGCCATGCGCTTTGCGTGAAGCTCGCGGTCGAGGCGGTCGCGCTCC
>ERZ842401.7806-NODE-7806-length-10790-cov-6.796274_pt1 | contig 10790 bp, 6 predicted proteins | sample MGYA00521270_ERZ842401 | MGnify/ENA primary metagenome ERZ842401 (study PRJEB31892, sample SAMEA3878208) | bioreactor metagenome | biome: Moose rumen | place: Sweden | collected 2011-10 | study: EMG produced TPA metagenomics assembly of the PRJEB12797 data set... | reverse complement strand
AGAAAGCGTATGGTTTCCTCGTGTGGACGAGGGTTCGATTCCCTCCACTTCCACTTCGTTACAGCGGAGGGCTCTCACCCTCGTGAGGGTTCTTTGACCTAAAGGTGCAAAGCGACTAAGGTCGATTTCGATTCCCTCCACTTCCACTTCGTTACAGAGGAGGGCTCTCACCCTCGTGAGGGTTCTTTGACCTAAAGGTACAAAGCGACTACGTCGATTACGATTCCCTCCACTTCCACAAAAAAAGCGATGCTATGTTGCATCGCTTTTTTTTATTTGATTATTTTTTTGCCGTTGACGATATACAGACCCTTAGGCAGCGCATCCCATGTCGTTCCCATCTTGCGACCCTGCAAGTCATAGATGATGCCGTCCTTTGCGGATGGGGTAGTGCTGATGGCTTCGATACCAGTAACAACACCCTGTATTGCTCCTGCCTCGTTGTAGTACGCTCCATTCTGGAAGTTAAGGTCTATCGTCTTTTTCGAATCACTTCCTACGTTGAATATGATGTTAGACGGTTGAGTAGTTAGCGATCCTGTATAAGTCCATTTCCATACGTTGTTACCATTGTTCGTTCCTACTATTGTGCAGGTAGCTCCAGGCCATTCCCCAGAATACTTAGTTGCACCATTCCAAGTGTAGCAGTGTACATTGGTCCATGAAGACGATGCCTCGAAGAATGCGCAGACTTCACCTTCGTTGACGACGCAGAAGTCAGGAGCAGTGAACTCGTCTTCTTTGACATTATCTAAAGCTGAGATGTCCACGCTGTTGCTGACATACATCTTATAGTTTGTACCTTCAACAGCCAACTTATAGCCATCCGTAGAAGCCGTTGCAGAACCCAACAACAGCAAGACATTGCCTTTAGTACCCTGAACGTTCAACACGTAGCCGTTAGTTTGTGCGGTGTGCGTCAAAATAGTACTCTGGTTATGAATGCCTGCTGCCTTACGCACCAGAATCTGTTTCTTGATGGGCGCCTTATAAGTTTTCCAATGACTTAGCCATACGCAGGGCGTACCGGGCATGGTGAGGATATAGGCATTAGCTGATTCCACATTGGCAACGAGAGGGGCAGACCCGTCACCACCATCAGTGCGACCCGTGTCATGATTGTCAACGAAGGTGACAGCATACCGTGCATAGTTAACATCGTCAGCCAAAGCTCCGTCATTAAGACGGCTCCACTTGCCACCATTTTTGAATGCATCGTTAATATAGTACTTTAAGGGAAAGTCGAAGGCTGCCGACATTATCTTGCCATCTTGTTTAGCACCATTAAGCCAGTTTACAACAGTGGTTTTGCTGCCATCCATGCACTCACCTACAGAATAGGTGGGATTGGCATCAGCATTATACATTGCTGTGTATGAAGCAGCATAGCCCTTCACCATATCATATCGAAAGCCAATATATCCTAAGTCGTTCAGCAGGAATTTCAGGTAGGTCTTCACGTTCTGCTGAACAGTAGCATTGGTGTGGTCAAGGTCACGAAAACCATTAAAATCAGTTCCCGTATCATTAGCTCCTGTTGTCGGATAGCCATTTTGGTTACATTCGTCTGTTTTGCAGATGCCCGAGTAGTTTGTGTTATCCCATGTTATACTGTAACCGTTTTTCGACTCGTTTGGGAAATCGCGCCATTCTGTCAGACCGTTTTTATGGTTGATGACGACATCCTCTATGATGCCGGTGCCTTTTGCCTTGAAGGTATTAATCATAGAGCGAAGTTGTGCCTCCGTACCAAAACAGGTATTATGGTCAAGCCAGAAACAGGGGTCGTAACCCATTGTCTGACTGCTGCTGTTATGGTAAAACGATGATGTCTTGCCAGAGTTTGGCACCCAAATCAGGTTGAAATACTGGGAGAGTTCGTCAGCCTGCGATTCCAGATTGGTCCATTGGGTGTCAACATACGAGTCCCAGTAGAACCCTTGCAGCATCACGCCCTCATATTTCTCAGGCCACCCCTGAGCCATTGTGGCTACAGAGATGGTGAGCATCCATAAAATAGTGTAAATCTTCTTCATACGCGAAAAAATGTCCTTAGTTATTTTTCTAGGTGCAAAGTTACGAAAAATTCCTTTCCGTTATCCTCTCCTTGTTCAAATGATACTCCCGATGTTGTGCAATCGATTGCATTTGTGAAAAAGAAAACAGGCGGGCACCGTTTGTGGTGTCCGCCTGAGTATGGTTAGGAGGAGGGCTTATATAAGACTTACGCTTAGAAGCTTACGGCCCAAATCGTGCAGAGCATCTTGGAACAATTTAACTTCGTGTGCGGTAAAACGAGCCTCTTTATTATTAACAGTGTTACCATTTAAGCGCTGCGAAAGCCACGATTTACTCTTACCGCATTGTGCTGCGATATAGCTTAAGGATATGGCCTGAGGAACCTCTCCCAACTTTTTCTTAAGAATAGCTCCGTCTAATTCTTCCAGATTTTCTCTTACTCCCAACACTACTCCACGAAGATTCTCCATGATAGCAGCAGTTTCCTTAGCTTGATCCTCTGCTGAAAGTTGGGCAAACCTCTCGTTATAGTCCTTGACTATTAGGCTTTTCTCCTCTGCCGTTTTAGCATTCAGATAAGATGAGAAATCTTCTCTCATCCTTTCGTCTTTAATCAATTCTACAGGCTGTTTCATACTATTTTCCTTTCTTTAATTCTCTAATTCTTGCCAAGCAATCTGCCATCACATCAACACACATCTCAATAGCCTCATCTCGCTCTTTACTAGGTGGCATAATTTCTGCAAGATGTTTAGCCATTTCGTTCATCTGTCGATATTGCTCTTCTGCAAATTCTAAATCATTAAGCATAGTTCGTATATTATTCGCTGCAAAGGTAATAAACTTTCTTTTATTGGCAAAATAATCTTTCGTTTATTTTTCTGATAAGTATATGAGAACCTAATATATGGGATAAAAACATTAAATAGGCGTTGTCGAATATTGTCGTTTGCTACTATTAAGTCTAACAACTGCTACTATTAATGGTAGCAATTGCTACTATTAATTCCCGCAATCTCAACTCTTAATACTTGCTTCGTCGCTCTCTCTCTTGGCATTATACGGAAAGACTTGTTTTTCCTCGTAGGCCTAAGAAAATTTATTCCCAGCCTTGGGAAAAATTACTGCATGGCTATAAAAACAGGCGGGCACCGTTCAACGTCGTCCTAGGTTGGTATTATCCTCAATATATGTTCGTTATTTCATCGTTACTTCTTTGTTATTTCTTCGATGAATAAACGAACAACTAACGAACAACTATCGAAGAACTAACGGAGAACTATCGAAGATATATTGATTCAACTTGCTCTCTGGTGGTTTGTTAGTCTCTTCATTAAAACAGGCGGGCACCGTTGTGGTGTCCGCCTGAGAATTAATGGATAAGGAAATATTATTCAATACGTCCCGTAAGTTCTGGGAATTTAAGATATGCTTTTTGTCCAGCTTTAACTTTTACTGCATCCTGGTCACCCTCTGTACGAATCACAATACTTGATCCATAGACGTTGAATTCACTACGCCACCAATCTCCTACAATATGAGCGTACATACGGATATTACCATCATTGGGGAAGGCTGGTGAAACGAATTCTCCATCGGGGGTAGATGGAACAGTAAACATGTTTTCTGCCTTATCTACGTCCCAACTTCCAACGACATCACCAATAAGGTAAACCTCAGGTTTGTCGATTACAAGTATCTTTTGATCACGGTATACTCTAATCTTGTACCAACCTGCATTCTTTATTTTGCTGTTGTTACCATTATTCTCATAACCGGCATTGGCATAATCTGTAACAGTCAACTGTTCACCACCAAAGTCGTCAACCCATCCTGCTTGAGGAGCAAATTTGAATTCTTCGTCGGCAACGAAATAGCGGATAGTCCAGAATACTTCGTTAATCATGCCCGTATCATCCCAGTTAGAGTTAACTTTGATGAGTTTGAGCCAGTTCTCTTTGGATGCACCCCATCCGAGAGCACTACCAGTCATATAAAGTTCGGGCTCACTTTGAGGCTTTACTTTATAAGTACCTGCCATCAGATTAACAGTAATCTTATAGGTTTTTGTACCAGATTCAGCCTTGAAGCGGATATTATCACCAGAGTTGTCGTATGAGAAATTGCCTTCGTAGGCAGGCTCTGTTACGCCTTTTAATGCAGAAAGTGCAATACCCCAGTTGGCTATTCCTCCTTCATCATTGAAAGCCGAAGCAGGAATAATCTTGATATTGTACACACCATCACCATTTTCAACGTCAGCAACAGGCTCCAATTCTACAGAGAACTCTGGATTGTCGTAGACATCACCACCATTGTTGACCAACTTATAACTTTCTACACGTTTACATGTCCATCCATCAATATTACCAACTAGGTAGTAACTCTTATCAATGAACGGGGCAACCGTTTTTGCTTTAACTGTAAATGTGCCAGAGGTAGCCAGAGTTTGCTTAATGGCTGTCTTTCCATCACCAGTATAGGCTGTGACTATTGCAGCAATCTCACGGATGTAGTTCGGGTTTTTGCCATAAGTAGCCTCCACATAAGTTTTGAAGTCGCTATAGAGCATGCGTCCTTCTTCATCCAATTTGAATGTTTTGTTGCCCATTGTTATGGTATAGGTATTCTCTGTCTCTTTGTATGAAGAGGTAGGTGCCGTAATTTTACAAACCTGCACTGAGTCCTGGCTATCAGGAATTGTAGCAAAGTCAATATATGGCACTTCTGCTATAGAACCATTACCAAAGGTAATCGCGGAGCCCTGTTCATTGGTTGCCTGCTGTTTCCAGTCTTCATAGTCGTTGCTACAAGAAGCCATGAAGAACGTCGCAAGACCAAATAATAAATATAATTTCAGTTTCATAATTGTTCGCTTTTTAGATTATTCATCTTCTTGTTCAGTAAACATATAGGCACCAGTAATATCGTTGAAATAAACAATATATGTAGCCTTCTTTGCAGGGATTTTGTTCCCATCAATAGCTCCAATTCCATAGGGGAAGGAATCGGTACCCCATTGTGTCCCGTCATTTGCCGTGAATAGGATGTTGGAGTCTGCATCCAAAGTGATCACTGCATACCAGTCGTGGTTTGGAACTCCAGCTACTGTCGACATTGCATTCATGTCAAAATCACCAATCTTCATTGAAGAATAGTTGACAACGGGGTCGTCTGGCTCGTAAGCTTCAGTCTTCAGTTCGTGTTCCTTAGTGTCAAGAATCAATCGATAATATCCTGATTTTGCAACACTAATGTCGCCTTTCTCGGAATCATCGTCGTCCCCACGATAGGTATATCCAGAACCGTCAGCAATATCATGACCATCACCGCACATACCATACATCCAGTTACCCAAGCCTTTAGGTTCGATAATCTTGAAGCCTTGGCCTTCTAAGAAGAAACCAACATATTCAATAGTACCCTTACCAGTGAACTTGTTGTATTCTTCACCGCTCTTAACATACATAGGAATCATCCTTGTACCAATAACTGCTTTGTCACATCCCCATGAACCATCAGCGATAGCACCACCAGTGAGATACCAAATCTCAGGCAGACTCTCCTTCAGGAAATATGGAGTCACTTTAATACTCTGAGGATTAGAATAAACTAATGTTGACTTGTCTGTGTCATGAGAAATAGTGGCTGCCATACGGATATTCAGCGTAATCACCTCGTTTTTATCCACTTGGCTTTCTTCCTCATAGCCACGAAGTTGCATGATGGCATAGTCTATCTCATTGGCTGGTGCATCATACACTGTGCTATTACCCTTAGTGTCAGTAGATACCACTTTGTCGGGGTTGCTGAAATCAGCTTCCTCGGTAATCTCAATCCAATAGGATGTCTCTGTTGGGAAACCATAGTTGGGAGCAGCCTTTGCCTTGAATTGTACTGATTCACTATTTTCTAGATTGATGACATTGGTACCAATCTCAGGAACCAGAAGTTCAAAAGACTGTGGCACTGTAAGTGTTGGGTTGTGGTCTCTGTCTGTAGAACATGACGAGAAGGCGGCCATACCCATCAGTGCAATTGTCAATATATTAAACTTTTTCATTTTTGTTGTCATTTAAGTTATTAATAGCCAGGATTCTGATGACCCTTCAGGTTGGGATTAGCATTGATATCACTATTAGGGATAGGGAAGATATTGAAATGCTTGTCGAAAGGAGTGCCTTTGATGGTACCACCCATCCATTCCCACTTATATTTACCCTGACCGCCAAACTTGTTGTGACGAATCAGATCCATACGGCGACGGCCTTCGTAACCGAACTCACGACTCCATTCATCACAAATCTGGTCGAGTGAGAAACTGGTGATGTTGGCGTTGGCATGAGCACGAGTGCGCAAAGCTTTAATCATGTTCAAGCCAGTTGTAGTACACTGATCGTTGTGCTGACGGGCATCTGCTTCTGCAATGTTCAGATAAGCCTCTGCTGCACGCATCATAGGATAGTCGGTATCTACAAACTGCTTGTGTTTAGGCTGTGTGCCATCTGCATGCAGGTTGATAAACTTCACATAAGCAAAGCCCTTGGTAAAGTCACTCTCCTTGGTGATGGAAACGGTATGGCCATCGTTATAGAACAATGCGCGATTGTCGTTGGCAGATGCTGCTACAACATCAGGCGTGCCTGTTGCGTAACCGCCACTTGGGAAGAACTTCTCAACAAACTGCTTACGGCAATGATTACCACCCCAGTTCTCCGAAGTACCATAATAATATGCCTTATTGATGGCTTCACTACATGTAGAAGCTATGACAAAGAGACATCCACCCCATGTCTGAGTAGAGATTCCATCGTGAATGGCAGGCAGAATAATTTCCTTCTGAGCACCATTTGTGTCGTTATCACCCATGAAGAGCAGTTGGAACGGGGTATAGCTGTATGAGGTAGAGGTCAGAATGTCATAGGTGCCATCAGCCAGCACCTTCTCAGCATAAGACTGAGCCTTTGCCCACTGAGCGGTACCAGTATAAACTTCTGCATTCAGATACATACGAGAGAGCAACAGCCAAGCAGCAGCCTTGTCTGCACGGCCATATGCTACACGCTGAGCGGGATCTTTCAAAATCTCATTTCCATCACCCTCTCCGATAATTGACAGGAGTTCTTTTTCTACATAGTTGAAGAGCTCTGTGCGGCTTGCATAAGGAGCTGCCTCGCTTGATACGGTTGTCACGAATGGGCCACCACCATATAAATCGACAATAAAAGAATAGTAGAATGCTCTTAGGAAGCGAGCCTCAGCACGCTGTGTGAGCACTTTGTCATCTGTGGCACCTTCAGTCTGCTGTAAGAAATAGTTTGCAACTGTAATACCGAAATACAGACGATAGTAGAGAGCCTGCATCATAGGATGTGTGTCACTCCATGAATTGTGATTGAACTCAGGAATACCTGCGTCACCCCAGATACAGTGTGACTCATCTGTTGTCAACTCATTGGCATTCCACAACTGACGGATAAGGCTAGATGTACCCTCATCGATATCGTCAATGTCGCCATTTCCGTTAGGACCGGTCTGGCCAGTAGTCACCATGTTCGCATAGATCTTTGTGAACAAGGCATCCTCGTTAACATCAGGAACCTGCTGCGGATTGATGTTTTCTACATCAAGGTCTTTGGTGCAGGCTGTGAAACCAAATGCAACAATAGCCAGTGCTGCAGCCGATACAATATGTTTGATATCTAAAAATTTCATAATTCTTTCTGTCTTTAAATTTTAGAAGTTCAGACTAAGACCAAGAACCGTTGTAAACGGACGTGGATACAGAGAGTTGTCAATACCGCTTGAGATTTCTGGGTCAATGCCGTCATACTTTGTTATAGTAAATACATTCTGGACAGTAGCATATACGCGACCGCTGATTCCATTGTATTTTCCGCCTTTGAAGAGACCATCAAAGCTATATCCTAATGTGATGTTGTCCATCTTAAGGAATGAAGCGTTCTGTACAAAGTAGTCAGAGAAGAACTGCTCTGTGAGCGGATTCGTAAGATTCAGATTAACAGCCTCTACAGGACGGTTGCCTACATAGCCAAGGGTGTAAATAGCTCCTTCGCCAACGTTCAGCGAACCAGCAAGATTGTCGTTGTAAACATAGTTGCCAAAACTTGCGCGTGCAGAGAAGCTGAAGTCCCAGCTCTTATAGATAAGCTTTGAACCAAAGCCCATTGTCACATCAGCGGCTGGCTTATAGTAGAAGTAGCGGTCTCCACTGTCGATATAGCCATTACCATTGCGGTCAACATAGGTGTTGGGAATAATCTTGCCGTCCTTGTCGTAAGCCTGCTGATAAACATAGAACGAACTTGCAGCATGTCCTACGGCATGAGCTTGAATGTTACCACCAGTACCTGCACTGATGCCACCAGTCTCAACATAGTAGTTGTCACCGCTTCCACTTACTAGTTCGTCAATCTCATTGTGGTTGTAAGTGAAGTTGTAGTTAACTTCCCAGCGCCAATCCTTTGTCTGGATGGGTCGAGCGATGGTTGCGAACTCAAAACCGGTGTTATGCAATGAACCAATATTGCTGGTCACCTTGTTGCGGAAGTTTGAACCAGCAGGAACATATACAGAGTTAATCAAATCCTTTGTCTTACGATAGTACCAGTCGAGGTTGAACTCCAAACGGTTGTTCAGGAATGAAAGATCAATACCTGCGTTCCATGTTGTCGTCTTCTCCCATGTAAGATCAGGATTGTAAGCGTCAGGACGATATGTCAAACCATTGTTCAAACCAATATTGTAATATGCATGGGCGAGGTTAGGAGTATACGTAGAGATATAGGTGTAGTCGCCAATACCTTCCTGCTGACCTGTTATACCCCATCCTAAACGCAATTTGGCATCGCTTAAGAATTCAATGTTCTTCAGGAAACTCTCCTCTTTCATTTTCCATGCCAAAGCAACTGAAGGGAAGTAACCCCAACGCTTGTCCTTGTGGAAACGTGAAGAACCGTCAGCACGCATAGTAAAGGTCAGAAGGTAACGATCCATCAATGAATAGTTCAGACGTCCGAAGAAAGAAACCAGATAGTTTTCGCTCTTGTACTGAGTCTCTGTTGTAGGAGCATCATATTTAGTTCCAGCAAGAGGTTCATAAGTCTTTGTCTGACCATCCTCACTTACTACTTCAAGAGTAGCCTGGCTGGTTTCAGGATACATTCCCCATCCATTATAGTCTGACTTTACATGGAAATGCTGCCATTCGTAACCTGCCATTACATCCAGATGATGAATCTCCTTGAAATCTTTCATGTATTGAGCATAAGCATTGAACGAGAAGTTGTATGAATCCTTTTCGCTCCAGCCATCATATCCGTAGTAGTTATTGCTTACAGAATATGGACTGATGGTAGTGGTTTGCTTACCAGTTGAGAAGTCGGCACCACCATTAGCATGAATGTGCAGGTCCTCAAAGCCATGAATAGCATAGTCAACTTCGATATTGCCTACGAAAGACTTAGAAGTAGCGCGATCGTCCTTGAGGTCAAGTAGTGCAACAGGGTTGGATGTCGCATTACGGTTGTTTGTTTGTACCCATGTTGGATCCAAATAAGTTGCTGCGGTATACCACTGAGTATAACCACCGAAATACTTGTTGTAAATTTGATTGTCTGTTGCTGTAACAGGCTTGGTGGGATCCATGTAACGAGCTGCGCCAATGGCACCACCATCAGCATAACGGTTCTTTGCAATCATTCCCTTACCATTGATGTTGAATTTCAGATGATCTTGTAGGAATGAAGGAGAAAGGTTGACGCTTGCCGTATAACGCTCAAATTTTGATGTCTTAACGATACCTTGATTGTTGGTATAGCCAAGAGATACGCGATATGGCATATTCTTGAAACCACCGGCAATTGTAATGTTGTGGTCGGTAGAAACAGCAGTACGATAAATCTGGTCTTGCCAGTCTGTGTTGGCAAACTGTTGTTCACCAGTTTGATAAGCACCTACAAAAGTAGAAAGGTTGCCATCCTTGTCGTATTTGGGTGTTACAGTCTCGCCACTGATGGGGTACCATCCTAAGGCTTTGTAAGCCTTGCTATCTTCACCATAGAGATTCTTGATGAACTCGCGATATTGGTTGCCGTCCATCACGTCAATCGTTTTCTTCTTAGACGAGATAGATACGTTACCGTTGTAGCTAATCTTTGGTGCTGTTCCTGCACGGCCTTTTTTGGTTGTAATAATAATCACACCATTAGAAGCGCGGCTACCATAAATAGCAGTTGCAGAAGCATCTTTCAGAACGGTGAAAGATTCGATATCGTTCGGGTTGACCATTGATAATGGGTTAGCCAAACCCTGAACACCGTAGTTGTCCATAGCCAGACCGTCGATAACAATCAGAGGGTCGTTAGAGGCGTTTAGTGACGAACCACCACGGATACGAATTTGTGCACCACCACCAGGGGTACCACCATCGGAGATAACGCTTACACCAGCGATTTTTCCAGAAATCATGTCTTGGGCATTAGTCTGAAGACCATGATTCATTTCGTCTGGTTTGATAGCTGTTACCGAACCCGTCAGGTCGTTCTTCTTTGCACGACCGTAACCGATAACCACCACATTTTCCAGAAGTGCGGCATCATCCTGCAATGTAATTACCAAATTAGGAGCAGCCTTGACGGTCTGAGTTTGGTAACCGACATAGCTGATGGTGATGTCAGCACCTTGGTTAGCCTTGAGGGCGAAGTTACCGTCGAAGTCAGTGACGGTAGCGGTCTGTGTGTTCGCTACAC
>ERZ842401.7805-NODE-7805-length-10791-cov-12.180048_pt1 | contig 10791 bp, 7 predicted proteins | sample MGYA00521270_ERZ842401 | MGnify/ENA primary metagenome ERZ842401 (study PRJEB31892, sample SAMEA3878208) | bioreactor metagenome | biome: Moose rumen | place: Sweden | collected 2011-10 | study: EMG produced TPA metagenomics assembly of the PRJEB12797 data set... | reverse complement strand
AGCCATGTGGACACTCCTTTGAGTAGTAGTCATCATAGACATACTTCAGATGGGCATGCCTTCGGCCGAGACGCTTCATAATCTCGGGCATCATCCTGTCCAGTTCTGCCTTGCGGTCATCCTCCTTGGGAAGAGTCTGCTCACCAAGCATGAAGATTGTTTTGAACTCGTCATCAGGAAGCATGAGCAGCTCCCCGATGGCCTTGCCACTCTCGTCGGACCGTTTCTTCACTGCCGACACCAGACGCTTGCTGCACCTGACCTCTGCGCAGATCTTGTTCTGCGACAGGCCATCGCCAAGCAACTGGAGAATTTGTCTGATTCTTTGCATAGATTGAATCGTTTTGGTTAATAATGTGAACTATTCTCAGGCATTGCTGCCATGACCACAATATAACCAGCCGTCAAGTCTATGCTGAAACGGTACCGTCAGAGTGATACGACACGGTACCAAAGAAGTGATATGCGCGGTACCATAAGAGTGATATGAACGCGGATGTGTATTAGCGAAAGGGAAAAAGAAAAGGTCTGGCGCCAGCGGTACCGCAAGAGTGCTACGGATTATTTTACCACGCTCAGCGGCGGTACCCTAACACCGCTACGAACGGTACCCGATGAGCGATATTATCATTTTCACTAAAGAAAGTCACGAAACACCCCTAAAAAACGATAAAAAACGATGGCAATTAGAATAAATAAGAGAGATTTGATATTTTTTTTGTAAATTTGTACCCAAATTCAGAATTTATGGCTTCAAGTATTTATAATAATATTATCCCTGGAGATCCTGAACTTTTCAAAGCTCTGGATTTAATGTCTGAGTTGTTTACTGTAGAATACTTGGAAACAATATGTGACCATATCTCTTTTTTCGTTGATAAACAGAAAAAAAGCAACAAGCCTATTGTTTTTGAAACCAATGAAGAAAGGATATTTATGATGATTGAAGCCATTACAGCTATAATTGGGAGACCAGATCCATTAAGAATAGCCATCGAACAAATAGAAAAGATGGATATTGGTATGCTTGTTATGCTTGCAACCAATGCTATGTTGAAAGAAGGGAACACTCCTATGCCCGAAGTTTCTTTATACAAGGATTTAGCTGAAAGCGAGAACTACTTGGCTCAATTCTTAACAGCATTTACTAATTCAGAGGAAGAGGAAGAGAAAGAGGCTGCAATAGAGCTTCTGAAGGATAATAAGAAGTTTGAAGAACTGATTAAACAATACCCCCAAAAAGAAAAAGAAATAAAACTGATTCTGACATATACTATAGCAGCGAATATAGAAAAGCAGTATAAGGATTACGATAAAAAGTCTCTGGAGGATATGTCATCCTTGGTTCTATTCCATTCGTTTAAGCAAGTGGTAGAGGAATTTAAGGGGGACTATGATTTATGGCAAAGTTGCTATAAAGACATGGGGGATGCTCTTTCACTTATTATGATACTTCATGCTCATTATCTTGACAACAAGGACGAGAGCATAAAGGTGAAAGCAATGGTTCTCTGTTGCTTTCTTACCTATTGGGCATTATATTCAGTCCATAGGAACGATTATTTATTTGGCGAGAGATTGAGCAAGATATGTTCAAGCCCGCTCAATATCGCTAAACTCATCAAATACTTGCAAGCACACGAATATGGAGGAATGTTCGCCGACAAGTACAAAGAGTATTGTGACAATAAAGGCATTATCCCTCTGTTTGATACTACTCAAATATCATCTGCTTGGCCAGAACCGAAAGAAGATACAGAAATCTCACATAAAGATTGGTATAGGAAAATACCTGCAACAAAGGTTGCGACAGGTACTAAAAAACGGCTTGATTATTCTCTGAGACAATTATATAAGAAACTTATTGAGTATGGGCTTATTGACAAGTTGACCCCTGAGAATTTGTTTGTTTATAGGTTTTCTGGTTTCCTACCATCATTTGAAATGGGAAGCGACTTGAATGTCATAGGTTGGTTAGGCTCTAACTATGAATATGCCATTCTGTTGGATATGCTCTATAGAACACACAAAGATGCACCCAGCCCAAAGACATTAAACAAGTTCTTCTTCCCAGGTATAAAAAATGACGCGAACAAGACTTATGTCAATAAATGCCCCAAGGATGTGAGTGACAAGATCCGGGACTTGTTACTCGAATGTGGCTTTGTGAATGTTGATCCATCTAAGACAAAATAGCTGCCTATATATGTTTTCTCCCTATAGAACGATTTTTCTTTTTGTTCAGTTTTGCAAGTTCTAATGCCTTTGCTTCATCAACGACAAATGTTCTGCCAATTTGGGATATAGCAGGGTCTATTATGCCACTCTTTTTTATTCTGGAAGCAGTGGCTATAGAGCAACTGAAAATTTCAGCAATACCCGCCAACCCTTTGAGCTGCCGATTCTCGTTCAGTTTAACCATTGCCATTTCTTGTTTTGGAGAATTATCTTCATCCTCATACAACACTTCGAGTGCTTCTGCGATTCTTGCATTGCAGTTTAAAAGTTGTTCTATTACCAACTTAACGATTTCTTTTTTCTTACTCATTGCTCTGCTATTTTTTTGCAAAATTACATTGAGTACGAATGATAAGGAAGTCTCGCTAAAACGACTAAATAAAAAGGACTCGTCAATAAACAAATATATAAAAATGACTAAACCGAATAATGCAATTCCAACATTACTCGGTTCGTTTCGGTGGAAGTGCGGAGAATCGAACTCCGGTCCGCACAAGGAAACCATACGTTTTCTACATGCTTATCTCAGCCTTGATTTTCGTGATGCAGCAAGACCTGAGCCACCAACTGCATCCTTATCCTCTTAAATTTCACCAGATTGTCGAGGATCAACCTGACTATTTCCGATTTTACCTGCGCCGCTTAATCTTTGGATTCGGAACAACATCCTCGGAGCGACGTCTCGTCCTGTCACCTTGTGACGGAATTGAGCCTCAATCTACTGTACTTCGATTAGGCAGCGAGAGCATACTCATTGTTGCCAATTAATTTTTCGACTGACTTGATTTAAGAGAACACAGTCTTCACTCCACATGCTTGCGTACCATTTCGGCTTGCCGTCAAATCCAGTCACCCCCATGATAACGAGTGCAAAGGTAAGAAATAAAATTGAATTATGAAAGTTCTCATGTAATTATATAACGATTTTTAAGAGCATATCAAAAACCCTCATAAAAACAATAGTTCATTCTAACAAAAACAAGACCTCCCCCACAACCGAATTGTTAGGGGGAGGTTTTGGGGGAGGTTTTCTTGTAAAATACTGATTTTCAGTATATGTAAGTGGAGCTGGAGGGAGTCGAACCCTCGTCCGCACGAGGAAACCATACGCTTTCTACACGCTTATCTCAGACTTCGTTTTCGTGATGTAGCAAGACCTGAGCCACCAACTGCATCCTTATCCCCTAAAACTTCATCGCGGCAGCGGGGCCAGCCGTGACTATTTCCGATTTTCCTGCGCCGCCGGTTCCTCAGATTCGGAACAACATCCTTGGGGCGACGTCTCGTTCCTCTACCTTGTAGTGGAATTAAGCTCGTAATCTACTGTACTTCGATTAAGCAGCGAGAGCATACTCGTTGTTGCCAATTAATTTTCCGACAGAAGAGATTAAGGAGCCTCCCATCGCCCAGCTCCGCGTGCTTACGTACCATCTCATCTCGCCGTCAAATCCAGTCAACCCCAGTTTTCAAGGCAAAAGCACATCTGATGGCATTTACAATGCAAAGGTAGTAACTTTTTTTGAATAAGACAAATATTTTGATAAAAAATTAGTAACTTTGCAGCCGTTTAGACAATAATTGATGACCTACGCTGTTATTATTTATATAATGTATATGCGAGATTAACTTAAAAGTTAGTATGAAAAAACTCTCTACACTATTTCTTTCGTTGCTGCTGACCGCGTCAGTGGCATTTGCGCAGTCAGGCATGACCGACAATCAAGTGATGGACTTTGTGATTGAGCAAAACGCACAGGGTGTTTCGCGTCAACAGATTCTAACCCAGCTGATGCAGCGCGGCGTGACGATGGAGCAGATACGACGGATTCAGAAGAAGTATCAGCGACAAATGAAAAATGGCGGTCTGGGCGCCGACGACATCACGGCAGGCTCGAAAGAGACGAAAACCCGCATGCGCCAAGCCAATGGAGAGACGCGCCCTGAGAAAAAGGATCGCGAAAAGCGGAACGTATCGCCCTACCGCAAAAAGGACAACCGCCCCAAGACGAAGAAGAACACTTACGACGAGGAGGATGAGGAGTTCATGGAGATGGACGACGCCATCGACTTCATGATGCCCGACTCGCTGAAATACTTCTTCGAGGAGGAAAAGGAAGAAGGCCGGAAGATTTTCGGTCACGACATCTTTAACAATAAGGATCTGACGTTTGAAAGCTCCATGAACCTGGCCACACCCCAGAACTACCGCCTGGGAGCGGGCGACGTGGTGAATGTCGACATCTGGGGAGCCTCGCAGGAGAGTATCAACGAGACCATTTCGCCCGACGGTACTATTACCATCGAAGACATCGGCCCCATACAGCTGGGCGGTCTCAGCGTGCAGCAGGCCAAGGCACGCCTCCGCAGTGTGCTGGGCGAGCGCTATCATGATTCAAAGATTGAACTGACCTTAGGCCAGACCCGCACCATCACCATCAGCGTCATTGGCGAGGTACAGATGCCCGGCACCTATACCATGTCGGCCTTTGCCACCGTCTACAATGCCCTCTACATGGCCGGTGGCCCCAACGACATTGGAACGCTGCGCAATGTGCAGGTTTATCGCAACGGCAAACAAATCTCCAGTGTCGACGTCTACGACTTCCTGCTCAACGGCAAGCTGACGGGCGACGTACGTTTGCAGGACAACGACATCATTACCGTAGGCCCCTACGAATCGCTGGTGTGTATCGACGGTAAGGTGAAGCGCCCCATGTACTACGAAATGAAGAAGACTGAGAGCGCAGCCACCATCCTGCGCTATGCCGGCGGTTTCACGGGTGACGCCTACACCAAAGCAGTACGCATCCACCGCAAGGCTGGCAGCATGCGCTCTGCTTTCAACGTCGGCGAGTTCGACATGAATTCCTTCACCCTGATGGACGAAGACTCTATCTGGGTCGACTCCACATTGAACAGATACCAAAACATGGTTGAGGTTCGCGGCGCCGTGTTCCGCCCCGGTATGTTCCATATAGGCGGACAGATAACCACCATAAAATCCCTCATTGAGGCTGCCGACGGCCTGACGGAGGAGGCCATTGGCAACCATGCCATCATGCACCGCATGAAGCCCAACCGTTCTCTGGAGATGATCAGCGTCGACATCACAGGCATCCTGGAAGGCAGCGTCCCTGACATCGAGCTGAAAAACGAAGACGTGCTCTACGTGGCCAGCCGCGAGGAGCTGCGCGAAGACCAAACCGTCACTATTCATGGTGAGGTTGTCTATCCGGGCGTCTACAAATTCGCTTCCAACGAAACGATTGAAGACCTGGTGCTACAGGCTGGTGGCCTGACCAATGCCGCCTCACTGTCCAAGGTCGACGTCTCACGTCGTATCATCGACCCAGATGCAGAGGAAGCCAGCGATACGCTGGCCTACACCTATAGCTTCGAACTCAACAAGGACTTTACCATCAACCAGAGCGGCCAGAAGTTCACTTTGGAGCCCTACGACGAAATCTATATTCGTCGCAGTCCTAGCTACATTGAACAACAAAACGTCTCTGTGGAGGGCGAGGTGCAGTTCAAAGGCAACTACACACTGACCAACAGCCGTCAACGCCTGAGCGAAATCATCCAGCAGGCCGGCGGTCTGACCAAGCGCGCCTATCCTGAAGGCGCAAAGCTGATGCGCCAGATGACTCAGGAGGAGCGCGAGCAGATGGAGACAATGCTGCGCACTGCTCAACGAAACTCGGGCAACGACTCCATCGACGTCAAGAAGCTGCTTACCATGACCACGTTCCCGGTGGCTATAGAGCTGGATAAAGCCCTGGCCAATCCCGGCAGCGACGACGACCCGTTCCTGCGCGAGGGCGACCGCATCGTTGTGCCACGCTACACCAGTACGGTCAGCATCAACGGCGAGGTGCTCTACCCCAACACCGTACGTTTTAAGGACGGCAAGGACGCCAACTATTACATCAAACTGGCCGGCGGTACTACCACAACGGGCAAGAAATCGAAAACCATTATCATCTACATGAACGGCATGGTGGCCAAAGCCGACCGCAAGCATCGTCCGGCACCAGGCTGCCAGATCGTGGTTCCCACGAAGTCGCGCCGCCGCGGTCTTTCGTTGCCTGAAATCCTGAGTATCGGTAGCAGTACCGCATCCATGGCCACGATGATTGCAACCATCGTCAACCTGATAAAGTAATAAAGGGTGATTCGTTTCCTCGACCTCAAGACCATCAATGAACGCCACGCTGTGGAACTCACCGCCGCTATTGGCGATGTACTCCACAGCGGATGGTATTTGTTGGGCGAGGCCGTCGGCAATTTTGAGACCGACTATGCCCACTACATCGGAACACGCCACTGCATCGGCGTGGCAAACGGACTTGATGCGCTCACCCTTATCTATCGAGCCTACATTGAGCTGGGGGTGATGCAACCCGGCGACGAGGTCATTGTGCCAGCCAACACCTACATTGCCAGCATTCTGGCCATCACCGAGAATGGGCTGAAGCCCGTGTTGGTAGAGCCGGACATCCACACGCTGGAGCTGGACGACACGCTGATTGAGCAGGCCATCACCCCCCGCACCAAATCCATTCTCATCGTACACCTTTATGGCCGCTGTGCCTACACGGAGAGGGTATCCGCCATCTGCCAGACGCATGGTCTGAAGCTGGTGGAAGACAACGCCCAGGCTCACGGCTGCATGGCGGGCGACCGGCGTACCGGTTCGCTAGGCGATGCCGCCGGGCACAGCTTTTATCCCGGCAAGAACCTCGGTGCTCTGGGCGACGGCGGAGCCGTCACCACCGACGACGACGCGCTGGCCGCAGCCGTCAGGGCTCTTGGCAATTACGGCTCACAGCAGAAGTATGTCTTCCGATACAAGGGCCGCAACAGCCGTCTCGACGAGTTGCAGGCCGCTATCCTCCGTGTCAAGCTTCGCCACTTGGACGAAGACAATGCACGCCGCCAGCAGATTGCCCGCTACTACTACGAGCACATCAGCAATCCGCTCATCACCCTGCCCTGCCTCCTGCCTGACGCGCAGAACGTCTACCACGTCTTTCCTGTTTTCTGCGCCCAGCGCGACGAGCTGCAAGCCCACTTAACCTGCCTTGGCATCCAGACACTCATCCACTACCCCATTCCGCCCCACCGGCAGGAAGCCTACAAGGAGTGGAACAGCCTGTCGCTGCCCGTCACGGAGCGCATCCATCAGACAGAACTGAGCATCCCCATCAGTCCTGTCCTTACTGACGGGGATGCCGCAAAAGTCGTTGAGGCACTCAACGCCTTCAATCCTTAATTCGGATTAGTCAATAATTCCGTGCATGGGTCGGCCCATACACAGAACTATCGACTAATCCTCAAAATCTGAAGAAGAACGTAAAAAAAAGTTCGAAAAACTTGGTTGCATCGAAGAAAGTTACTATCTTTGCACCATCGTTCAGTTAGCCTGTCAAAGGGCGGCGGGACGGTCTTAGTGGTAAGAAAGACGTTTTCAAGACGTCTGTCGTTGTGCATAACGAATCTCGCAAATTCCGAACATCACAACAGGCAGATGACAACCGAGACGTCTGCGTAGTGCGTATCTGTATACTTTAATATATAGTTCGTGCTGGCGTGGGCTAACTGGCGTTGTCTATCCTGTGTGATGTGGGCAATGCGAGAGCCTGTGGTTCCAGGATGGGCAGAAGAACAGACACCTGCGCCTTTTTTATGGCTGAGCAAAACTAACAATGAATTTAGAAAAGCCGAGTCCGGGGTGTTTGTAGGCAGGAGACTATAAAAATGAAAAAACTTTTCTTTACCCTTGCGACATCTTTATTGTTTGTTGCTAATTCTCTGGCGCAGAATTCTTTTGCCGCCTTCGCCGCTTTGGAGCACAATGGCGCACTGACCACGTTCTCTGGAAGCAATGCCCTTGCTGAGGCTATTAAGGCTGCCGACGATGGTGATGTAATCACGCTTTCTGCAGGATCATTCTCAAATTATCAGAACAACTCCATTAATGTAACTAAGTCAATCACACTTAGAGGTGCAGGTATTGACGTTAACGACGGAAAGAATTATACAACTATTACTTATAATGGAAGCAGTAACCTCAATTTCGATTATGAGACAAATCCAAATTTATCAGTTACACTCGAAGGAATAGATTTCCAAGGTGGAATTTCTTCGGGATCTGGTGTTAACAACAATGGACAACTCAACATTACTAAGTGTATAATAATGGCGGGGTGTCAGAGTAATGCTAAAAACACAAAGATTGTCAGCAGCAAAATATTTTGGCTTGATGCTAATTATGATGATACATTTACCAAATGCTATAACAGTGTAATTATTTATGCCGACTCTCCTATAGGAACGACTTATACAAATTGCATTGTTTATGGTCCCGGTAACGGCACTTACGAAAATTGTATTTGTGCAGATGCACATTCTGGAAGCAATAATGGATATTTTAATTTATGCGTAGCCAATCATTGTGTATTAGTTGATATTAGTAATGATTACACTCCTTCTTTTCTAAACACAGACATAACCGTTGTGGAGAATTGGTCGGATGTATTTAATTACGAAGGAGAAAACGAAGACTTTAAGACTTACGATCCCGACTTCTGTCGTATGCAGAATTTCGAACCTAGACTGGAATACTCTCTGATGGGCATCTATGCTGGTCTTATGCCTTATTCGCCTGTCCTCGACTTGCCCAGCATCAAGAGCATCACGGTTGCCAAGCAGTCGGATAATGACGGCAAACTGAGTATTGACGTGGAAATAGAAGACTAAAGCCTGAACAGTATGAGGAAACAATTATTGTGTATCACGTTAAGCTGCCTGTCAGTGGTTGCCAGTGCCCAGCAGTATCTGTATTGGTACGACGGGAACGTAGGGGCGGCCATAGGTGGCAACGTGACATCCAAGCAGGTGCACGTTGATGCCGACGTGAAAGGGCTGCCGTATGGGCTTCACACCCTGACCTATGCGCTGCTGAGTAGTGATGACAGTAGTGTGACGGACATGCGCTTTGTGCCTTTCTTCAAAGCGATGAGTGCCCGTCAGTATGTATATTGGTTCGACAATGCCGCCGATGAGGCTGTCTTCGCCACGGCTAAATACGGTGTGGTTCATGTGGATGCCGATTACTCGGAACTCTCTGAGGGATTGCACACGCTGACCTTTGCCGTTGTGGGTGAGGACGGCAGCCTGACGGACCTACGCTTCGCAACCTTTGTAAAGACGTCCTCCTTTGCCGCCAGTAACCTCCGGCTTGTCTACAGCATTGATGAGGGCGCGTCACATCTGAGCGACTCGCCGCAAGCTGGCGAGGGACTTTACGCTTTTCAGATTGATGTGGCTTCGATTGCAGAAGGCGAGCATGCCATCAGTTATATGCTGACCGACGGATACAACACATACGCCTCAGGACAGGCGACTTTCACCAAGACGGAGATGAATGGCATTGGCGTTGTGACATTTGGAAAGGCTACAGACAGTCCTTTCTACAATCTAAACGGTGTCAAGGTTAAGCCTGCTCAGAAAGGCCTTTACATCAGTAACGGCAGGAAAATAATTCTAAAATAGATCCCTGACCAAAATTTAGGATTAAGCCGCAATCTTCTTTATTGAAAGATTGCGGCTTAATCTTTAAAGATTTCTACAAATCGCTGTAGTTAGTAATCTGGAAGGTCGACGTCTTCATGTCGCCTGTCTGGAAGCCCTTGTTCAGCCAGCGTTTGCGCTGAGCACTGGTGCCGTGGGTGAACGACTCCTCCACGGCGCGGCCCGTAGCCTGCTTCTGCAGCCAGTCGTCGCCAATCTTCTGAGCCAGTTCCAGACCGCGCTCCAGGTCGCCATACTCCAGCGAATGGTTGTTCTGCTCCTCGTAGTGGGCCCACACGCCGGCATAGTAGTCGGCCAGCAACTCCAGGCGCACACTCACCTGGTTAGCCTTGGCCTTGTCCAGCTTGCTCATCTGCTGGTGAGCCTTCTGCAAAGTGCCCGTCAGGTACTCTACGTGGTGGCCAATCTCGTGGGCAATCACATAGGCATAGGCGAAGTCATTGCCCTCCACGCCCAGCTGCCGCTTCATGTCGGTGAAGAACGAGAGGTCGATGTAGAGTTTCTGGTCGCCCGAGCAGTAGAACGGGCCGACAGATGCCGTGGCACTGCCGCAGGCAGAGTTCACACTGTTGGTGAAGAGCACCAGCGTGGGGTTGGTGTAGGTTCCCAGTCCGTTCTCCTTAAAGACCTGCTTCCACACGTCCTCGGTGCTGGCCAGGATGATGCGGCAAACCGTGTCCAGGCGCTGCTCCTCAGGTGTGAACTGCGAAGGGTCGGTCTCGCCCTCGTAAGTAGCGTCAGCCTGGCGCCCGCCCAGAATGTCGCCCAGACCACCGCCCTGCGTGACGGCATTGATCACCTGGCCGATGTCAATTCCTCCGGTGCTGCCACTGCCGCCTCCCATGAGCGACATGACCACACCAATAATGACAGCAAGGATGCCGCCGCCGGCAGCCACCTTGGTTCCACTGCTCAGACCGCGGCGATCTTCCACGTTCTGGCTCATTCTTCTTCCGC
>ERZ842401.7804-NODE-7804-length-10792-cov-6.330632_pt1 | contig 10792 bp, 11 predicted proteins | sample MGYA00521270_ERZ842401 | MGnify/ENA primary metagenome ERZ842401 (study PRJEB31892, sample SAMEA3878208) | bioreactor metagenome | biome: Moose rumen | place: Sweden | collected 2011-10 | study: EMG produced TPA metagenomics assembly of the PRJEB12797 data set... | reverse complement strand
CCACGGAGTCGGCAATAATGTCGCGCGAGGGCAGCGAGTAAAGCATGCCGTCGTGCCCCATGGCGATACCGTCGTCGATGGCAATGGTGTTGAACTCGGCGGCATAGCACCCCATGCTTTCTATCTCGGCCTTCACCATCTGCCCAATCTCGTGCAGATGGGTGTGGCCCGGCACGAACTGAGTAAAGCTGTTTACTATGGCGATGATGGGCTTGCCAAACTGCTCGCGCTTCATTCCGTTGGCCACCCACAGGGCACGGGCTCCAGCCATACGCCGGCCCTCGGTGCATACTGCACTACGAAGCTGATGTTTCATTGTTCCTTATTATTTTGGTCCTTATCTGAGTCCTTGCTTTCGTTTTGGTTTTGGTTTTGGTTTTCGTTTTGGTCTTGGTTTTCGTTTTGCTCCTCGATATCGTCGGCGTTATCCTTGGTGTCCCGCTGGCGACGCACAGAGGCCTTTGCCTCCTTGGCCTTAGCCTTGGCGGCCTGTTTCTCGGCCTTGGCCCTCTCCTTGGCCCGCTTCTCGTAGAAGGCTTCGCGCTCCTTCTGCTGGCGCAAGGCCTCCTTGTCACTTATGCGGCGAGGATTCTGAGGCTTCGCCGTCTTGGCATCCTGCGCCTTTTCGGCCTTAGGCTGCTGAGACTGCTGGGGCTTCTCTGTCTTAGGCTGTTGGGGCTTCTCTGTCTTAGGCTGTTGGGGCTTCTCATCAGCGGCTTTGGCTTTCGGCTCCTGTGTCTTCGGCACCGTAGCCTCCTTTCCACTCTTTGCTTTTGATTTGGCCTTCGCTTTCGTTTCTACGCTTTCGGAGCGAAGCGTTTCGTCTTCGCCTTGGTGAGCGAACTTACTCGTATACGTCCGCTCCAGAGGCTGGGGGGTATAGTCCCTGCCCTTAGCCTTGGCATTGCGGGCTTTCTGTTTCTCCTTCTGTATCGAAGCACGGGCACGCTCCAACTCACGGGCGAGTTGGAGCAGGTCACGGTCCTGTTCGTTAAGCTCACGCTGGGTGGCTCTGCGTTTCTCCTTCACCACGGCCATGTCGGCCTTGATGGTCTGAAGGATACTATCGTTCCGGTCGGCTCGCAAGCCCATCGGAAGAAGAGAAAGGAGGAATAAAAGATATAGGTGTCTCATTTTCGTGTTCTCGTTTTGTGCTTTTGCTTTTCGCAGGGCAAAGATACAACATTTCGGCGAAACATCCTTGCAGTGAGACGGATAATTCACTATCTTTGTACCCCAAGGACACAATACCACAACCAAATCAATTAACAAAAGGAGAGAAACAAACGATGGAAAACGACAAGAAATACATCAGTGTGTGCTACAAACTGTACAGCCAGCGGGGTGAGGAAGAAAAGGAATTGGTGGAAAGAGCCACTACGGAGCGCCCGTTCAAGTTCGTCACTGGGCTGGGCATGACGCTGGATGACTTCGAAGCTAAAATGGTTAACCTCCAACAAGGAGAGAAGTTCGACTTCACGCTAACCCCGGAACAAGCCTACGGGACATATATCGACGAAGCCGTACAGAGACTCCCACAAAGCATATTCCACATCAACGGGAAACTGGACAGGAACTACATCTACGAGGGTGCCGTAGTGCCCCTGCAGAACACCGAGGGCGACCAGTTCAACGGCACCATAACGGAAATCACCGACGAGACGGTGACCGTGGACCTGAACCACCCATTGGCAGGACTGAACTTGAACTTCGTGGGCGAGGTTCTGGAGAGCCGTCCTGCCACAGAGAGTGAGATTCAGCAGATGATAAACCAGATGGCCGGAGAGTGTAGCGGCTGCGGAGGCGAATGTGGCAACTGCAAGGGCGGCTGTGGAGGATGCTAAGATGAATACACTGGGCACCATCCTTCGACTGACCACATTCGGTGAGAGTCACGGACCAGCTATTGGCGGCGTGCTTGACGGCATGCCCGCTGGCATCGAAGTGAACATGGACTTCATTCAACATGAACTAAACCGTCGACGTCCAGGACAAAGCAGACTCACCACTGCGCGCCAAGAGGCCGACCAAGTGGAACTGCTCTCGGGGATATTCGAGGGAAAGACTACCGGACAACCCATAGGATTCGTGGTTCGTAACACCAACCAACACAGTCAGGACTACGAAGAGATGCGAAACACCTATCGTCCCTCCCATGCCGACTATACCTACCAACAGAAATACGGCATCCGCGACCATCGGGGCGGCGGACGCTCGTCGGCCCGTGAGACTATCAGTCGCGTGGTGGGCGGTGCGCTGGCCAAACTGGCACTCAAGCAGTTGCGTATCAGTATAACTGCCTACACCCAACAAGTGGGCGACATCGCGCTACCAGGAACTTACCAAGACTACGACCTCGGAAAGACAGAAAGCAACGACGTACGTTGTCCCGACGACGAGACCGCCGAACGCATGGCAAGCCTCATCACCCAAGTAAAAGGCGAGGGCGACACCATCGGAGGCGTTATAGCCTGCGTCGTGAAAGGTTGTCCGGCAGGTTTGGGCGAACCCGCTTTTGCCAAATTGCACGCCCAACTGGGAGCTGCCATGCTGAGCATCAACGCTGCCAAAGGTTTCGAGTACGGTCTGGGCTTTTCAGGCGTCAGTCAGCGAGGCTCAGTACAGAACGACATCTTCGTCCCTGATGGACAGGGAGGAATCACTACACAAACGAACAACAGCGGAGGCATACAAGGAGGTATCTCCAACGGTCAGGACATATACTTCCGTGTAGCTTTCAAACCCGTAGCCACCCTGCTCCGGGAACAACTGACCACTACCACGGACGGGAAGCCCACCACCCTAACTGCACGCGGAAGACACGATGCCTGTGTGCTACCCCGTGCCGTCCCCGTCGTGGAAGCCATGGCTGCCATGGTCATTCTCGATGCCTATCTCACCAACAAAACCATACACCTATGAAACGTATCGTGCTGACTATCATTTTCTCATTCGCTCATTTTCTCGCGCTAACCCTGTGCGCACAATATGCCACCAAACCCAGTGACATCTGGCTGAAGAAGATGCCAGGCGACACAAAGAAACCCAAAACCGAGACCAAATGGGAGAACCGCAAGAACGACGGCACCGCCTTCACCGAAGTAACGAATCCCACACTCGAAACATTCCTGCCCGTAAGCGGAACCAGTAATGGGAAAGCAGTCATCGTATGTCCAGGCGGAGGCTACGTCATGCTGGCCTATCAGAAGGAAGGACAAGAGATAGCCCAATGGTTGGCTCGTCAGGGATATAATGCCTATGTGCTGGCCTACCGTGTGCCCAACAATCGCGAAGGGGCACTGCAAGACGTTCAGCGCGCCATTCGCGCCGTACGAAGCAAGGGAGCAACAGAGGTGGGAGTGATAGGCTTTTCGGCCGGAGCAAGTCTGGCGTGTCGCGCAGCCACCAACTGGAAGCAACCCGCATACGAAGTCATCGATCAAAAGATAGATACGCTTTCGTGCCGTCCCGATTTCGGCATACTCATCTACCCCGCCTATCTTGACGAAGGAGAAGGCGGTACGCTCTCGCCCGACCTGCATGTGGACGACAACACTCCTCCCCTCTTTGTCTTTGGTACTGAGGACGACATACGCTACAGCGGGCCATCCTGCAAAACCATCCTGAAAGCTATGCAAGAGGTGAACGCTCCTATCGAACTTCACTACCTCACCCAGGGCGGACATGGCTACGGCATGCGCTACGGAGTAGGTCACATCTGGCCAACCCTGGCCGAGACGTGGTTGAAAGCCCTAAAGTAACAGGAGGGAAATCCGTCACATGGTAAAGGCGACCGATAAGGCTCGCCTTTATTTGTTATCCCAGGTACGCTGCTACGGCCTCGGCACAACGTTCTCCATCAATTGCCGCACTGACGATGCCGCCAGCATAACCAGCACCCTCGCCACAGGGGAAGAGTCCGGGGAGGCTGACGTGCTGGAGGGTCTGCGCATCGCGAACGATGCGTACAGGACTGCTGGTTCGCGTCTCTACGCCGATGACGGTAGCCTCGTTTGTCAGGAAACCGTGCTTCTGGCGGCCCCATGTTTTGAAAGCCTCTTGCAGACGCAGCCGGATGGAGTCAGGCAACCAGAAGTGCAGGGGACTGCTGATGAGCCCTGGGGCATACGACGACTGAGGCAGGTCGTAACTGAGACGATTGTTGACGAAGTCAGCCATACGCTGGGCAGGAGCCGTCTGTTTTCTGTTTCCCTGCTGCCAACAAAGACGTTCCAACTGCTCCTGATAGTACATCATCCGTAAAGCCCCCTCCTGACCTCCCCGAGGGGAGGGAATGTCTTCCCCCTCGGGGAATAAGAGGGGGGCTACATCTTCCGGCCTCACTTCCACCACCATGCCGCTGTTGCTCCATCGCCCGTTACGATTGGACGGGCTCATGCCGTTCACCACAATCTGCTCGGGACCGCTGGCCGCAGGCACTACAAAGCCGCCCGGACACATGCAGAAGCTATATACGCCTCGCCCATCGACTTGTTGCACCATGCTGTACTCGGCGGCCGGCAGGTAGTCACCGCGCCCCCGTTTGTTATGGTATTGGATGCGGTCGATGAGTTCGGCTGGATGTTCTAACCGCACGCCAACGGCCAATCCTTTTGCCTCCAGTGTGATACCATTATCGTAGAGCCAGTGATATACATCGCGTGCCGAATGCCCCGTGGCCAATATGACAGGGCCGTGGAACTCCTTGCCGTTGGCAGTTGTAATGCCAACCACAGAGCACCCTGAGGAGGCAGAGACCACAGAGGGCATCGCCTCATTTTGAACTTTAAATTTTGAATTTTGAATTAGTAGCGCACTCATACGTGTCTCGAAGTGCACCTCACCGCCACAGCGGAGTATCGTCTCACGCATCTGCTCGATGACTCGTGGCAGTTTGTCCGTGCCGATGTGGGGATGCGCATCGCTGAGGATGCTGGGGCTTGCTCCATGCTGACAGAAAACACGCAGAATCTTCTCTCCGTCCCCGCGTTTCTTACTGCGCGTGTAGAGTTTGCCGTCGGAGTATGCCCCGGCACCGCCTTCACCGAAGGAGTAGTTACTTTCGGGGTCAACACGCTGTTCGGGACGAATGCGGGCCAAGTCCTTCTTGCGGTCACGCACGTTCTTTCCGCGCTCCACCACGATAGGCCTTAGTCCGAGCTCTATCAGACGAAGGGCAGCAAACAATCCGCCAGGGCCAGCCCCTACGACAATCACCTGCGGACGGTCGCTCACGTCGTGGTATTCTACGGGCGTGAACTCCTCCGTAGGTGGCTGCTCATTGATGAATACACGCACGGCAAGATTGACATAAATATCCCGTTGCCTGGCATCGATGCTTCGCTTGAGGGTGCGCACACAGGTGATGGTGCGCTCGTCCCATCCCTGTTCGCGAGCCACGTATCGCCGTATCGACTGCTCGTTGTACGCGTCCTTCGGCATTATCCTCAGTTGCAAATCCTTCGTCATCTTCTCATCTTCTCATTCTCTCATTTTCCCAATCTCTCATTACACCATCCTCACGTCCTCAATGTGCTGAATCTTCGGGTTCGACATATCCTGTGCCACGATAGAAATGATATCGAAGCGAACCTTGAGCTCAAGATGTTTGTAGTGGACATAGTGATTGATGGCTGCATTCAGATTGCGACGTTTCTGGTAGTTTACGGCCTCGTAGGGTTCGCCAAAGTCACTGCTACGCCGAGTCTTCACCTCGACAAATACGACCGTGTCCGCGTTGCGTGCCACGATGTCGATGTCACGATGTCCCGAACGCCAGTCGCGCTCCAGTATGCTGTAGCCCTTGCTTTCCAGATAGTCGGCAGCCACCTCCTCGCCCCAATGGCCGAAATCGTTGTGCGACATGCCTGGCGTTACCCCTGGCGACGAGTTTGGCGGCATCGGTGACTGTGAGGATTCTTCCTTTTCTGCTTCAGCGATGATGTCCTTTACCATATCCTGATACATACTCAGCTGTCGGTCATCTGTCGTTCGACGCATTGCCTCCGTCAACAAAGGCATAGCCTTCAGCGCATTGTCCACGGAAGGTTCCTTCGCTATTTCCGTGAACGCATGGTCAAGTAACCGACGCGCCAGACACGGTTGCGGTGGATTCTGCCAATCGGCTTCCATGAGTTGCGCTATGCCGTATTGCTCCAGAAAGTCGAGCATACGGAAGTCCCATACCTCTTCGCTCAGTCGTAAGGCATCGTACAGCAGGGCCGCGTGTACGCTCCCGTCATTATCGTCCGTGATGTTTGGTGCCACGCGCAGCAGTGCCTTGAAAATCTTCACGGCCTCCTCCTTTCGGTCCTCTAACAGCCGCTTCTTCAGGATGTCGTTACCTACCCAGAACATGCAGAGCGTCGTATATTTCCCCTTGTGTACGGCATACATAGGTCGTATGGCCTCATACGCCTCCTCTATGCGCCCCTGCCGTCTCAACTCGAAGATATCTCTGACTTCCATTGTCCTTCTATCTATTTGATTGCGAAGACACTTGGTTTCGCGTATACACTCGTACGTAGTCGATGAGGTATTGCAGGGGGAAGCGGCTGTCGTCGGGCACGCCGCCGTTCTCGCCGATGGCCAAGTTCAAGAGAATATACATGCCGAAGTCCTTGACATCGTTGGAGAAGGGATTCATGCCCTTACCGTCGCCTCCACGATTGGTCGTCTGGTTGAGGTCGATGGTGTTCAGCAGTTCTCCGTCGAGATACAGGCAGATGAAATCCTCGTCCCAATCCATGCGCCAGACGTGGTACTTCGCTGTCCATTCGGCATCCTTTCCCGTGAAATGAGTGAGCGGCGTGACGGCCGAGTCCCAGACGGGCGTAAACCTTCGTTCGTCAGCCCAACAGGCATTCGCCAAGATGGAGGGCACGCCCTTGGCGACGTAATACTCCATCATGTCTATCTCGCCGCACGAGGGCCACCCCCAGCGGTTGCCCAGCAGCCAGATGGCGGGCCATGCCCCTGAGGCTGTCGGTATCTTGGCACGCACCTCCACACGTCCGTACTTGAAGTGGAAACTCCTCCTCGTCGTCAGGCTCGACGAGGTGTATTCCGCCTCTCGCCTTGCCCGTTGCCAGTCGTTGGAGCCCTCCTCGTAGTGCGGATTCTCCACTACCTCGCGCCGTCCCTCTATGACGAGCACGCCGTCCCGCACCCGGGCATTGTCGGGCTGATACCATTGCAGTTCCCGGTTCCGCACGAATCCGCATTCGTAGTTCCACCGCTCGTCGGGCCTTCCATCCTTGTCGAACTCATCTTGCCACACCAGTGTGTAGCCCTTGTACTGATTTACGTTGCTTGTCGGCTGATAGTCGCCATCGTCGTTGACTTCGTCTTCGAATGTCGCGACTCGGCCAATCGTGCAGGCCCGTTGGCTCTCACTGTTCCACTCGTTTGCCATTGCCACGAGAGGCAAAAGCAGCAAGAAGCATATCCTTATGTGTACTTTGTACTTCATCGTTTTCCCGTTTTTATGGTTAACCAAAGAGCTCCCTCACAGCCTCGGCGACACGACGGACGGGAATGAGGTCGAGTTTGAGGCGCTTCTGGTCGATGCCCTTTATGCCTTGAGCGGGGACGAGCATACGACGGAAACCGAGTTTTTCGGCCTCGGCAATGCGCTGTTCGAGACGGGCGACGGGACGAATCTCACCTGAAAGTCCTACTTCGCCACACATACAGGTGTCGGCATCGATGGCCGCATCCACGTTGCTCGACAAGACGGCGGCAATGACGCTGAGATCCATGGCCGGGTCGGTAACGCGCAGACCGCCGGCGATATTCAGGAAGACATCCTTTTGGGCAAGTTTGAAGCCCACGCGCTTCTCCAATACGGCCAGGAGCATACCGAGTCGGCGGTTGTCGAATCCTGTGGCGGAGCGTTGCGGTGTGCCGTATGCCGCAGTAGAGACGAGGGCTTGTGTCTCAATGAGCAAAGGGCGCACCCCCTCGATGGCCGAACAGATGGCGATGCCGCTCAGCCCCTCGCGCCCTTCCGTCAGCAGGAGTTCGCTGGGATTCGACACCTGACGAAGTCCGCCCTGCAGCATCTCGTAGATGCCGAGTTCGCTGGTGCTGCCGAAGCGGTTCTTCTGGCTGCGCAGGATGCGGTACATATAGTGTTGGTCGCCCTCGAATTGCAGCACGCAATCGACGATATGTTCCAGCACCTTAGGACCTGCCAGCGTACCTTCCTTCGTGATGTGGCCGATGAGGATGACGGAACAAGAGCCCCCCTCCGTCTCCCCTGAGGGGGAGGGGACGTTTCCTGATGATTTGGTGAATTTTAGCAGCGAAGCGGCACATTCGCGGATTTGGCTGAGGCTGCCTGGTGAACTCTCCACGCTCTCTGTCGAGATGGTTTGTATGGAGTCGATGACCACGATGTCAGGCTGCTCCTCGGCAATGTGCTCGTAGATGGCCTCCAAAGATGTCTCGCAAAGAATTAGCAGCCCTTCTCCCCGCTCTCCCGAGGGGGAGAGCCTGTCCGCCCTCAGTTTTATCTGGCGGGCACTCTCCTCACCGCTGACGTAGAGCACTTTCTTGTCCCGCAGTCGCAGGACAGTTTGCAAGATGAGGGTACTCTTTCCAATACCGGGCTCACCGCCCAGCAAGACGAGACTGCCTTGTACCAATCCGCCACCCAAGACGCGGTTCAGCTCTCCGTCGCCCATGTTGATGCGTACTTCGGCATCGGTTTGGATGTCTTGCAATGGCAAGGCAGAGCCCCCACCTGACCTCCCCGAGGGGAGGGACGACATCCCCCCACGGGGGGAATGAGAGGGGGCTATTTTGAATTCCTTCATCGTATTCCACTGTCCGCAGTTGGGACACTTTCCCACCCATTTCACGGATTCCTGTCCGCATTCCTCGCAGACGTACATCGTCTTGTCCTTTGCCATAATGGGACAAAGATAAAAAGAATCTTCGACACCGACAAAAAAAGGGAACTAAAAGTGGTTCCCTTCATGTTGTAACGACAAATTACCAGAGGATAGGCCATCAGTCTTTTGTAAACTGCTTCATGTCCTCGAGTGTGATGGTGCCGTTGATGTTAATGATGCTCAAGGAGTTCTCCTCTACGGTGAGCAAGGCAAACTCGCTCTTGCCACCCTTCAGGGGGCGCTGGTAGATAACGACACGCTGACCTTCTTCGTTCACGCGCATTATTTCTTCGTAGTTGTCGCGGCTATAGATGGCTTGCGCGGCTTTCTTGATTTCGGGGATGAGCGACTTGCGTTCGCAGCTGAGAATGCGTATACCGTCCATCTTGCCTGCCATCTTGCCTATCTTCTTATCACCGATGGCTGCAAAGCCTCCTGCGAGGTTGAGCATAGCCTTCGATACGAAGACGGTGGTCACGCCCTTGGTGTCCTCGTACTTGTCGAACAATTCCCGTTGTGCTTTCGCCCCTGTGCATACGAGCACGAGCAGCGCTGTTACGATTATCTGTTTCATTGCCATTCTGAATTTTGCATTTATTGATTTTGAATTAAGTCAAGTCCTTTGTTCAGTGTTTCCGAGAAGGCCGTAAGGGCGCGCTCGGTTTGTTGTTCAGTATGACGGTAGGCCATAAAGGCGATGCCAAAGAGAATAATCAGTGTGGCTGCCACACCGCTAATCCAGCGCATTAGTACGGTGTGTCCCCGTCGTTCTGTGGTCTTTTCCACACGGTTCCATCCGTCAATCTGTCTGCACAGGCGCTCTTCCAGTCCTTGTGGAGTGTTCTGTTCGAAGAACTCTTGCAGTTGGCTCTCCTCTTGCTCTGTGGTCTCGGCGTTGAGGTAGCGGTTGAGGATGTCATTATTTATATTCATGGCTTGTAAGTTTTTCGAATTTCTCTCTTATCGTTCTACGGGCACGACTTATCAGTGCACGCACGTTTACCTGTGTGAGGCCAGTCTCTTGGGCAATGTCGTCGTAGGCTTGGTCTTCAATGTCACGGAGAATGATGACCTGTCGTTGGTTTTCGGGCAATGCATCGATGAGTTTCTTGGCTTGCTCTGCATGGTCACGGATTTCAGCTTCCCGGTAGAGGTCTTCTCCTGAAGGCAATAGGCCTATGTCCTGTGGCAGCGAGGCTTCGGAGTGACGGCTTCGGCGTTGGTCGAGAAAGCGTCGTTGAATGAGCTTCACACAGTATGCCTCTGCGTTCTGGATGTCGGGAAGCGTGTCGCGTTGCATCCACAGCCGCAGGAACACGTCCTGCACCAGGTCTTCCGCTTCCTCCTTGTTCTCCGTCAGCCTCCATGCCGCCCAGTACATCCTGCGGCTCTGGGGCAGAAACATCCGTTTGAACTCGCTCGCCTCCATTCCTTTCCGTCAGTCGAGCATGTCCTCTATTGCCTGCAGTTCGTCGAGCGACAGACGGCCCGTCACATTGATGATGGTCAACTCCTCGTCTTCGGCCAGAAGTGCGAATTCGCTCTTCCCGTTCTTCAATCCCCGCTGATAGATGCGTATTTGCTCGCCGTCCTCTTTCACGCGCAACATCTCCTCGTAGCCCAGACTCCGATAGGCGGCCAGGGCATCTTGTTTAATATTCTTGGCTATATTGCTGTTCTCGCATGACAAAATGCGGATGTCATTGATTCTGTCCGTCAGTTCCTTGGATTTGTTGTCAAATCGTCCTGCTATTCTCATCAAGAACTTGGGAACGTGAACCGTTGTCACTCCCTCCTTGTCCTGATACTTTTGGAACACTTCTTTCTGTGCGTAGGCTTTGGTATAATACTCCCGATTTTTCGGACCAGTGCATAAGTCAAAAAAAAAATTAGTA